>Ga0172372_10000714_pt1 | contig 50773 bp, 5 predicted proteins | sample LakKiv5m_2_FD_114544 | JGI IMG/M metagenome (GOLD analysis project Ga0172372, IMG submission 114544) | Freshwater microbial communities from Kabuno Bay, South-Kivu, Congo - kab_092012_9.5m | ecosystem: Environmental > Aquatic > Freshwater > Lake | place: Democratic Republic of the Congo...
GGGGCTGGACGTGACGCCGGAGGCGGACCGGGTGGTGGGGCTGCGGTTGCAGAACCCGCAGGGGGGCGGCGCGCTGGGCAGCCTGGCGACGGCCTTGCTGACCATCCGGGATGATGACAGCGTGCTGGGCTACGCGCTCAACGGCTTCACCGTCAGCGAAAGCGGCGGGAGCGCGAGCATCAGCGTGCGCCGCGCGGGTGGCAGCGCCGGCACCAACACGGTGGGCTACGCGACGGTGGCGGAGACGGGTTTTGGCAAGGCGACGGCGGGCAGCGACTACACCGGCGTCACGAACACGCTGACCTTCGCCGACGGGGTGACCAACCAGACGTTCAACGTGGTGATCCTGCAGGACGCGTTGACGGAGGTGCCCGAGACGGTGCGGCTGGTCCTGACCAATGCGGCGGGCGCGGGCGGGGCGAGCGCGACGAATGCGGCGGCGGGCGGGGCTGCGGTGCTGGGCCAGACGGTTTATGGCGAGGCGACGCTGACCATCCAGGATGACGAGAGCAGTGCGGGCACGCTGGGCTTCGAGCTGGCGGCCTACGCGGTCAACGAGGAGGCCGGGAGCCTGACCGTGAACGTGCAGCGCAGCGCGGGCAGCGCGGGGACGGTGACGGTGCAATACCAGACGGCAGAGCGGGTGGTGACGGCGGACACGGCCACCGAGCGGCTCCTGCGCACGGCCCACGGCCTGACGGACGGGACGGTCTTGGAGTTCGCCACCAGCGGGACATTGCCCGGTGGTCTCCTGACGGGAACGGCCTACACGGTCACCAACGCCACCGCCAATGATTTCCAGGTGTTGTCCGGGGGCAGCGTCCTTGACCTCACGAGCACCGGGAGTGGCACCCACTGGTATGCGGCCACCGGCCAGGCGCTGGGTGGTTCCTTGCCTGCGAATGATTACACGCCGACCAGCGGCACGCTCACCTTCGCCAATGGTGAAATTCAGAAGAACTTCGTGGTCAGCATAACCCCGGACAATCTGGCTCCGGTGGTCGAGGGCAACGAGACCTTCACGTTGACGCTCGCCAATGCGACCGGCGGCGCGACGCTGGGCGTGGCCAGCGCGACGGTGACGATCGTGGACAACGACAGCCAGGTAAACCTGGTGGGGGCGCCCTACAGCGTCAGCGAGGAAGCGGGCAGCGTGACGATCACGGCGCGTCGCACGGGCGGCACCAACGGCACGGTGGCGGTGTATTACAAGACTGAAACCCCCGGCAGCGGCACGGTGGCGACGGCGGGCACGGATTACACAATCGTCCCTGCGGGAGCACAGACGCTGACCAGCGTGGCTTCCGACACGGTGACGCTCAACGGCCACGGGCTGATTGCGGGCAACCCGGTGGTGTTTGAAACCAGCACGAGCGGCTCGCTGGTCGGAGTGGTCCTGAACTCGGTTTCCTACGTGGTGACCAATGCCGCGGCCAACACCTTCCAGGTGACCAGCAACGGCGTGCTGGTGACGCTGGGCGTCCTCACGGATCCCGTGACCGTTCGCCCGGCGCTGGTGTGGAGCAGCGGCGACGCGGCGGACAAGACCTTCATGGTGCGGATCACGGATGACCTGGCGCAGGAGAGCGGCGAGGACTTCCAAGTGACCCTGACCGCTGGACCGGCCGGCAGCGCGACGGTGGCGCTGGGCGCGACCAACACAGCGCTCGTCACGATCCTGGACAACGATGGCGCGACCGGCAGCGGCGGCGCGGTGGATGTGGCGTTCGCGACCGGCACCGGGCCGAACACGAACGTGACGGCGGTCGCGTTGCAGGTTGATGGCAAGATCGTGGCCGGCGGCCAGTTCACGAATTTCAACGGGACGACGGTGAACCGGCTGGTGCGGCTGAACACCAACGGGACGGTGGACGCCGCGTTTGTCACGGCGCTGGGCACCGGCTTCAGCAACACGGTCAACGCGGTGGCGGTGGATCAAAACACCAACGCGCTGGCCGTGACCAACGTGGGCAAGATCATCGTGGCGGGCCAGTTCACGAACGCCGGGGCCACGGTGGTCGGCCGGCTGGCACGCCTCAACGCCAATGGCTCCGTGGACACCTCCTTCACCACCGCGCTGGCGGGCGGGGCCAACAACTCGGTGTCGGCGGTCCTGGTCCAGCCCGATGGCAAGGTGCTGCTGGGCGGCTCGTTCACGGCGGTCGGCGGCACGGTGCGCAACTTCCTGGCGCGGCTGAACGTCGATGGCGCGCTCGACACGGGCTTCCTCAACGGGCTGGGTGGATTCAACGGCCCGGTGCGCGCGCTCGCGCTGGATGGCGGCGGGAACGTGGTGGTCGGCGGCGGCTTCACCCTGATCAACGGGGTGGCGCGCACCAACCTCGCGCGGTTGAGCGGGGTGGATGGCAGCCTGGACACCGGCTTCACGGTGGGGACGGATGGCACGGTTTTGTCCGTGGCGGTGCAGCCGGATGGAAAGGTCGTGTTCGGCGGCCAGTTCACGCAGGTGAACGCGACGAACGCCTCGGCGGCGGTGGGCTATCTCGCCCGCGTGAACAATGACGGCGTGCTGGACAACAGCGGCGCGTTCCCGGCGTCGGCGAGCGACTTTGTGAACACCATCGTGGTGCAGAGCAATTTGTTTGCCGCGAATGACTTCCGGTTGCTGGTGGGCGGCAGCTTCACCACCCTGAGCGGCGTGAGCCGGGGCCGCCTCGCGCGGCTGCTGGCCAACGGCACGCTGGATTCGGAGATCAACTTTGGCAGCGGGGCCAACGATGCGGTGCTGGCGGCGGCGGCGGCGGCCGACGGAAAACTGGTCGTGGGGGGCGTGTTCACGACGTATGACGGGACGACCGCGCGGCATCTGGTGCGGTTGCAGGGCGGCCTGAACCAGGGCGCCGGCACGTTGAACTTCAGCGCGGCGAGCTATGATGTGAACGAGAATGCCGGCAGCGTGACGGTGACGGTGACGCGCACGGGCGGGTTGTCCGGGGCGGCCAGCGTGCCGGTGACGAGCAGCTACGGGACGGCCAGCGGGGCGGACTTCACGGCCGTAAACACCACGCTCAACTTCCTGGCGGGCCAGCAGAGTGCCAGCTTCACCATCGCCATCACGCCCAGTCCGGCGGTCAACACGCCCAATCCGCGGACGGCGACGGTGGACTTGGGCGTGCCCACCGGGGCGGCGCTGGGCGCGACCTTCTCCGCGGCGCTCAACATCCGGGATGTGGACAGCGTGCTGGCCTTCGCGCAGGCGACCTACAACGTGGTCGAGAGCCAGGGATCGGTGAACATCGCCCTGAGCCGCACCGGCGGCACCAACGGCGCGGTGAGCGTGTCGTATCGCACGGTGGCGGAGACGGGCTTTGGCAAGGCCACCAACGGGGTGGATTACACCGGCGTCACGAACACCGTCAGCTTCGCGGACTCGGTGGTGAGTTCCTTCTTCACGGTGACGATCACCCAGGACGCCCTTACGGAGGGCAACGAGACGGTGAGCCTGGAACTGTTCAGCCCGTCCACCAACGCCGTGCTCGGCCTGGCGGCGGCCGCGCTGACCATCATTGACGACGAGACCAGTCCGGGCGTGCTCGGGTTCAGCACGGCGGCGTATGCGGTGGCCGAGGAAAATGGCGCCGGGGGCGCGACGAACCTGGTCGTGACAGTGCAGCGCGCGGCGGGCAGTGCCGGCCTGGTGCAGGTGAATTACGCCACCACCAACAGCGGGGCGGCCCAGGCGACGGCGGGCACCGATTACACGGCGGCCAGCGGGACCCTGACGTTTGCCGACGGTGAGATTCTGAAGACCTTTGTGGTCAACCTGACGCCCGACGTGCTGGTGGAGGGCGATGAGACCTTTGGCCTGATCCTCACGAACGTGACGGGTGGCGCGAGCTTGGGCGCATCCAACGCCACCGTGACCATTCTGGACAACGACAGCCAGTTGGCCTTCCAAGGCGCTCCTTACTCCACGAGCGAGACCAATGGCTCCTTCACCGTCACCCTGACCCGCACCGGCGGAACCAACGGCTCCGTCTCCGTGGTCTTCCAGACGTTGGAGCGCGTGGCGACGGCGGACGCGACGGCGGACACGCTCCTGCGCGGCGCGCACGGCTTGACCAACGGCACGGCGTTGCAGTTCGCCAGCACCGGGGCGTTGCCGGGCGGGCTGGTGGCCGGGACGGGCTACTTCCTGGTCAACAGCAACCTGAACGACTTCCAAGTGTCGCTCACCCCGGGCGGGGCGGCGGCGGATCTCACGAGTGTCGGCAGCGGCACCTTGTCCTACGCGCCGCTGGGCCAGGCCCTCGGTGGCCTCACCCGCGTCGTGACGGCGGACTTCACGGCGGACACGTTGCAGCGCACCGCGCACGGGCTGGTGGACGGGACCGTGCTGCGCTTCGCCAGCAGCGGGACGCTGCCGGCCCCGCTGGCCACGGGCACGGATTACTTCGTGGTCACCAGCACGGCGAATGACTTCCAACTGGCGCTGACGCTGGGCGGCGGCGCGATTGATCTCACCGACGCGGGCACGGGCGTTCACTATTATGCGCCCGTCGGCGAGATGCTGGGGGGGACGGATTACACGCTGACCAACCAGACGGTGGTCTTCGCGGATGGCCAGGTCACGGCGACGGTGGACCTCCAACTGGCGAACGAGGCACACGACGACCGGATCATCGAGGGCGACGAGGTGATCACGCTTACGTTGAGCGGGGCGGCCAGTGTCCTCGGCGGCGGCTCGGCGGTGATCGCGCCGGCTGGCGACACGACCACGCTGACGCTGGTGGACAACGAAATCGAACTGGCCTTCACGTCGGCCACCTACACGTTCAGCGAGAACGCCACCAACGCCTTGATCGAGGTGGTTCGCAGCGGCGTCACCAACCTCGCGGTGTCGGTGGGCTTCAGCACGGCGGACGGTCCCGGCACGCGGAGCGGGCTGGACTACCTGACCACCAACGGCGTGTTGAGCTTCGCCGCCAACGTCCTGACGCAGTCCTTCAATGTGCCCATCGTGGACAACACCGTGACCAATCCGAACCGGTCGGTGACCCTGACGCTGGCGGGGGCGGCCGGGCCGTTTGGCACCCAGCTCGGCGCGGTCAACGCGGCGACCTTGGTCATCACGGACAACGATCCGGCGCAGGTGGCGGGCACGAACGACACCGGCTTCGCCGCCACCTTCAGCGGGGCGGTCCACGCCCTGGGCATCGTGACCAACACGGGCCTGCCGACGCTGGTGAACAAGCTCGTCGTCGTCGGCGACTTCACCAACGTGAACGGCGTGGCGCAGAACTTCATCACGCGTTTGAACCGTGACGGCACGCGCGACACCACATTCAACATCGGCACCGGTGCGGACAATCCGGTCCGGGCGGTGGCGGTGGCCCCGGATGGAAAGGTGTATGTGGGCGGTTTGTTCAACGTGCTGGGCGGCAATGCTAGATTCTACCTCGGCCGACTCGATTCAAATGGCGCATTGGACGGCGCTTTCAGCGGTGGATCCGGGGCTGACAACGCGGTGCTGGCCTTGGCGCTGCAGCTTGACGGCAGGCTCCTCGTGGGCGGCCAGTTCACGAGCTTGGCCGGCCAGCCCAGGGGTTTTGTGGGCCGGTTGAACTCCGACGGAAGCGACGACGCGACCTTCGCCAACGGTTCCGGGGCGGACAACTTCGTGCGGGCCATCCTGCTCCTGCCCGACGGCAGCATCATCATCGGTGGTGACTTCACCAGTGTGGACGGGGTGAGCAGCCCGCGCTTGGCGAAGCTCACTGCGGATGGCGTGGTGGATGCCGGCTTCGCCTCGACCCTCACGGTCGCCGGCGGATTTGATGGTCCGATCTTCAGCCTTGGGCTGCAGCAGGGGACCAACATCGTGGTTGGCGGCCAGTTCACCACGGCGGGTGGTGTGCTCCACCTGAACCTCGCGCGGGTGCGCACCAACGGCGTGGTGGACAACACCTTCACCGCCGCGGCGAACGACTATGTCAACGAGGTTGTGGTCCAGGCGGATGATAAACTGGTGCTGGGCGGCGGGTTCACAACGGTGAACGGGCTGGTCCAGAATCGCGTGGCCCGGCTGCTCGACACCGGGGCGCTGGACACGACCATCAATTTCGGCTTCGGGGCCAACGCCGATGTGGAGACGGTGCTGGTGCAGCCGTATGACGACCGCATCGTGCTGGGTGGCCAGTTCACAAACTTCAATGGCACCGCCTATTCCCGCCTGGTCCGCGTGAACGGGCGTGACACCGGGGGCGCGGGCACTTTGAGTCTGAGCGCCACCAACTACACGGTCGGCGAAAGCGGGCCCACGGTCATGGTCAGCATCCTGCGCTTTGGCGGCCTCACGGGGTCGCTCACTGCCACGAACGTGACGGCGGACGGCACGGCCACCAACGGTGTGCATTACACCGGCGTCACCAACGAGTTCACGCTGGCCGATGGGGTAAGCTCCACGAACTTCCTCGTGGGCATCATTGATCCGGTGGGCGACGGCACCAACATCGCCCGCGTCTTCAACACCCTGCTCATCAGCGGTGGCATCACCAACACGAGCACCGTGACCATCGTGGACAACGATGCGATCCCCAACTTCACGCTCGCCACCTACAGCGCATCCGAGGCCGGCGGGTCGGTGGTCATCTCGGTGGCCCGCCGGGGCGGCAGTGCCAACGCCTACACCGTGGAGTTCGCGACCGCCAACGGGACCGCTGTGGCCGGCGTGAATTACGGGGCCACCAACGGCACCCTCGCCTGGGCCGACGGGGACGTGGCCAACAAGACCTTCACCGTGGGCGTCACGAACAACGCCATCACCAACGGCAACCTGACGGTGAACCTGTCGCTCTTCAACGCCACCAACACCACGCTGGGCGCGGCCACCACCTTGAGCGGCCAGACCAACGCCGTCCTGAACATCCTCGACGACGAATCCGGTCCGGGCCAGATCGGCTTCCTCAGCGCGGGCTTCTCCGTGGCGGAGAACGCCGGGGCGGTCACGATCACCGTCATCCGCACCAACGGCAGCAGCGGCTCGATGTCGGCGAGCTTCTCCACCATCGCCGGCGGCACGGCCACGGCCGGGGTGGACTACGCCAGCACCAACGGCTCCTTCACCTGGCCCAACGGCGACAGCTCGTCGCGCACCTTCACGGTGTCGGTGACCAATAACTTCATCACCAACTCCGCGCGGACGGTGAACCTGCGGATCCCCTCCATTGTCGGAGCGGCGACTCCGGGCATCACCAACGCCGTGCTGACGATCACGGATGACGACAGCCTGGTCGGCTTCAGCACCAACGCGTTCACGGTGAACGAGACCGGCGCCGCGGTCGGTGTCACCATCGTCCGTTCGGGCGCGACCAACACGGCGGTCTCAGTCACACTCGCCACCACCGACGGCACCGCCACGACCGGCAGCGATTATCTGGGGGTGACCAACGTCATCTCCTTCCAGCCCGGTGAGACCAGCACCAACTTCCTGCTCACCATCGTGGACGATGCGCCCGTGGACCTGGCCGACGCGGGCAGCGGCACGATTTCCTACTCGGGCGGGGGGGCGGGCGTGGTGACGGCGGATCCCGTCACCGACCGGCTCCAAAGCCCCGCCCACGGGCTGGCCAATGGTGTCATCTTGCAGTTTGCCAGCACCGGCACGCTGCCCGCCGGACTGGTGGCAGGCACGAACTACTTCGTGATCAACACGACGGCCAACGACTTCCAGGTGGCGCTGGTCGCGGGCGGCCCCACCGTCGAGGCCAACGAGACCGTGCTGCTGAACCTCTTCGCTCCGGTCGGCGCGGTGGTGTTCGATGTGCTGCTCGCCCCCACCAACGCGACCCTCACCATCGTGGACAACGAGACGGAACTGGCCTTCAGCTCGGCGACCTACACGGTTGGTGAGAATGGGACCAACCTCGCCATCACCGTGGTCCGCACCGGTGTCACCAACACGGCGGTGACGGTCAACTTCAGCGCCACCTCGGGCACGGCGATTGACGGCCTCGACTATGTGTCCACGAACGGGACGCTCACCTTCGCCGCCAACGTGCTGACGCAGACGTTTGCGATCACCATCTTCGACAACACGGTGAGCAACCTGGACCGCACCGTCCTGCTGGCCCTGGCCAGCCCGGCGGGCCCGTTTGGCACGCAGTTGGGGGTGCCCAACACGGCGGTGCTGACCATCACCAACAACGATCCGGCGGCGGTCGCGGGCACGGCGGACCCGAGCTTCGCCGCCACCATCAACGGCACGGTCTATGGCCTGGACATCAACACGAACACGGCACTCCCGGCGTTGATCGGCAAGCTGGTGATCGCGGGCGACTTCACCACGGTCAACGGCTCGGCGCGCACGCGCATCGCGCGGCTGAACCGCAACGGCACGCTCGACCCCACCTTCAATCCGGGCACCGGGGCCAACGACTCGGTGCGCGCGCTGGCGGTGCAGGGCGACGGCAAGGTGATCATCGGCGGCTTCTTCACCAACGTCGTCAGCACGGCGCGCAACTTCATCGCGCGGCTCAATGTCAACGGCTCGCTCGACGCGACCTTCAACCCCGGCACCGGGCCGGATGGCCAGGTCAACGCGGTCGTCTTGCAGCCGGACGGCAAGGTGGTCATCGGCGGCCAGTTCACCTCGGTGAACGGCACCAACCAGAGCTTCATCGCCCGCCTCAACGGCGACGGTTCGCTGGACACCACGTTCGACACCGGCGCGGGCGCGAGCGCGGCGGTGCGCGCGCTGGCGCTGCTGGGCGACGGCTCGATCATCGCCGGCGGCGACTTCCAGTTCTTCAACGGCATGAGCACCCGCGGCCTGGCCCGGCTGGACAGCAATGGCACGGTGGATTTCCTGTTCTCCGCCAACCTCGGGGCCGGCGGGGTGAACGGGTCGGTCGTTTCGATCGCCGTGCAGCAGGCGACCAACCTGGTGGTGGGCGGCACGTTCGCCGACGTGGACGGCACGGCGCGGCAGAACCTGGCCCGCTTCGGCACCAACGGCGTGCTGGACGCCGCGTTCAACACGCCGGTGGACAACACCGTGAACGCCATCTCCGCGCAGCCGGATGGCAAGCTGCTGCTGGGCGGCGGCTTCAGCACGGTGGGTGGCGTGGCGCGCAGCCGGGCGGCCCGGCTTACGGAGACCGGCGCGCTGGATCCGGCCATCAACTTCGGCAGCGGCGCGGACAACGATGTCACGGTGTCGCTGGTGCAGTTCTACGATGACCAGATCGTGTTCGGCGGCGCCTTCGGCAACTTTGGCGGGGTTGCCGCCACGCGGTTGGTGCGGTTGAACGGGCGTGACAACACCGGCAGCGGGGTGATCGAGTTCAGCCAGACCAACTTCGTTTACAACGAGGCCACGCTGGCGGTCATCACGGTCAGCCGCAGCGGCGGTCTCTCCAACACGGTGACGGCGCAATACCAGACCGTCGAGCGGCTGGCGACCGTGGTGGGCGGCAAGTGGCAGCGCACGGCCCACGGGCTGGCGGACGGCGCGGTGGTGCAGTTCAACACGGACGGCACGCTGCCGGGCACCGTTGGCACGGGGACCAACTACTTCGTGCGCGACAGCACGGCGAACGACTTCAACGTGGCCGCAACTTCCGGCGGGACGGCCCTTGCCCTCACCGGTGGCAGCGGGAACCACTGGTATGCGGGTGTCGGCCAGGCCCTGGGCGGGACGGTGGCCTCGGCGGGTGACTACACCACGGCCAGCGGAACGCTCACGTTCGCGTCCGGGGTCAACCAGTTGAGCTTCACCGTCACCAACATCAACGACACCTCGGTGGAGGGGAACGAGACGGTGAACCTCGCCCTCGCGAATCCGACGGGCGGGGCCGTGCTGGGCGCGAACTCCAACGCGGTGATGAGCATCGCGGACAACGACGCGCGCCTGGCCTTCAGCATCGGCGTGTTCAACGTGTCGGAGAGCACGGCCAACGCGCTCGTCTCGCTGGTGCGCACCGGCGGCACCAACGGCGCGGTGACGGTGGACTTCGCGACCGCCGCGGGCGGTGCTGCCACGGCGGGCACGGATTATGTGGCGACGAACGGCACCGTGACGTTCGCGGATGGCATCACCGCCGCGTCGTTCAACGTGCGCATCCTCGGGGACACCAATGTCGAGGGCAACGAGACGGTGCTGCTGGCGCTGTCGAACCCGAATGGCGTGGGCTCGGCCTCCGCCGTGCTGGGCACGATCAGCACCGCAACGTTGAACATCCTGGATGATGACTTCAGCCCCGGCACGCTCTCCTTCAGCACCAACTCGTTCAGCGTCAGTGAAAACGGCGCCAGCGTGACCATCACCGTCACGCGCAGCATCGGCACCTTGGGCTTGGTGTCCGTGAACTACGCGACGGTCAACGGCTCGGCCCTGGCGGGCAGCGACTTCAACGCCACCAGCGGCACGTTGAGCTGGCCCGACGGCGACAGCAACCCGCGCACCTTCAGCGTGACGGTCAACGACGACGCCTTCGTGGAGGGCAACGAGAACTTCAACGTGACCCTGAGCGGCGCGTCCGGCGGGGCGGCCTTGAACCTCACCAATGCCGTGGTGACGGTCATTGACGACGACGGCGTGGTGCAGTTCTCCCTCGCCAACTTCGTCGTGGCGGAGAACATCACGAATGCGACCGTCACCGTCATCCGCACCGGGGCCACGAACAACCTGGTGACGGTCAACTACACCACGCTGGCCACCGGCTCGGCCACGCCGGGGGTGGATTTCACCACGGTCAGCGGCCAGTTGACCTTCACCAACGGGGTGACCAACCAGACCTTCACGGTGCCGGTCATCAACGACCAGTTCGCCGAACCGAACGAGACCATTGACCTGACGCTGACGAACCTGGTCGGCAACGCCTTCCTGGGCGGCTTCAGCAGCGCGATCATCACCATCGTGGACGACGACATCGGCCTGCAGTTCGCCTCGACCAACTTCAGCGTGCTGGAATCCGGGCCGAACGCGACCATCACGGTGCTGCGCACCGGCGCCACCAACAGCTCCGTGTCCGTGAACTTCTCCACCTCGGACGGCACGGCGGTGGCGGGGCAGGATTACGTGACGCAGATCGGCACGCTGAATTTCGCGCCGGGCGACACCACCAAGACCTTCAGCATCACGATCCTGGATGACGCTCCGGTGGAGGCCGACGAGACGGTGAACCTGCTGCTCTCCAACCCGACCGGCGGCGCGGTCCTGAGTTCGCCGTCCACGGCCACGCTCACCATCGTCAACGATGACACCGGCGTGGAGTTCACCGCGGCGCTCTACACGGTGGCGGAGAACACCGCCAACGCCCTGATCTCCGTGCGGCGCATTGGTGTGACCACCGGCGCCTTCACCGTGGGCTTCGCGACCTCCAACAACACGGCGGTGGCCGGTGTGAATTACGTTGCCACCAACGGCACGCTGACGTTCGCCGCCGGCGTGTCGAGCAACGCCTTCCAGGTCCGCACCATTGATGATGCCGTCCCGCTCGGGGACAAGGTGCTGGACCTGTTCCTCCTGAACCCCCTCGGCGGCGCGGTGCTGGGGCCGCAGGCCACGGCGGTGCTGCAGATCAACGACAACGAGGTGACGCTCCAGTTCAGCGCGGCGACCTACAGCGTCCTGGAGGACCAGACCAACGCGGTCATCACCGTCACGCGCTTCGGCTCCGGCGGCGGCACGGTCGGCGTGTCCTTCACCGCCTCGGCCGGCTCGGCCACGGCGGGCACGGACTTCGCCACCACCAACGGCACCCTGTCGTTTGCCGCCGGCATCACGAACCTGACCTTCGCCGTGCGGCTGCTGGATGACATCCTGTCCGAGACCAACGAGACGGTGAACCTGACGCTGTCCGCCCCGACGGGTGTCGGCGCGGCGTTGGGCACGCCCAGCGTGGCCACCCTGCGCGTCGTGGACAACGAGCGCGTGGGCAGTCTGGACTCGCTCTTCCTCACGGCGGCGGGCGCCAACGGGGACGTGCAGGCCATCGGCGCCTATACGAACACGGCCTCGACGAACTTCGGCAAGGTCATCATCGCGGGCGACTTCCAATCGGTGGACGGCGTGAGCCGCGGGCGCCTCGCGCGCTTGAATGTGGATGGAACGCTGGACCCGAGCTTCAACCCGGCGGCGGGCGCGAACAACGTGGTCTATGCCGTGGCGATCCAGACGAACGACCAGGTGCTCATTGGCGGCGCCTTCGCCACCGTGGGCGGGGTGGCGCGGCCCTTCGTCGCGCGTTTGAACGAGGATGGCTCGCTGGACGCGGCCTACAACGCGGCGGGCGCGGGGCCGAACGGGTCGGTGCTGGCGCTGGCCTTGCAGCCCGACGGCAAGCTGGTCATCGGCGGCGGCTTCACCACCTACAACCTCACCGCGCGGTCGCGGCTGGCCCGGCTGAACACCGATGGCACGCTGGACGCGGCCTTCAATCCCGGCGGCGCGAGCGATCTCGTGCAGGCCATCGCCATCGAGCCGGGCACCACCAACATCATCGTCGCGGGCCTGTTCAACACCTTCTCGGGCAGCCCGCGGTCCCAGATCGCGCGGCTGACGCCGGCGGGCGCGCTGGATGCCGCCTTTGCACCGACGTTGAGCGCGGGCGCGCAGTTGTATGCGCTGGCGGTGCAGGCCGACGGCAAGGTGCTGGTGGGCGGCAGCTTCACGAACATCGGACCGCAGAGCCGCACGAACGTGGCGCGGCTTCAGGGGGCGGATGGCTCGATTGATCCGGCGTTCAATGCCGCGGCGGCCGCGAACAGCACGGTGCGCGCGCTGGCGATCGAGGCCAGCGGGCGGGTGCTGGTGGGCGGTGACTTCACCCTGTTGAACGGGGCCGGCCGTGCCGGGTTTGGCCGCTTGAACAGCGACGGCACCCTGGACGCGGGCTACGATCCGGGCCTGGCCGCCAACGGCTTCGTCTTCGCCATTGCCACCACCTTCGAGGGCAAGGCGGTCATGGGCGGCCACTTCACCACCGTGGATGGCGTGAGCCGCGGCAATGTCGCGCGCGTCAACGGTGACCACGGCGTGCTGCAGTTCGTGTCCGCCACGGCCAGCATCCTGGAGCGCGGCACCAACGTCACCTTGAGCGTGGCCCGCCAGAATGGCGCGAGCGGCGCCATCACGGTGGACTACGGCACGACCAACGGCACGGCCACGGCGGGAGACTACGTCGTGACCAACGGCACCCTGACCTTCGGCCCGGGCGTCACCAACCAGGACATCGTGGTGGTCATCAGCAACGACACGGCCGTGGAGGGCAACGAAACCTTCACCGTCGGCCTCCAGAACGTGGTGGGGGGCACCCTGGGCGCGCAGATTGTCTCGACCGTGACCATCGTGGACGATGACAGCGCGCTGCAGTTCTCCGTGACGGCCACGAACGTGCTGGAGGACATCGGCAGCCTGGTGCTGACCGTGGACCGCGCGGGCGTGATTGACACCCTGGTGACGCTGCCCTTCAACACGGCCGATGGTGCGGCGCTGCATGGCGGCGACTACACCGGGGTGACCAACATCCTGACCTTCGACACCAATGTCAGCAGCCAGACCATCACCCTCCCGATCCTGAACGACCAGATCGAGGAGACGAACGAGACGTTCACCGTCGTTCTGGGCACGCCGGTCGGCGAGGCGAGCCTGGGCACCAACACCACCGTGGTGGTGACCGTGCTGGACAACGACAGCACGCTGTTCCTGACCACCAACGCGGCCACGGCGTTCGAGAGCGCGGGCAGCATCACGTTGAGCGTGAGCCGCACGGGCTACACGAACAACAACGTGACGGCGGCGTTCACGACCGCCGACGGCACGGCGGTCGCCGTTGGCGACTACACCGCCCAGAGCGGCTCGCTGGCGTTCAACGCCGGGATCACCAATTTGGATGTCACCCTCGTCCTGGTGAACGACCTGCTGCAGGAGGCCACGGAAACCTTCAGCCTGCTCCTGACGAATGTGACGGGCGAGGCCAGCCTGGGCCTGGTGACCAGCGCGGCCATCACCGTGCTCGACAATGACAGCACGTTGTTCCTGACGGCCAACGCCGCCACGGTGGTGGAGAGCGCCGGCACGGTCACCTTCACGGCCGTGCGCACGGGCTACACCAACACGACGGTCATGCTGCCGTTCAGCACGGTGGACGGCACGGCGGCGGCCGGCTCGGACTTCACGTTGACGACCAACGTGCTGACTTTCGACACCAACGTGGTCAGCCAGAGCATCGTCATCCCGATCCTCAACGACACCGTGGTGGAGAGCACGGAAGCCTTCACGCTGCAGCTCTACACGCCCGCCGGCGAGGCCAGCCTGGCGGGCACGAACACCAGCGCGACGATCACGATCACGGACGATGACAGCACGCTCCAGTTCTCGGCGGCGGCGGGGTCCGTGGTGGAGAGCGTGGGCGGCATCACGTTGACCGTGGTCCGCGCAGGCACGCTGAACAGCACGGTCACGGTGCCCTTCGGGACCACCAACGGGACCGCGTTCGCCGGCTCGGACTACACGGCCACCAACGGCCAGTTGACGTTCGCCACCAACGTCACCACGGCCACCATCACCATCCCGATCGCGAATGACACCGTGGTGGAGCCGGATGAGACCTTCACCGTCGGGCTGGGGGCGCCGACCGGCCAGGCCAGCCTCGGGGTGAACGCCGCCGAGGTGGTCACCATCCTGAACGACGACAGCACGCTCCAGTTCACGGCCGCCAGCTACTCGGTCATCGAGCGGATGACGAACGTCACGCTGACCGTGTCGCGCACGGGCTCGTTGGACAGCACGGTGACGGTGCCCTACGCCAGCGCCAATGTGACCGCGTTCGCCGGCGCGGACTACACGACGACCAGCGGCACCCTCACGTTCGGCACGAATGCCGCCGCCTCGAACATTGTCGTCACCATCCTGAACGACAAGCTCCTTGAATCGGGCGAGACCTTCACCGTCACGCTGGGCACGCCGGGCGGCGAGGCCAGCCTGGGCACCCCGAATGTCGCGACGGTGACGATCCTGGACGACGAGAGCACGCTCGAGTTTGCCGCCACGAATGTGACCTCGGTCCTTGAGAGCGGCGGGCTGATCAACCTCACCGTCACCCGCGTGGGCGTGATTGACACCACGGTGTCGGCGCCCTTCACCATCGGCGACGTGTCGGCCGTCAACGGGACCGATTACCTCGGCACCAACGGAGTCCTGACCTTCGACACCAATGTCAGCGCGCAGGTCGTGACCGTGGGCATCCTCAACGACCTGGTGGTCGAGACGAACAAGACCTTCACCATCACGCTGGGCACGCCCACGGGCGAGGCGCTGCTGGGCCTGGGCCGGGTGGCCACGGTGACGGTGCTGGATGACGACAGCATCCTGCAGTTCCCGTTCACGCAGCTCAACGTGGCGGAGAGCGCGGGCAACCTCTCCATCACCGTCCAGCGCTTGGGCGCGACCAATGTGGCGGTGGCGGTGGACCTGGCCACGGCGGACGGCCTGACCCGCACGGCCACGGCCAACGTGGATTACAACTCGGTGACGACGAACCTCGTGCTGGGCGTCGGCGAGAGCGCCAAGTCCGTGGTCGCCTACCTGACCAACGACTTCACCGAGGAGGGCACGGAATCCTTCCGCGTCCTGTTGAGCAACGCCACCGGCCAGGCGACGCTGGGCAGCCAGTCGAACCTCACGGTGAACATCATTGACGACGACTTCCGCACGCTCATCGCGGCCGGGGTCACGCTGCTGGCGGAGAGCTTCACCCCCGCCAACAGCTCCGTGGACCCGCTGGAGACCGTGACGGTCAACTTCGCGCTGCGCAATGTCGGCAACGTGGCCGCGTCGAACATCACCGCCACGCTGCTGGCCACCGGCGGCGTGCTGGCCCCCAGCACGCCGCAGGTCTATACGAACCTCCCCGCGGGCGGCGCGGCGCTGGCCATGCCGTTCACGTTCACCGCCACCCAGGCGCAGACCATCACCGCGACGTTGCAGCTCAGCGACACCAACGGCGGCGTGGGCGCGGCCATCTTCACCATTGACCTGGGCGTGGCCAGCTCGCACACCAACCGCAACCTCATCAACATCCCCGGCACGCTGTCGGTGCCCAGCGTCGGCCCGGCCAATCCGTATCCCAGCTCGCTGGTCGTGTCGAACGTCGCGGGAGTGGTCAACAAGGTCTCCGTGCGGCTCAATGGCTTCACCCACACCTACCCGGCGGACGTGGACATCCTGCTGGTCAGCCCGACCGGCCAGAAGGTGTTGCTGATGTCGGACGCCGGCAGCGGCTTCAGCGTGACGAACCTCACGCTGACCTTCGACGACGTGGTGACGGCCAGCGTGCCGGAGCTTTCGCCGATCACCAGCGGCACGTATCGCCCGAGCGACTACGCGCCGGCGGACAGCTTCCCCGCGCCCGCGCCCGCCGGCCCGTATGCGGGCACTCTCTCGGCCTTCAGCGGGTTCAGCCCGAATGGCACCTGGTCGCTCTACATCGTGGACGACACCGACCAGAACCTGGGCAACATCGTCAACGGCTGGACGCTGAACCTCAGCACGGTGAACGCGGCGATTGATCTCGCGGCCACGATGACGAACGCGCCCACGACGGTCACTGCGCCGGGCACGGTGGTGTTCACGACCGTGATCACCAATCGCGGCCCGAACATCGCGGCCGGCGTCACCTACAGCAACGTCCTGCCGGCGGGGCTGACCTTCGTCTCCGCCACCGCCACGGCCGGCGGCCTCACCAACGTGGGCGGCACCGTGGTGGGCAGTCTCGGCGCGCTGGGCACCGGCTCGAACCATGTCGTCACGCTCACCGTTTCCACCAGCGGCTCGGGCCAGGTGACCAATGTCGCGCAGGTCTTCTCGACCGAGGTCGAGCTGGCCCCGGCGGACAACACGGCCTCCGCCGTGGTCACCATCGCCCCGGGCATTCCGTTCTCCCTGCTCGGAGCGCGCCAGACCAATGGCCAGTTCTTCGTCACGGTGACCAACGCGATCGCCGGCCGGACCTATGTGCTGGAGGGGACCACGAACTTCGTGAACCCCATGACCAGCACGGTCTGGACGCCGCTGGGGACGAATGTGGCCGCCGGCAGCGTGTTCACCCTCCCGGACACCGGGGCGGGGACGCTCCGCAGCCGGTTCTACCGGGTCATCGAGCGCTGAACGGCCGGGCCGCCTCCCACTGGATTTCCACCCTTGGTTCCGTTTGCCGGTGGTGGCGCGCGGGCGCGGGGACCGGACGGGGGTGATTCTGGGGCGGTGGGTTAGGGTCGTTGAATTAAGGGTAAATCCGTAGCGCCCGGGCGGGAATGGTTCTTGATTTGAAACTGGCTGGCGGACTAGGGTTTCCGCAAACTTTTGAACTTGAAGGCACCAGATTTGGCTCAGACTTTGGCAACCCCTTCCGGGGTGCTCCCCGCACTCCCGATGCGAACCCAGCCAAGGAATCACTCCGCTGACCGGCTGGCTGCGTCAGCCGTCAGCCCCCATGCCCGTTGGTGGTTGGTGGGTTTGGCCGTCGCGTGGCTCATGGGAGGCGGGCAGGCATGGGCGCAGTTCGCCCCGCAGAACAACAACTTCAATAATGCCCTGCTCATCACCAACTTGTCCGGCACAGGCTCCAGTTTCCTAAGCTTCCCGAACGGTGCCAGCGGCGCGTCCTTGAACAATCAGTTCGCGACCAAGCAGAACGGCGAGCCGAACCATGCCGGCGTGTTCGGCGGGGCCTCGGTCTGGTTCTCTTGGACGCCTCCCTTCTCCGGTCCCGCCTCCTTCCAAGTGCGGCAGACCTCGGGGTTCAGCACGTATCAGAACGCCATCTACACGGGCATTGCGGTGAACGGGCTGACCGAGGTGACGAGCGTGCAGACCTTCTTCTCCAGCACGCTCAACTTTTCGGCGGTCGCCGGCACCACCTATTCCATCGCGGTGGATGGCAACAGCGTCACCAACAGCTTCACCAACCAGTTCAACTTCTCGGTGACGTGGAATGTGGCCACCAACGATCATTTCACCAACGCCACCGTGCTGCTGGGCACGTCCGGCAGCGTCGCGGGGGACAACACCGGGGCGACGACGGAGACGAATGCCGTGCCGGCGCGCATCGAGCCGTTGCACGCGGGCGATCCCGGCGGCTCCTCGCTGTGGTATCGCTGGACGGCGCAGACCACGGGGCTGGCGACGTTCAGCCTGAACAGTTCCGCCGTCTCCAATCTTCTGGCCGTTTACACCGGACCAGACCAGACGAACCTCACGGTCATCACCAACGCCGCCTCCTCCGACCCGGTGGTGACCTTCCCGGCGGTGGCCGGGACCACTTATTACATCGCGGTGGACGGGCCGGAAATCTTCGCGGGCGGGCCGGCTTACACTGGCTCGTTCACGCTGACCTACTCCGGAGCCATCAGCACGGACGCGGGCCACTTCCGCTTCTCCCGCACCACGATGACCGTGTCCGAGGCGGAGTCCGCCATTGGCTTCTTTAGTGTTACGGGCGGAAACGGCTCAGATGCGCGGGGCATCAGCGGCGCGGTGGTCACGATCGTCCGCACGAACGGGGCGACCGGGCGCATGGTGGTGAGCTACACGACGGTGGACGGCACCGCCGTGGCGGGGACGGATTATGGCAGCAATTTCATCACCGGTCCGATCAGCGGCTCCGTCACACTGGACGACTGGCAGATGAGCACCAATTTCGTGATCCCCATCATCGTGAACCGCAGCTCGACGAACGACCTGACCTTTCAAGTCCAGATCACCAGCGTGGTGCCGGACACGAACGTGGTGAACGGGGTGACGGAGAGCACGAACCTGACGCCCACCTTCCTCGCCACGCCGCTGACCATCACCGTGGCCAACACGGTTGACAATCCGCACACTCAGAACATTCCGGCGAACACCACCAACGGCATGATCAGCTTCGCGCGGGCGTTCTACCGCTACAAGGAATTTGGCACGATCAACAATTCCAACAACGTGGTGAACGTGGAGGTGCTCAAGGTGGGTGGCGATCCGAACGCCTCGGCCACCGTGACCTACCGGATTCAGGGTGGCCCCAACAACACGTTTGGTTTCTTTGGTCAGAACAACAGTTTTGCCACGGCTGCCGGGTCTGATTACGCCACGCCCAGCATTCGCGTGCCGTCCGATGATCCCGGGCCTCCGGACTTTGACATTGGGGCAACGGAAAACCTCACGGCCACCGTGGGCAGCGGCGGGAATTTGATACCGGTCACGGTATGGGATGACGATGTGGTGGAGCTTAACGAGGACATCCGGATTGAGCTGATGGCCTCCTCAACTTTCTCCGGCATCGTGTCCCCGAATCCGGACGGCGTCGGGAGCACCAACGGCGTGGGCTATATCCTGGGCACTTTGACCGTTGCGATCATCACCATCACCCAGGAGGACACCTACGCCCGGGAGCAGCCCGCCGGCGCGCTGGACAACACCTGGAACCTGGCGAACAACCGGTTCACCCTGCCGCCGAACAACTCGTCGCCCGGCGCCAACAACGTGGTGTTCGCCATTGCGGTCCAGCCCGACCAGAAGTCGGTGATTGTGGGCGATTTCACGGCCGTGAACACGGCCTCGCGCAACCGGATCGCGCGCCTGCTCCCGGGCACGGTCTTTGCCAATGGTGCCATTGACTATCTTGCCGGCCAGGTGGACACGACCTTCACTCCCGGGTCCGGCGCGGACAACTTCATCAACACGGTCGCGGTGCAGCCGGACGGGGCGATCCTCATTGGCGGCGGCTTCAGCTCCTACACCGGCGTCAGCCGCAACGGCATCGCGCGGCTCACCGCCACGGGGGCGTTGGACACGACCTTCGATCCGGGCGCGGGCGTGAACACGGGCGACACGGCCGACAAGGCCGTCCAGAGCCTGGTGCTGATGCCCGACGGGCGCGTGGTGGTGGCCGGCAATTTCACCACGTTCAACTCGCAGAACTTCAACCGGGTGGTGCGGCTCACGGCCACGGGCGGCGTGGACCCGACCTTCACCGGCCTGGGCATCGGGGCCAACGACCGGGTTTATAGCGTGGTCGTTTACACCAATGCCGCCAGCGCCAACTTCAACAAGATCCTGATTGCCGGCTCGTTCACCTCGGTCGGCGGCGTGCTGCGCAACCACCTGGCGCGGCTGAACGTGGACGGCTCGGTGGACGCGACCTTCAACCAGTTCGGTGCCGGGGCGGACGGGGACATTTTCACGGTGGCCCTGGATGCCAGCGAGCGCATCCTGATCGGTGGCGGATTTGCCAACGTGGACATCTACGGTCGCCGGGGGGTGGCGCGTCTGACCTCCGCGGGTTTGGTGGATGCGAGCTTTGATCCCGGCAACGGCACGGATGACGCGGTTTACACCGTCGTGCCGCAGGCCGACGGGACCATTTACCTGGGCGGCGTGTTCAACTCCTATCACGGCACCCGCCGCATGGGGGTGGCGCGGGTGTTCTCGCACGGCCCGCTGGACACGTCCTTCATGGACACGACCTACAACAGCTTTGCCGGCCTCACGCAGCCCTTGAGCACCAGTCCGCGGGCGGCGTGCTTCGCGCTGGCGGTGGAGACGAACGGGGCGGTGATGATCGGCGGCAACTTCTCCCGGGTGGGCGGCGGGTATGGCCGGGAAGCCGGCCTGACTGGCGCGTGGACCATTGACGCGGTTGGGGCCGTCAGCCTGCGCGACTTCATCAGCACCCGGCTGAATGTCGCCCGCCTCGTGGGCGGTGGCACGCCCGGCCCCGGCAACATCGAGTTCACCACGCCCACCTACACGGCGGACGAGTTCGCCAACAACTACTACACGCTCATCATCCGCACCAACGGCTCCCTGGCGCTGGGTGCCTTTGCGTTCCAGACGGTGGATGGCACGGCCAAGGGCGCGGCGACCAACACCGCGACGGCCGGGTTTGATTTCGTGCATACCAACAAAGTGGGCCGTTACCCGTCGGGGCGGAGTCGTTTCAGCGGCCCGACGGAGTTCGACTTCCTGTCTGGTTTGAGCGGCATCAACAGCAACCCGACCAACGCGTTCGGATTCGGCAGTTTCGGATCGGACACGGACATCAACATCGGCATCGTCCAGGACAGCCTGGTGGAGGGCAATGAATCCTTCAACGGCGTGTTGAGCATCCCGGGATTGAGCGCGCTGTTTCCGCCCCAGACGATGCTGGGTGGCGTGCCGGTGGTGCATGGCACGGCCCTGGGCCGGCACCTGGCGGCCTTCACGATCTCGGATGATGACTTTGCCTACGGGGTCTTTTCCTTCAGCGCGACCAACTACACGGTCCTGGAAAATGTGGGCAGCGCGACCATCACGGTCATCCGCACCAACGGCACCACCGGCACCGTGACGGTGCGCTACCTCACGGCGGCGGGCGCGGGCGGGGCAGGGCGCTTCACCCCGGTCACCGGCACGCTCACCTTCTCGCCGGGGCAGACCAACCGCAGCTTCACCATCCCGGTGATTGACGACACGACCACCAACAGTCCGCTGGATGGAATTGTGACGTTGACGCTCACGAACGCGACCGGCGGGGCGACGATTGCCGCCGGCGGCCTGACGGCGACGCTGACCATCCAGGACAACGAGCTGCCCGCCGGCACGCCCGCCGGCTCGGTCAACACCGCCTTTGGCAACCTGGTGGGCGGGAACGAGAAGGTGCTCGCGGCGGCCTTCCTGACCAACACCCTGCCCAGCCAGAATTTGAACGGGCGCTGGCTCATCGGCGGTGATTTCACCACGGTGGACAGCCTGCCGCGCAACCGCATCGCGATGCTGAACATTGACGGCTCCGTCAACACGAGCGTCTTCAACCGTCTGGGGACCGGCCCGAACAGCACCGTCAGCGCGCTCGCCATCCACGCCACCAACGCGACGACCACCAACTTCAGCGGGCGCATCGTCATCGGTGGGTCGTTCACGCAGGTGGACGGCACGAACCGCAGCCGCATCGCGCGGTTGAACCCGGACGGCTCGCTCGACACCGCGTTCAATCCCGGTGCCGGCGTGGACAATCCGGTCTATGCCATCGCCATCCAGCCGGATGACAAGATCATCATCGCCGGCGACTTCACCACCGTGAACGGCACGTCGCGCAACCGCATCGCCCGGCTCAACCCGGATGGCTCTGTGGACAACTCCTTCAACCCCGGCCAGGGCGCCAGCGGAACCATCCGGGCCGTGGTGATTGACGCCACGGGCACGAACATCTACATCGCCGGTGATTTCACCGCCTTCGATGGCCTGGCGCAGAACCGGGTGGCCCGGTTGCGCAGCGACGGCACGCTGGACACCGCTTACATTGACCCGAACGACCCGAACTCGGGTGTCAATGGCCGGGTGCGCGCCCTGGCTGCGGAGCCGGATGGCAAGCTGGTGCTGGTGGGTGACTTCACCACGGTGGGCGGGCTGACCTCCCAGGTCCGCGTGGGCCGGCTGCTGACCAACGGCCAGCCCGATGTGAGCTTCGCCGCCGTCGCCGACATCGCGGTGCTGGCCGTGGCCGTGGACAGCCGGACGAACGTCGTCATCGGCGGCGACTTCACCATGATCAACGGCCTGAACCGCACGCGCATCGCCCGGCTGCGCCCGAACGGGCAGTTGGACGCGACCATCAACTTCGGCACCGGGCCGAACAACTTCGTCGCCGCGCTGGCGCTGGACCCGGCCCTCAACGGCCCGATCACCATCGGCGGCGGCTTCACCCAGGTGGACGGGTTCACCCGCAACTACTACGCGCAGCTCATCGGCGGCGAGAACATCGGCATCGGCACCGTGCAGTTCCTCTCCGCCAACTACGACGTGCTGGAGAACGCGGGCAACGCCCTGATCACCGTCCGCCGGGTGGGCGGCCTGACCAACGGCGTGAGCATTGACTTCGAGACGCGGGATGGGACGGCGGTCACCGGCACGCACTACACGAGCAACCGCGGCACGCTGTTCTTCCAGCAGGGGGAGGCGGTGAAGACCTACACGGTGCCCGTCATTGATGGCCTCGGGACGAACGTGAACCGCTTCTTCACGAACGTGATGCTCAACCCGACCAATTACGACGCCGTCACCGGCACCAACCTGGACAACACGATCTTCGGTGCCATCACGAACGCTTCCGTGACTCTTCAGGACAATGACTGCGAGCTGGGCTTCGCCTTCGCCAACTTCAGCGTCAACGAGAACGTCGTGGGCGGCAGCGCGATCATCACCGTGGTGCGGCTGGGGGGGACGCCGGGGATCGTCTCGGTCAACTATGCCGCGACGAACGGCTCGGCGACCGCCGGGCTGGACTTCACGGCGGTGAGCGGCCAGTTGAGCTTCACGAACGGGCAGACCACCACCACGTTCCTGGTGCCCATCCTCAACGAGCTGCCCGCGCTGGTGGAGGGTTCGGAGACGGTGCTGCTCACGCTGGCCAACCCCAGTCCCGTCGGCGTGGCGGGCCTGGCCCGCAGCACCGCCACGTTGAGCATTGTGGACGATGACTTCAGTCCCGGCACCCTGGTGTTCAGCCTGGCAAATTTCACCGTGCAGGAGGACGCGACCAACGCCCTCATCACCGTGTTCCGCACCAATGGCTTCACCGGCCTGGTGACCGTGCAGTATTTCAGCGCGGACGGCTCGGCGCTCGGCTACAACGGCCTGGGCTCGCCCACCGGCTTCGACTACACCAACGCCACGGGGACGCTCACGTTTGGCGACGGGGAGACCAACCAGGCGTTTGCCATCGGCATCATTGACAACGGCGTGGCAGACACCAACGCCAACCGCACGGTGAACCTCTCGATTGGCAACCCGACCGGGGGCGCGGTCGTCGGCTCGCAAAGCACGGCGGTGCTCACCATCCAGGACAACGAATTGTCCAGCTTCGGCGCCTTCGCGTTCAGCCTGGCGGCCTACACGGTGGTCGAGACGAACACCATCGCCACCATCCCCATCAACCGGACCGGCGGCAGCATCGGCACCGTGACGGTGGATTTCTCGACGGGGGGCGGCACGGCGGCGGCGGGCACGAACTACCTCGCCGTCGCGCAGACGCTGACGCTGACCAATGGCCAGCTCACCACCAATGTCTCCGTGCCGATCATCTACGATCCGGGCATCAACGGCGACAAGACCGTCAACCTCTTCCTGAGCAACCCGACGGCGGGTGCCGCGCTGGGTTCGATCTCCAACGCCGTGCTGACCATCGCCGACAACGAGTTCAGCCCCGGCGTGCTGACCTTTGCGACCAACCTCTTCTCCGTCTCGGAGAACGTCACCAACGCCCTGATCACCGTCATCCGCACCAACGGGTTCACCGGCCAGGTGGGCGTGAGCTACGCCACGAGCAACCTGACCGCCCTGGCCGGGGTGGATTTCACGAACGTGACCGGCACCCTCGTCTTCAGCAACGGGGTGGCGACCCAGACCTTCGTGGTGCCCATCCTGGACAACCTGACGCAGGAAGGGAACCGGCTGCTGGAAGTCCGGCTCTTCAACCAGACCAACGGGGCCTCGCTGGGCCTGACCAACGCCACCGTCCGCATCGTGGACAACGAGGCGGCGGCGGGGTCGTTGGACACGGGCTTCGTCACGGGGAACGGGGCCAACGGGGATGTCTTCGCCCTGGGCATCAACACCAACGGCCAGATTTTCATCGGGGGCGACTTCACCCTGTTCAACGGCGTCGGCCGCTCGAACGTGGCCCGCCTGAACGCCGGCGGCTCGCTGGACACCAGCTTCGTGCCCGACGCGGTCACGCGCTTCAGCACCAATGCCACCGTGCGGGCCCTGGGCGTTTACACCAACAGCACCAACGCCGGCAAGGTCATCATCGGCGGCGCGTTCGACGCGGTGGGCGCGCTGACGCTGACCAACCTCGCGCGGCTCAACGCGGACGGCACCGTGGACGGCTCGTTCAACACGGGCCGCGGCGTGGACAACGCGGTGTATGCCGTCCTCATCCAGCCGGACGGCAAGGTGCTCATCGGCGGCCTCTTCACCCTGGTCAACGGCACGAACCGGAACTTCGTCGCCCGCCTGAACCTGGACGGCTCGCTCGACATGACGTTCAATCCCGGCTCCGGCGCGGACGGCCCGGTGCGCGCCATTGCCACCGATCCGAGCGGGCGCGTGTTCATCGTCGGCGACTTCACGTCCGTGGACAGCGTGGCGCGCAACCGGATTGCCCGGCTGAACTCGGACGGCACCGTGGACAAGACCTTCGACCCCGGCACCGGGGCCAACTCCGGGGCCACGGCGGTGGCGGTCAACAGCGGGAGCAAGCCGATCATCGGCGGCGTGTTCACCAATGTGAACGGCCTGTCCCGCAGCCGCATCGCGCGGTTCAACGTGGACGGCGTGGTGGACCCGTCATTCGCCCCCACTCCGGGTGCGGATGAGTTCCTCAGCGCCGTGGCGGTCCAGCCGGACGGAAAGCTCCTGGTCGGCGGCGGCTTCACGGGCGTCAATGGCCTGCCGCGCAACCGGATCACGCGGCTGAACAGCGACGGCTCCGTGGACGTGACGTTCAACACCGGCACGGGCGCGGACAACGTGATCTCGGCCATCCGGCTCCAGACCGACACCAGCATCATCATCGCGGGCGCGTTCACGTCGGTGAACGGCGTGGCGCAAAACCGCGTGGCCCGCCTGACGGGCGGGGCGAACCTCGGCTTCGGCAGCTTCGACTTCGCCAGCGCCACCTTCTCCGCCGGTGAAAACCTGACCAACGCGGTCATCACCGTGGTGCGCTCCGGCGGGACCAGCAACACGGTGACGGTGGACTTCAGCACGGCCAACGGCACCGCCACGGCCGGCTTTGACTACGGGGCCACCAACGGCACGCTCACGTTTGCCAGCGGCGTGACGCACCAGACGTTCGCCGTGCCGGTGGGGGACAACAGCATCGTGGACGGCACCCGCACCGTGAGCCTGAGCCTGGCCAACGCGCTGGGCGGGGCGACGCTGGGCGGCGTGTCCGGCGCGGTGCTCAACATTCTGGACGATGACTCGGTGCTGGGTTTCAGCCCGCTGGCCTACAGCGTGAACGAGAACAGCGGCGCGGCCACCATCACCGTGATCCGGGCCGGCGGCTCGCTGGGCACCGTCTCCGTGGGCTTCCAGACCGTGGACGGCACGGCCGTCGCCGGGGCGAGCTACACGGCCACCAACGGGACGCTCACCTTCACCAACGGGCAGACCACCGCCACCTTCACGGTGCCGGTCATTGACAATCTTACCGTGGAGGGGAACAAGACGGTGAGCCTGTTCCTCACCAACGCGGCGGGCAACGCGGTCATCGGCGGCGGCTCGGCGTTGCTGACCATCGTGGACAACGAGTTCGGGCCGGGCGTCCTGGCCTTCAGCACCCCCACCTTCAGCGCCTCGGAAACCAACGGCACTGCGGTCATCATCGTCACCCGCACCAACGGCACCGAGGGCGCGGTGTCCGTGGACTACACGACGGTCGCGGGGGGCACGGCGGTGGCCGGCACGAACTACACCACGGTGAGCGGGCGTTTCACCTGGCCGGACAGCGACATCACGCCGCGCACCTTTGCAGTGCCGCTGATTGACGATTTCAGCACCAACGCCGACCGCACGGTGAATCTGCAGTTGAGCAACGTGGGCGGCGGCGCGGCGCTGGGGACCACCAACGCCGTCCTCACCATTCTGGACAACGACAGCGTGATCGGCTTCAGCGCGACCAATTACACCGTGGCGGAGAACGCGGGCTCGGTCCTGATCACCGTGCTGCGCGGTGGTCCGGCGGTGGACACCGTCAGCATCAGCTTCGCCGTGTCCAACAACACGGCCACGGCGGGCGCGGATTACGTGGCCACCAACGGGACGCTGTCCTTCGGGCCGGGAATCGCGAGCCAGACCTTCACCATCTCCGTGACGGATGATGTCCTGGTCGAGGGCAACGAAACCGCCACGCTCCACCTGAGCACGCCGGTGGCGGCGCCCGCCGGCTCGGCGACGCTCGCGATCACGAATGCCGCGCTGGACCTCGTGGACGACGAGGCGGCGATCTCGTTCATCACGGCCGCCTACAACGTGGCCGAGAACATCGGGCGGGCCAGCATCGCGGTGCAGCGCCTCGGCGTCAGCAACACCACCGTGCAGGTGGACTTCGCCAGCAGCAACGCCACGGCGATCGCGGGGCTGGATTACACCAGCACCAACGGGACGCTGGTCTTCGGGCCGGGGGTGACGAACCTGGCCTTCGACGTGCGCATCACCGACAACCTGTTTGTCAACGCGTCGAAGAGCATCCAGCTCGCGTTGTTCAACGTGGTCGGCCCGGCGGGCACCATGGCGGTGGCCCCCACCAACGCGACCATCACCATCACGGACAACGACTCCAACAGCCCGCTGGCCGGCTCGCTGGACGTGACCTTCGGCGCGAACCTCGGGGCGAACGGGCCGGTGTATGCCGTCACCTTCCACACCAACGCCCAGGTGCTGCTCGGCGGCAACTTCACCACGGTCAACGGCGGCCTCGTCAACCGCGTGGCACGGCTGAACGCCGACGGCACCCTGGACCAGACCTTCAATCCGGGCCTGGGGGCGGACACGAATGTCTATGCGGTGGCGGTGCAGGGTGACGGCGCGGTGCTCATTGGCGGCCAGTTCACCAGCGTCAACGGCACCAACCAGGCCCATCTGGCGCGGCTGGCCACCAACGGCGCGCTGGACCTCGCCTTCAACCTCGGCACGGGCGCGGACAACGATGTCTATGCGCTGGCGGCGCAGACAAACGGGGCGGTGCTGGTGGGCGGTGCGTTCACGAATTTCAACGGTGCCGCGGCCGGCCGGCTGGTGCGGCTGGCGGCGGACGGCTCCCTTGACGCCTCCTTCGCCCCCGGCTTCGGCGCGAACGGCGCGGTCCGGTCCATCGCGGTGATGACGGACGGGCGCATCGTCATCGCCGGTGACTTCACCTCCTTCAACGGCGTCGCGGCCCCGCGCATCGCGCGCCTGACCAGCACGGGCACGCTGGATGCCACCTTCAACCCCGGGGCGGGCGCGGACAACACGATCTACTCGGTGGCGGTGGAGACCAACGGCACGATCGTGGTGGGCGGCGCGTTCACCACCATCGGCGGGCTGACGAAGAACGGGATCACCCGGCTCAACGTGGACGGCACGCTGGACCCGGCCTTCAACAGCGGCACCGGCGCGAACGGCCCGGTTTACAGCGTGGCCTTGCGGGACAGCGGCAAGGTGATGCTGGGCGGCGCGTTCACCGCCGTCAACGGCATCAGCCGCAACCGCTACGCCCGGCTGAACACTGACGGCGGCGTGGACGTGCGGTTCGACCCGGGCACCGGGGCGAACAACGTGGTCAATGCCGTGGCGGTTCAAATCATCCCGCCCGCGCCCCCCCCGATCCCGCTCTCTTCAGTCGGCTCTGGCAGCGGCTCCACCAACTTCGTGGTTGATACCGGTTCGACTGCGGGGACGTTCCTGCTCAACTTCCAAGCCTACAGTGCCGCGGATTCCGTTCGCGTCTATTACCAAGGGGTGAGGCTGCTGGACACGAACTTTACCGGCACGAACCAATTTACGATTCCCTACGGCCAGGGCACTTCCACCGTGGTGACACTGGCCATCAACGAGGGAATTCTGGCCTTTGGCACCGTCTGGGATTTCACGGCGACCGTGACGCCGGCTCAGGTCGGGCTTACCAATCAGCGCGTGGTCATCGGCGGTGACTTCACCTCGATCAACGGCGTGAACCGGGACCGCATCGCCCAGATCAACGACAATGGCTCCTTGGACACGACCTTCGGTCTCGGCTCGGGCAACAGCATCGTGCTGGGCGTGGGCTTGAACACCAACTACACGCTGCCCACCCTGCTCGGCAAGTCGGTCGTCGGGGGCAACTTCACCGTGCTCAACGGCGCGAACGTCGGCCGGCTGGCGCGCTTGAACCTCGACGGGGCCATTGACCTCGGGTTCAACATCGGGACCGGGGCCAACGACACGGTGAACGCCGTGGTCGTGCAGCCGGATGGCCGCGTGGTCATTGGCGGCTTCTTCACCAACTTCAACGGGGTCAACCGGGGCCGGCTGGCGCGCTTGAACACGGACGGTTCGGTGGACATCGGCTTTGACACCACCATCGGCGCGAACAACATCGTCCTCACGCTTGCCCTGCAGCCCGACGGCAAGCTGCTGGTGGGCGGCCTCTTCACGACCATCAACGGCACGGCGCGGAATTTCATCGCCCGCCTGAACGTGGATGGCACGGTGGACTCCTCCTTCAACACCAGCGTCGGCGCGGATGGCACCGTGCGGGCGATCGCCGTGCAGGCGGATGGCAAGGTGCTTGTGGCCGGCGATTTCGGCACCCTCAACGGCGTGGCCCGGGCCAGGCTGGCCCGGCTCAACGCGGACGGGACGCTGGACGCCGCCTTCAACCCCGGGACGGGCTTCGACGCGTTCGTGAGCGCGCTGGCCGTGGATGCCAGCGGACGGATCCTCGCCGGCGGCGCGTTCACCACGGTCAACGGCACCAGCCGCAACCGCCTCGTGCGGCTGACCAGCGCCGGGGCGGTGGACCTTGCGTTCGATCCCGGGACGGGCCTGGATGACTATGTGAACGCGGTGGCCGTGCAGCCGGATGGCAAACTGCTCCTGGTGGGCGGCTTCACGACCTTCAACGGCCTGCTGGCCAACCGCATCATCCGGCTGAACCCCGACGGCTCCGTGGACACGTCCGTCAACTTCGGCACCGGGGCCAACAACTTTGTCTCGGCGCTGACGGTGCAGCCGTGGGACGAGAAAATCCTGATCGGCGGGGCCTTCACCTCGGTGGATGGCCAGGCCCGCAGCGGGGTGGCCCGGATCAACGGCGGGGCCAACGGCGCGGGCGCGGGCAATTTCGAGTTCACCGCGTTGAACTACCTGGCGGACGAAGATGCCACCAACGCCACCATCACCGTGGTGCGGCGCGCCGGGCTTACCGGCACGGCCACGGTGCAGTTGACGACGAGCGATGGCACGGCGGTGCAGGGCATGGACTACGTGGGGCTGACCAACACCCTGACCTTCATCAACGGCCAGACCACCACGAACCTGACCGTCCGCATCCTCGACAACCTCGTGGCCAACGCAAACAAGACCGTCGCGCTGACCCTGCTGAACCCCTCGCCCGGCGCGGGCCTGGGCACGGTGAACCCGGCCACGATCACCATCGTGGACAACGACAGCCTGCTGGAATTCTCCGCCGCCACCTATTCCGTCAACGAAAGCTCCTCCAACGCCACCATCACGGTGGTGCGCAACGGCGGCTCGGCGGGGGCCGTGTTCGTCGCCTACGTCACGACCGGCGGTTCCGCGACGGCAGATCTGGACTTCACCACGGTGAGCAACCAGTTGAGCTGGACGGCGGGTGATGTGGCCCCCAAGACCTTCGACGTGCCGGTCCTGCAGGACAGCCTGGTGGAGGGCAATGAGACCGTGGTCCTGACCCTGTCCAATCCGGGCGGCGCGGCCTCGCTCGGACGCTCCACCGCGGTGCTGACCATTGTGGATGACGACTTCTCGCCCGGTGTCCTGGGCTTGTCCACCAACAGCTATGTGGTGACGGAGAACGTCGGGAACGCGGTGATCACCGTGGTGCGGACCAACGGCAGCACCGGCCCGGTGTCGGTGCAGTTCGCCACGGCCAACGGCTCGGCCATCGCCGGCATTGATTATGTGTCCACCAACGGCTTCCTGAACTTCTCCGACGGCCAGACGAACAAGACGTTCAGCGTCACCGTGATCAACGACACCATCCCGGAGGGGGACGAGTCCGTGGTGTTGACCCTCTCGAATCCGGGCAACGGGGCCGGCCTCGGCCTGGCCAGCGCGGTGCTGCTCATCCGCGACGACGAGATCAGCAACGGCATCATCGGCTTCAGCGCCGCCACCTACAGCGTGGTGGAGAACGCCGGCTCGGCGGCCATCACGGTCATCCGCACCAACGGCAGCCAGGGGACCGTGACGGTCAACTTCACCACCTCGGACGGCACGGCCAAGGCCGGCTCCGACTACACGACCACCAGCGGCACGCTGGTCTTCCCGGACGCGGTGACCAACGTCACCTTCAACATCCCGATCCTGGACGACACCTCCATCGAGACCAACGAGGTGGTCAACCTCACCCTGAGCACGCCCACCGGCGGGGCCACGCTGGGAGTGGCGGCGGCGACGCTGACCATTCAGGATGATGATTTCAACCAGGGCTTTTTTGAGTTCACCACCACCGCCTTCTGGTCGCGCCACACGGAGACCGAGATCGTGGCCACTAATCACAACTTGCACAACATTCCCGGCGCGCTCATCACTGTGACGCGCAAGGGCGGCAGCGATGGCATTGCAACGGTGGATTTCACCACGGTGGACGGCACCAACTTCGCTTCCGGGGCTTTTCTTTTCGGCAACGGCTTTTTCGGTGGGTTCGGCAGTGTGAGCCCGCTCTATAATGGTCTGTTCTTCAGTGTCTCCACGAACTTCATGGCAGTGGCGGGCGTGGATTACCTGCCAACAAATGGGACTCTGACATTCTACGAGCACGAGATGGCCAAGAGCTTCATCGTGCCACTCATCTCCAGAGGCTTGTTCTTGGGAGCCAGCTCTCTTCTAACCAACCCTCCGGTATTTCTGGAAGTCCGTCTGTCAAACCCCTCCGCCGGAGCGACGCTCGGTGCGGTGACCAATGCCAGCTTGAGCATTGAGCCGAGCACCCAGACGCCCGCAGGCATAGGCGTCGCCGGCTTTGAGCGCCTTTACTACCATGTCCGCGAAGGCATGACCAATCCCGTGGTCACCACCTACGGCGGGACCGCCGGCATCGAGCAGTTCACCGTGCTGCGTTTCCTCGGGAGCAACACCACGTTCATCACGTTTGAGGCCGGCTCGGACTTCGCCTTCAGCGGCGGGGTGGATTTTAGCGCACCGCCCCCGACCGACATCGGTGGATTCAGTTTCCCGGTTCCGCTCCCGCTCGTGGATGATGCGATCGCCGAGTTCAACGAGGAGTTTGTGCTTCAATTGCGTGACTCGGCGGGTGCGCTACTTGATGAATGCTTCGTCATCATCCTGAACGATGACGACCCGGCCGGCGCCTTTGACCGGGACTATAATCCCGATTTCGACGACCGGACGATTCCGCCGCAGAACTCCGCGCCCGGCGCGAACAACACGGTCTTTGCCGTGGCCGTGCAGCCCGATGGGAAGGCGCTGGTGGGCGGCGACTTCACGGCGGTCAACACCATCACGCGCAGCCGGATCGCCCGGATGAACTTCGACGGGTCGCTGGACACCAGCTTCAGCCCGGGCGTGGGGGCCAACGATTTCGTGGCGGCGATCGGGGTCTATCCGTCCACCTTCACGAACGAGGTGATCTTGGACACGAACGGGGTTCCCGTGGCCACGAACCTGCTCGCCGCGAGCACGAACAATGGGAAGATTCTGCTGGCGGGCGGGTTCACCTCCTACAACGGCACGGCGCGCAACTACATCGCACGGGTGGACACCAATGGCGTGCTGGACGCCACGTTCAACCCCGGGATCGGGGCCAACGCGCCGGTGCGGGCGCTGCTGGTTTACACCAATGGCGCGTTCAACGGGCGCGCCCTCATCGCGGGCGATTTCACCAGTTACAACGGCACCAACCGCAACCACATCGCGCGGGTGGATGTGGACGGCAGCCTGGACATCAGTTTCAACCCTGGCACGGGCGCCAACGGCCCCATTTACGCCGTGCGCGTGCAGAAGGACGGCAAGGTGGTGGTGGGCGGCGACTTCACGACCTTCAACGGCGTGCCGCGCAACCGCATCGCCCGCCTCACGGCCACCGGCGCGCTGGACCTGACGTTCAACCCGAGCGCCGGCGCGGACGGCACCGTGTATGCGCTGGGGCTGGAGGAGGCGCTGCCCCAGTTGGTGAACGGCACGGCCATCAGCACCAACATCACGCGCAGCGCCTCGGGCGGCTTCGCCGAGGACATTTTCGACCTGGTGATTCCCGTGCCGCCCGGCACGCCGGCCGGGGCGCTCATTCAGGGAGTCCTGACGGTCAACTACTCCTTCTATTCCGTGCCGGATGTCATCACCGTTTATCTCGGCACCAACCAGGTCGCGGTGAACCGGATCTTCACCACCGGCTCCACCAACGGCTCCGCGAGCGTGAGCATCCCGTTCGGGCCCGGCACCAACGACACGCTGCGCATCATCGTGAACGAGGGCAGCGGCATCATTGGCACGGTCTGGGATTATGACCTCGGGCTGATCGCCGTGGTTTCCACCTCCCCGCAGCCCGTGCCGGCGGGGCCGCAGAAGGTCATCCTGGGCGGCGAGTTCAACAACTTCGACCTGCGTCGCCGCAACAAGGTCGCGCGGCTCAATGCGGACGGCTCCCTGGACACCACCTTCACGCCCGGCAGCGGGTTCAACGACACCGTGTTCGCCATCGAGATGACGACCAACGGGCAGGCGGTGGCGGGCGGCCTGTTCACCGACTTCAACAGCACGCGCCGCGTCGGTCTGGCCCGGCTGCTCCTGAACGGCACCCTCGACACGACCTTCATGGACACGACCTTCAACCAGTTCGCCGGCCTCATCAATCTGACCAACGGCCTGCCGAAGAACTTCTGTTCCGCCATTGCCCTGCAGCCGGACAATGACCTGATCATTGGCGGCTCGTTCCAGTTGGGCGGCGGTGGTGCGCGCGACGCGTCGAACGTGGTGCAGCCCGGCCACCGAAACAGCACCCCGTGGGTCACGCCGTTGGTGGGCTTCGACCGGTCGGACAAGCTCGCGCAGCCCAACGTCTTCCCCCGCGCGGACATCCGCAAGCGGAGCAACTTCGGCCGCGTCAAGGGCGGCGCTTCGCGTGGCCCGGGCAACATCGAGTTCACGCAGTCGAACTACACGATTGATGAGAGCGCCGGCAACTTGTTCATCACCCTGGCCCGCACCAACGGGCCGATCTTCGCCGGCACCACGCCGGTCGGCCCGGTGTCGGTGAATTTCATCTCCGTGGACCCGCCCTTTGGCCCCGGGGCCGGCGTGACGGGCACGGACTACATCACCTCGCGGCGCACGCCGACTTGGGTGACGTCCGGCACCAGCCCGTCCGATGCCCAAACCGGGCCGAACAATCTCCTGCGCGGGTTGACGGATGTCTTTGTGGCGGTGTTGGAGGACTCGAACATCGAGGGGGACGAGTTGGTGGACATGGTGTTGTCCAACCCGCAGGGCCAGTTGATTCTGGCGGGTGAGCGCATTGACACGGGGGTCGCGCTGGGGGTGTCCCGCGCCACGTTGACGGTGGTGGACAACGATTTCAACCCGGGCGTGCTGACCTTTCCGCAGGACACCTTCCGCGTGGACGAGAACGTCGGCTCCGCCATCGTCACGGTCATCCGCACCAATGGCAGCGCCGGGCCGATCTCCTGCGACTACGCCACGGTCGTCGCCGGCAGCACGGCGACGGTGGGAGTGGACTACACGGCCATCTCCGGGACCATCGCGTTTGCGTCCGGGCAACTGACCAACACCTTCAGCGTCCCGATCGTGGACGACGAGGGAGTGGAACTGGATGAGACCATCACGGTGCAACTGCTCAACCCGCGCGGGGGCGCGACGCTCGGACTGACCAACGCCGCGCTGCTGACCATTGACAATGACTTCGCGGCGGGCCGGCTCAACTTCTCCCAGGCCGCCTACAGCGTGGCGGAGGGGGCGGGCACGGCCACGATCACGGTGTTGCGCTCCGGTGGCAGCCAGGGGGCGGTGACGGTGCAGGCGGCGGTGGCCAATGGCACGGCGGTTTCACCGGCGGATTTCGCGGCGGCCACCAACACGCTGGTCTGGGCGGCGGCGGAAACCACCAGCAAGACCTTCGCGGTGTCGCTGGTGGACAACCTGAACGTGGATGGCAACCGCACGGTGAACCTCGCCTTGTTTGACGCCTCCATCGCGGGGGGCCTCGGCACGGTGACCAACGCGGTGCTGACCATTGTGGACGATGATGCGTTCGGCAATCTGGCCTTCAGCCAGTCGGCCTACGCGGTGAACGAGAACGGCTCGCAGGCCATCATCACCGTGGTGCGGCTGGCGGGGGTGGCTGGCACCGTGAGTGTCCGCTACGACACGGTGGCCGGGGGGAGCGCCATCGCCGGCTCGAACTACGTGACCACCGGCGGCACGCTCACGCTCGTGCCGGGCCAGGCCAGCACCAACTTCATTGTGTCGGTCCTGGACAACGCCCTGGCCGACGGAACCCGCACCATCAACCTGGCGCTCTCCAGCCCGTCGAACGCCACCCTCGGGTTCCCCAGCACGGCGATCCTCTCGATTGTGGACGATGAGTCGGTGAACGTCGTGGCGGGGTCTTCTGACACCACCTATACCTCCACCGGGGCGGACAGCGCCATCTACGCCCTGGCCTTGCAGCCGGACGGCAACCTGCTGGTGGGCGGCGACTTCACGGCCGTCAACGGCGTGTCGCGCAACCGGCTGGCGCGGCTGGATGCCAACGGCGCGCTGGACCCGGTGTTCAATCCCGGCGGCGCGAACGGGTCCATCCGCTCGATCCTCGTGTATGACCGTGGGGTCAACACCGGGCGCATCCTGGTTTCCGGCTTCTTCACGCAGGTGAGCGGCACCAATCGCTCGCGCATCGCGCGGCTCAACCAGGGCGGCTCGGTGGACCTCACCTTCGATCCCGGCGCGGGCGCGGACAACGCGATCTTCGCCCAGGCGCTGCAGCCGGATGACAAGGTGGTCATTGGCGGCGGGTTCAGCACGTTCAACGGGATCGGCCGCAACTTCATCGCGCGGCTCAACGCCAACGGCACGCTCGACAACACCTTCGACCCCGGCACGGGGGCCAACGGCCCGGTCTTCGCCGTGGCCGTGCAGCCGGACGGCAAGATCCTCATGGGCGGTGATTTCACCAGCGTCAACGGCGTCGCGCTGACCAACCTCGCGCGGCTCAACGCGAACGGATCGGTGGACACCAGCTTCAATCTCGGCACCGGGGCCAACAGCACGGTGCGCTCCCTCCTCGTGCAGACGGATGGCAAGATCCTCATGGCCGGCTCGTTCACGAATTACGCCGGGACCGCCGTGGGCCGGGTGGCGCGGCTCCACGCCACCGGCCTGCTGGACACCAGTTTCAATGCCGGCGGGGTGGGGGCGGACAACGCGGTCTTCTACCTCACGGTGCAGGGCGACGGGAAGATGCTGCTCGGCGGCGACTTCACCCGCTTCAACGGGGTGAGCCGCAACCGCTTCACGCGGCTGAACCCGGACGGCACGACCGACCCGACGATCAACATCGGCACCGGCGCCAACAACTTCGTGGCCGCCATCGCCGTGCAGACGGATGGCAAGATCCTGCTCGCGGGCGGGTTCACCACCTTCAACAACGTGCCCAAGAACTACCTGACCCGGCTCAATGGCGGGGTCATCGCCGGCTCCGGCAGCCTCGAGTTCACGACGGCGAACTACACCGTGGCGGAGAACGCGGCGGCGGCGACGATCACCGTGCGGCGGGTGGGCGGCACCACGGGCGCGGCCTCGGCGTTCTTCGCGACCTCGGACGGCACCGCCACCACCAACGGAATCCACTACACGAACGTGACCGCCACGCTGAACTTCCCGCAGGGCGAGACGTTTGTGTCCACGAACATCTCCATCGTGGATGACCAGGCGGTCAACAGCGACCGGTTCGTCAACCTCACGTTGTCCAGCTTCACCGGCGCGGCCCCGGGCGGCCAGACCAACGCCCTGCTGACCATCATCAACGACGACGGCCGGCTGGGCTTCAATGCGGCGACCTACAACGTCAGCGAGGTGGTGGGCAGCGGCAGCGCCACCATCACGGTCGTCCGCACGGGCGGCACCACGGGCCAGGCGGCGGTCCAGTTTGCCACCACCGCCAACGGCACGGCCACGCCCAACACGGACTTCGTCCCGGTGAGCGGCACGCTGGTGTTCGCGGCGGGGGAGACGAACAAGAGCTTCAGCGTGCCGATCATTGACGACATCCTGCTGGAGGGCAACGAGACGGTGGAGCTGGTGCTGACCAACCTCACGGGCAATGCCGTGCCCGGCCAGATGGCCGCGATTCTCACCATCGTGGACAACGACGTGGCCCCGGGCGTGTTCAACTTCTCCCTGGGCAATTACGTGACCAACGAGAGCGACGCCATCGTGCTGGCCCAGGTCACCGTCACGCGCACCAACGGCAGCACCGGCGTGGTGTCGGTGGATTACCGCGCGGGGGACGGCACCGCGCGCGCCGGCCAGGATTACGTCGGCACGAGCGGCACGCTCTCGTTCGCCGACGGGGAGATCACCAAGACCTTCGTGGTGCCCATCCTGCCCGACAGCGTGCAGGAAACCAATGAGACGGTCTTCCTGGACCTGCTCAACCCGACCGGCGGGGCCACCATCGGCTTCCAGAACTCCGCCATCCTGACGATCCTCAACAACGACATCCTGATCTACGGCAACCTGGTGTTCAGCAGCGCCACCTACACCAACCGGGAGAGCGACGGGGCGGCGGTCATCACCGTCCGGCGCATCGGCGGCACCACGGGGCCGGTCGGCGTGGATTATGCGACCACGTTCCTCGGCACCGCCATTCCGGGCTTCCACTACACGGCGGTGGCCGGTTCGCTGGCGTGGGCCAGCGGGGACGCCACCGACAAGACCATCGTCATCCCGCTCTTCAACAACACCATCGTGGACGGGGACCGGACCGTGGGCCTGGCGCTCGCCAATCCCACGAACGGGGCGAGCCTGAACATTCCCAGCACCGCCATCCTGACCATCCAGGATGACGACTCCGCGCCCGGCGTGCTGGGTTTCACCTCCGCCATCATCAACGCGCAGGAGAGCGCCACCAACGCGCTGATCACCGTGGCCCGCACCAACGGGTTCACCGGCACGGTCACGGTGCAATACGCGACCTTCACGAACGTCAACGATTCGGCGGTGGCGTATCCGGGCACCGGGGCGGTGCTGCCCGGCCAGCACTACACCAACACGGTGGGCACGCTGACCTTCACCAACGGCGTCACCAACCTCTCCTTCGTGGTGCCGCTGATAGACAACGCCCTGCAGGACGGCAACCGCACCTTCAGCGTCCAGCTCTCGGCCGCCACCGGCGGCGCGCTGCTGGGCTTGAGCAATGCCGCCGTGCGCATCGTGGACAACGAGAACAACGCCGGCGCGGTGGACTCGGGCTTCATCACCGGCCTCGGGGCGAACGGGACGGTCTTCGCCGTCCAGCTTGCCACGAACGGGCAGGGCGTCCTCGCGGGCGACTTCACGACGTTCGACGCGACGCCGCGGCAGAACGTGGCGCGGCTCAACACGGACGGCACGCTGGACAACGGTTTCGATCCCGGGGTCATTTCCCAGGGGACGAACGCGCTGGGCACCGTGCGCGCCATCGGCGTTTACACCAACGGCGTGAACGCCAACAAGGTGGTCATCGGCGGTCTGTTCACCCTCGTGGGCAACGCCGGCCGGACCAACATCGCGCGCCTGAACGTGGACGGCTCGCCCGACGCCACCTTCGATCCCGGCTCCGGGGCGAACAACGCCGTCAACGGGGTGGCCATCCAGAACAACGGACGCGTCCTGCTGGGCGGCACCTTCACGGCGGTCAACGGCGTCCCGCGCAACTTCATCGCCCGGCTCAACTTCGACGGCACGGTGGACGCCACGTTCACGCCCGGCAGCGGTCCGGACGCGCAGGTGCGCGTGGTCGCGGCGTTGAACGACGGCAAGATTCTCATCGCGGGCGATTTCGACAGCGTGTCCGGCGTGGCCAACCGGCGGATCGCGCGGCTGAACGCGGACGGGACGGTGGACGCCACGTTTGCCTCGCGCGGGATGATCACCAACGGGACCATCTACAGCCTCGCGTTGCAGATCAACGGGCAGATCCTCGTGGGCGGCATGTTCACCGCCACCAACGGCGCCGGGGTGGTGCGGACGAACCTGGCCCGCCTCAATTCCGACGGCTCGCTGGACCCGACCTTCGACCCCGGCTCCAGCGCGGATGATTTCGTGGCGGCCCTGGCCGTCCAGGCGGATGGCAAGCTCGTGGTGGGCGGCGCGTTTGCGAACTTCGCGGGTTACGGCCGCAGCCGGCTCGTCCGCCTCGATGGCAATGGCGCGGTGGATCCGACGCTGAACATCGGGACCGGGGCGGACAATCTGGTGGCGGCGCTGGCCGTGCAGGACGATGGCAAGCTGCTGGTCGGCGGCGCGTTCACCAACTTCAACGGGATCGCGCAAAACCGGTTCACCCGGCTGCACGGCGGCCAGAACGCCGGCTCCGGCCTGGTGGTGTTTGGCGCGCCGCTCTTCACCGTCAGCGAGGCGGGCACCAACGCGACCATCGTGGTCCTCCGCACGGGCGGCACCAGCAACACGGTCTCGGTGGATTACTCGGTGATCGCCGGGGGCACGGCCCTGGCCGGGGTGGATTACCTCCCGGTCGGCGGCACGCTCTTCTTCGGCCAGGGCGAGACCCTGCGCAGCTTCGTGGTGCCGGTCATTGACGACGCGCTGGTGCGGCCGGACCGCACGGTGCTGCTGACGCTCTCCAACGCCACGGGCGGAGCCTCGCTGGACATCCCGCCGACGGCGGTGCTGCGCATCGCGGAGAATGACTCGCTGCTGGCCTTCTCCTCCACGAGCTTCAGCATCGCCGAGAGCGGCACCAACGCCCTCGTGACGGTGGTCCGCTCCGGGGGCACGAACGAGCTGGTGGCGGTGGACTACTTCACCGCCCCGCTCACGGCCATTCCGCTGGCGGACTACACCAACGTCGCCGGCAGCCTCACCTTCGCCCCCGGGGTGCGGACGCGGACCTTCAACGTGCCCGTCGCCGAGGATTTGATCGTCGAGGGCAGCGAGACGGTCGCCCTGTTCCTGACCAATGCCAGCCCGATCGGGATCGCGGCGCTGGGCGCCGTGTCCAACGCCACCCTGACCATCGTGGACAATGACTTCGGCGTGGGCGTGCTGGGCTTCGCCGCGACCAACTTCAGCGCCTTTGAAAACACCACGTTCGCGACCATCACCGTGATCCGCACGAACGGCAGTTCCGGCGCGGTGTCGGTCAACTTCGCCACGGTGGACGGCGTGGGCAACGCCACCGCCGGCGTGGACTACCGCAACACCAATGGCATCCTCACCTTCGCCGACGGCGAGGCCAGCAAGCCCTTCAACGTGCCGCTCATTGACGACTCCGTGGTGGAAGGCAACGAGACCGTGGCCCTGGTGCTCCTGAGCACCACGGGCGGGGCCGGGCTGGGGCTGACCAACGCCACGCTGACGATTGTGGACGACGACGCCTTCGGCACCTTCCAGTTCAGCACCAACAGCTACACCGTGGTCGAGTCCACCGGCAGCGTCTCGGTCACGGTGGTCCGCTCGGGCGGCATCATCGGGGCGGTCTCCGTGGATTTCGCCACCCTGGGCGGGACCGCCACCCCCGGCTTGGACTACATCCCCGTCTTCCAGGTCCTGAATTTCGCGCCGGGCCAGACCACGACCAACCTCACGGTTTCGATCATCAACGACCAGTTGGTCGAACCGCTGGAGACGATCAGCCTGGTCCTGACCAACCCCACGGCGGGCGCGCTGCTGGGCACGCTCACCAACGCGGCCATCAGCATCACGGATGACGACCTGCAGTTCAGCTACGCCGCGACGAACTTCACGGTGCTGGAGAATGCCGGCACCGCGATCGTGAGCGTGCTGCGTTACGGGGTGATCAATCTGACCGGCACGGTGGACTACGCGACCAGCGACGGCTCGGCCTTCAACGGCGTTGACTACGTGGGGGTCACCAACACGCTGACCTTCCTGCCCGGGGTGACCAACACGAACTTCACCGTCACCGTGCTGGACAACCAGGTCGTCCAGTTGAACCGCGCGCTCAACCTGCGGCTGTTCAACGCCACCCCGACGAACAATGCCAGCCCCGGCACCAATGCCACCGCCACGCTCACCATTCTGGACAACGACAACGCCTTCAGCTTCAGCGACACGGATTACACGGTCAACGAGTCGGCCGGGCAGTTGGTGGTGGCGGTGCTGCGCTCCGGCCAGAACACCGGCAATGTCTCGGTGGTGGCCTCGACGGTCGTCCTCCCGGCCCTGAACGCGGCCACGGCCAGCACCGACTACGTGGCGTCCGCCTCGACGCTCGTGTTCGCCCCGGGCCAGTCGAATGTCAGCTTCTCGGTGCCGATCACGGCGGACCTGGTGCCCGAGGGCAACGAGGTCTTCGGCCTGATTCTCACCAACCCGCTGCCCGGCGGCGCGGCCCTGCTCGGGCCGACCAACACGGCCAACGTGACAATCATTGACGACGACATCGGCATCGGCTTCAGCACGGCGGCCTACACGGTGGCCGAGAACGCCGGGGCCGCGACCATCACGGTCATCCGCGCCGGGGTCACCAACGTCTCCGTCAGCGCCGCGTTCACCACCACCAACGGGACGGCGCTGGCGGGCGTGGACTACGTCGCCACCAACGCCATCCTCACCTTTGCCGCGGGCGTGACCAGCCGGACCTTCACCGTGCCGATCATCAATGACAGCATCGCCGAGCTGCCGGAGACGGTGAGCCTCGTGCTGACCAACCCCACCGGCGGCGCGTTCCTCACCATCAGCAACGCCACGCTGACCATTGTGGACAACGTCGGGGCGGTGGGCTTTGCCGCCACGAACTTCCTGGTGGGCGAGAGCAGCACCAACGGCGTGGTGGTGGTGGCACGCACCGGCGGCAGCTCCGGGGCGGTCACGGTGGATTATCTCACCACCAGTGGCGGCACGGCGACGAGCGGGCTGGATTACGCCGATGTGGGGGGCACCTTGAGCTGGACCAACGGCGAGAGCGGCTCGAAGACCTTCCTGGTGCCGGTGTTCAACGACCAGTTCGTGGAGTCCACCGAGACCATCGCGCTGCGGCTGGCCAACGCCACCGGCGGGGCGACCTTTGGCGTGAGCAACGCCACCCTGAGCATCGTGGACAACGACGGCGCGGGTGGCGTGGACTTCGGCTTCGATCCCGGCGTCGGCTTCGACAGCTCCGTCTATGCCGTGGCCCAGCAGGCCAACGGGCAGTTGCTGGCGGCGGGCCGTTTCACCTCCTTCAACGGCGCGGGCCGCAACCGGGTGGCGCGCCTGAACCTTGATGGCACGCTGGACACCACCTACAACGCCGGCTTGGGACCGGACAACGCGGTCAACGTCATTGCCCTGCAAACCGACGGCAAACTCGTGGTTGCCGGCGACTTCACCTCCGTGGGCGGCACGCTGCGCAGCCGCGTCGCCCGCCTGCTGGCGGATGGGTCACTGGACACCAGCTTCTCCGTGGGCAGCGGGGCGAACAGCTCCGTCAACGCGATGGCGTTGCAGGCGGACGGCAAGGTGCTCATCGGCGGCAGCTTCACCAACTTCAACGGCACCGCCCGTGCGCGCATCGCGCGCATCAACACGAGCGGTTCGCTGGACACGACGTTCAACCCCGGCACGGGTGCGAATGGCTTCGTCAACGCCCTGGCGGTCTATGCCAGCGGCACGAACGCCGGCAAGATTCTCGTGGGCGGCTCGTTCACCAGCTTCAACGGCTCGGCGGTTGGGCGGATCGTGCGCCTCAACGCGGACGGCACCACTGACACCACCTTCAACCCGGGCACGGGCGCGAACAGCACCGTGGCCTCCATCGCCATCCAGTCGGACGGCAGGCTGGTCATCGGTGGCTTGTTTGGCGCCATCAACGGCACCCCGCGCTCGCGCATGGCCCGCCTGAACCACGATGGTTCGCTCGACGCGACCTTCTTCCCCGTGATGAACGACACCGTCCTCAGCGTGGTGGTGCAGCCGGATGGCCGCGTGCTCGCGGGCGGGGCGTTCACGGTCATCAACGGGGACATCGGCACGCCGCCCGCCCCTGGAACCGGCGTCTCCCTCCGCGCGCGCGCGGCGAATGTCGCCACTCTCACCACCACCGGCGGACACAGCCTGGCTGTTGGCTCGCGTGTCACCATTGCGGGGGTGGGCACCGGCTTCGACGGCACGTTCACCGTGACGGCGGTGCCGTCCAGCACCAACTTCAGCTATGCCTCCATTGGCGCGGACGTGGTGGCCACCGCGGTGACGCCCAACGGCTCGTTCAGCGCGGCCGGCACCGCGGCGGGCCGCATCGCGCGGTTCCAGGCGGACGGCACGGTTGACGCCACGTTCGCCACCGGCACCGGCGCGGACAACCTCGTCTTCACGATGCTGCTCCAGTCCGACCTCAAGGTGGTGCTGGCGGGCGACTTCACCACCGTCAACAGCGCGACGCGCGGGCGCATCGCCCGGCTGAATGGCAACTCGAACACGCCGATTGGCACCACGCTCGGCAGCTCCGGCTACAGCGCCGGCCAGTTCACCGTGGGCCTGAGCGCCGAGCCGGGCCGGCAGTATCGCCTCGAATACTCCACGGACCTGCGCACCTGGACCGTGCTGGCCACCGTCAACAGCCTTCACGGCGTGCTCACCTACACCGACACCACCTCACCCGGCAGCGTGCGCCGCTTCTACCGCGCCATCCAGTTGCCGTAGTTGGCGGCGGTTCTCCGTCCGTTCCTGCGGTCCGGTTTGAACCTCCCGTGACAACGCCCCGCCGGCTGGCTACGCTCGCCCCGATGTCGTCGCCGAGAATCCAGCTTCCTCCCCACCGTCTGCGATGAGGACGTTGCACCTGTATGTCGGGCGGCAGGTGCTCGCCACGCTTGCCATGACCGTGGCGGTGGTCGCGGGGCTGTTTCTCATTGTCAATGTCCTCAAGGACATCCTGCCGCTGCTGGTCAGCCCGCAGGTGCCCTTGGTGAGCGTGTTCAGCGTGATGGCCATGCTGCTGCCTTACGGGCTGGCGTTCGCGCTGCCCATCGGCCTGTTGACGGCGACCCTGCTGGTGTTCGGCCGCCTGAGCGCGGATCAGGAACTCACCGCCGTCCGCGCGGGCGGAGTCAGCCTGCTCGCCCTCGTCACCCCGGTGTTGTGGATCGGCATCCTGGCCAGCGCCCTGGCCGCGTTCGCCAACCTCGAGCTGGCGCCGCGCTGCCGGGTGGCGGCCAAGGAGCTGCTCTACGAACTGGGCGTGGCACGCCCCACGGCCCTGCTGGTCGAGGGCCGCTACATCACGGAGTTCCCCGGCTGGACGCTCTACATCGGCCGGCGGCGCGGCGAAAACGAGTTTGCCGACGTGCTGTTGACCGAGACCCGCAGGGAGCAGTTGGTGCGGCGCATCCGGGCGCGACGCGCAAGCGTGACCGTGGACACCGCCACGCGGCAGGTGGTGTTCCGGCTGTTCGATGCCGAGGTTTTCACGCGGGCCGGCGGCCTTACCCCGGGTCTGCCTGCCGGCGAGAGCGCCCCGGGTGCGCCGGCTGCCGCCGAACTGGACTGGGGCATGGCCTACTTTGAGGAAGCCCCGCCTGTGCGTCTCGACCTGTCCGGCGCGCACCCGTTGGATGCGAAGCCGAAACTCAGCGAGATGACCTCCACCCAGCTCCTTGCCGAGCGGCACGACTTGCAGCGGCAGGGGATTGATCCGACGCCCGTGCTCGTCAACCTGCACCGGCAGGTGTCGTTCTCGTTTGCCTGCTTCAGCTTCACCTTGATCGGGATCCCGCTGGCCATCCGCGGCCACCGGCGGGAGACGAGCTTCGGCATCGCGGCGGCGCTGGTGCTCACCGCTGTCTATTACAGCTTCATCATCCTGGGCCAGGCCCTGGAGACGCGTTCGCACCTGCTCCCGCATCTGCTGGTCTGGGTGCCCAATTTCCTCTTCCAGGGTCTCGGCGCATGGCTGCTCTGGCGGGCCAACCGGGGGCTATGACACGAATCGCCCTCCCGGATGCCTCCTTCGCGTCCATTCGTGTGTTTCGCGGACAACCGTAAGCGCGCCTCACTTCTCGTCCATCGTGATCTCGCCGATCCAGTCCCGGCCGGGTGGCTGCGCTCGGAAATGCGGGAGGCGCTTGAGGTAGAAGTCCGACGGGCCGTCCTTGCCGCGCAGCTCGGTCACGCGCTTGAAGCCGGCCTCCGCCGCGTCCCAGTGCTGCAGGCGGAACTGCTTGAGCGCCTCGTCGAACGCGTCCACCCACAGCGTCTGCGTGCGCGAGCCGCGTGGGCCGACGACCTCGAAGACCTCCATCACGCGGTCCAGCCCCTTGAGCTTGAAGAAACCCACGGGGCGCGTTTCGATGGTGTCCTCCACCTCGGACACGACCGACTCCGACGCGAGGATCATGGTGCCGAGGTGCTTGTTCAACTGCTCCATCCGCGAGGCGACGTTCACGTTGGTGCCGATGGCCGTGTAGTCAATGCGCTCGGCGCTGCCGAGGTTGCCGACGGAGGCCGCGCCGAAGTGCAGGCCGATGCGCGTCTCGAAGCGGAAGCCGACCTTGGTGCTCAACGAGTCGGGCAGGCGATCGCGGATGGCGATGGCGGCCTTGCAGGCCAGTTCCTGATGGTTAGGCTGGCGCTCGGGGGCGTTCCAGATGGCGAACGCGCCGTCGCCCAGCAGCTTGACCACCGTGCCGTCGTGCTCGTGGATGCACTGGATGAGGTCGCCGAAGTAGGTGTTGAGGCGCTGATACAGTTTGTCCGAGATGGTGCGGTCCGCGATGGTCGAGAAGCCCACGATGTCGCTGAACATGATGGTGATCTCCACCTTCTCCGCGCCGGGCTTCAGGGTGTCCGGGGAGCGGAGGATTTGCTTCACGCGCTTGGGCGGCAGGTGGACGGCGAGGGAGCGCTCCAGCAGGCGCGTCTCGATGAGGCTGCGGAAGGAGTTGAGGACAATGCTGCTGGCGAGCGCGAGGCCGGTCTGCGCGATGAGCAGCGTCCACGGGAACCACGCCTGCTGCCAGCGGAACAGCCCGAGCGCGCCCGCCGCCACACCCACCGCGACCAGCGCGCCCACCGCCAGCGCGGACCACATTCGCAGCATCGCCAGCGTCCAGCCGGCGACGAGGCCCAAGAGAATCACCAACGTGATCTCCAAGGCGTGCGGCAGCCGCACGAGCCAGTCACCCTTGATGAGGTTGAGGAAGATGGTGGCCTGAATCTCGACACGGGAGGTGAGCGTTCCGGTCGCTCCGCTGAAGGGCGTGAGTGAAGTGTCCTTGGCGGAGCCGGTGAAACCCGTGTTTTGCTGCGCGCCGATGAACACGATCTTGTCGCGGAAGAAATCCTTGGGTGCCCGGTCCTGTAGAGCCTGATCGTAGCTCACTCTCGGGATGGTGTGAGACGGACCATAGTAGCGGATCCAACGGGGCGCGGGATCGCGTCGTGCTGCTTCCGCCAGCGGGGAGCCGTAGGCCAGCGCGGCGGCGAGGGCGAGCGGCGGGGCCGTATCCAAAGTCGGGCCATGCTGGCGGATGCCCACGTCCGAATCCTCCGGCAAGGCGGAGAAACCCCAGCTCCGGGCGGCAGTGCGAAAGGCCTCCAGTGGTGCGTTGGTCTGATGCGACCAGCCTTTGCCCGGCTCGAATTCGCTGAGGTGTTCGCCGCACAGCACGACGTTGGTCCGGGCGCGAATCGCCAGCGCCAGGGCCGCATCGGCGGCCGGGTTTGGCCCTGGCTCGTCGAAGATGATGTCGAACACGATGAGCTTCGCCCCGGCGGCGTTAAGGCGCTCGATGAGTTGCGCGTGGAGCTGCCGGTCCCACGGCCGATTGGCAGGTTGCTTCAGGATTTTGCCGGCCTCGTCGTTCAGCGCGACCACCACGGCCTCCGTCGGCTTGGGCGGGACGTGCCAGCGGGAGAGCGTGTCGTAGCTGCCGCGTTCGAACAGGCCGCTCCCGCCCGTCAGCAGCAGCGCCAGCCCGAACGCGACCGTCAGCCCCGCACCCGCCGCGCCCGCCGGCCAGCGGCGGCGCAGGCGGCGCACGCTGAACACGGACTCGTGGACGGACTTGCCCCAATCACGAAGATGGTCCAGCGCGACGCCCAGCGCCGCCTGCACGCGCGCGCCGGGGGATTTGACTGCGGCGCTGATGACGGCCGTCGGCGCGCTCAGACCCAGCCGGCGCGACAGGTCGGTCGCGCTTTGCGGCCGCTCGTCGGGATTCTTCGCCAGGCAGGCCAGGATCGCATCGGCGACATGCGGGGGAACCGGATTGGTCACACCGAGTTCCTCCATCCGCTCGGCCAGTGGCGTCGGGGCGACGTGCGCAAGCTGGTAGAGGATGTCGCCGGAGTAAAACGGCGGCTTGCCGGTGAGCATCTCGTAGAGCGTCGCGCCCAGCGCGTAGAGGTCGTCGGTGGGCTTGGGCAGCCGGCCTTCGAGCTGCTGCGGGCTCATGTAGTTGGGCGTGCCCGCGCGGACGTGCTGGAGCGACGCGTGGTTCATCGTCTGGCTCAACGTCGCCGCGATGCCGAAGTCCAGCAGCTTCGCGCGCCCGCGCGCGTCCACGAGGACGTTCGAGGGCTTGATGTCGCGGTGGATGACGCCCTCGCCGTGCGCGTATTCCAGCGCGTCGAGCATCTGGGTCACGAGCGGCGTGAGCGCGGTCCAGGTCGCGACGGATTGCGGCTGCCCCAGCCGCCACACCACGCCGGACTGCCCGTCCACAAACTCCATCGAGATGAACGCGCCCGTGTCGTCGTCGTGCAGGTCGTTGACGCGGACGATGGACGGGTGCGCGAGCTTCTGGCTGCGCGAGGTCTCCTGCCGCAGCGTTTCCATGCCCACGATGTCGCCGCGCAGCTCGGGCGGCAGCCGCTTGAGCGCCACGCGCGAGCGCAGCACGGAGTCCTCCGCCAGCCACACTTCACCCATGCCGCCGCGGCTGAGATGCTTGACCAGTTTGAAGCGGCCCTTGCCCAGCGTCGTGCCCGGGCTGACCTCCGCGCGGGACTGCGGGTTCAGCAAGGTGGGGGAAGTTCCGAGGTCAATCTCCCGTGTGGCGGGGAACGGCGCGGCGAGCGGGGACGTGCCCGGCTCGCTGATCGCCGACGGCGCGGGGACGGCCGCGCCCTGGCCCACCATCGTCGGGTCGGTGCCGAGCGTGTCCTTGTCCACGACGGGGCGCAGCGCGCCGCCGAGCAGGCACGCGGGACAAAGTCCGCTCGGCGCGCCCGTCGGGAGCGGGCTGCGGCAGCGTGGACAAATCGGCGTGGTGTCCATGGAACGGCGCGAGGCTAGTGGCTCGACATTCCGATGTCGAGCGGAGGGTGTCAGCGGCTCACTGCTCGACATTGGAATGTCGAGCTACGGGCTAGCCCGCCGCTTGCCAAAGCCGGGCCGCTTGCGTTCAATCCACTCCGTGGAACCCACCTCGACCGCCCCCGCCGGCCAGTTCCCGGCGACCTTGTGGACGCAAGTCCTCCAGGCCGGCGGCGACACCTCGCCGGATGCGCTCGCGGCCTTCGAGCGCCTCGCCCGCGCCTACTGGCCGCCGCTGCACGCGTGGCTGCTGCGGCAGGGCGTGGGCCGGCCCGAGGCGGAGGACCTCACGCAAAGTTTCTTCGCCCATCTCATCGAGAAGCGCGTGCTCCAGCGCCTGCACCGGGACAAGGGCCGCTTCCGAACCTTCCTCCTCACCGTCCTGCGCAACCACCTGCGCGACGAGCGCGCCCGGGCCATCGCGCAAAAGCGCGGCGGCGGCCAGCCGGTTGCGTCGCTCGACGAGGCCGACGAGGACGGCGCGCCGCTGCGCGAGCCATCCGGTGGCCCCGTGCCCGACGCCGAGTTCGACCGCGACTGGGCGCTTACTCTGCTCGGTCGCGTGGTGGATCGCCTGCGCACCGAGTGCGCGGCGACGGGCCGCGCGGCGCTCTTCACGCACCTCCAAGCCTGCCTCTACGGCGACGCCGACGCGGCCACGCACGCCGAGGCCGCGCGCCGGCTGGGCCTGAGCGAGGGCGCGGTGAAGACCGCCGGCACGCGCCTGCGCCAGCGGTATCAGGAGCTGATCCGCGCCGAGATCCGCCAGACGGTGGACACCGACGAGGAGGTGGAGACGGAGCTGCGCCACCTCTTCGCGGCGGTGAAGGCTTGAGCCGCCGTCCAGAGGTGGCGCGCGTTCCGTCGCCCCGGGCGTTTCACGGAACCTCACTTCCCCACAAAAGTTTCAGCCAGCGCCTGCGCCGGCCGGTGACCGGCGCGTGCCGCCTGATCCAGCCAGCTCATCGCCGCGCACTCGTCCACCGGGACGCCGCGCCCCGAGAGGTGGCGGAGTGCCAGGTCGTATTGGGCCTGCGGGCAGCCGGCCCCGGCGCGGCTGAACTGGAAGGCCACCGCCCGCTGATCGGCGGCGGCCAGCTTCGCCTCGCGGGCCGCCCGAAGTTCCACCGCCACCGCCGGCGGCACCGTCGCCACGGCGACCGGCGGGCGAACCGGTGCGGTGGCCACGACCGTCACTTTGGCGGGGGACGGGGTGACGGTGGCCGTGGACATTGCCGGCGCGACCGCGGCGGGCCGGCGGACCAGTCCGCCACCCCGGTTCACGGTGGACACCGCCACCTTGAGACCGCACGCCGAGGTGCCGGGCGGGCAGCCTTTGCGGGGCGCGCACGCCCCGGCGGCCATCGGCGGGCAGCCGGGGCGGACTGGCTTGGTGTTGCGGGCGGCTTGGTTGATTTGAACCGTGGTCACGACCGGTCGGCTGGGAAGCGCGCGGCGTGCGGCCACCGGAGCCGGCGCTACGCTGCCGCGAACCGGGGCGAAAGCCCGCGCGGGGGCGGCCGACAGGGAGGCGGTGGAGTGCCACCCCAGCAGGGCGAGGATAACGAGGGAGTTCAGTTTCATGATTTGTATTTTGGCTGGCTTCGACCGGGCCGAAGCGTTCTTGAGGAGTGCCACGGGAATTCCTGCGGATGGTTACACGCGAAATGCCGGGGCTGATGGATCATCAGCGACGCACCTCGGCGGAGCCGCAACCAAAAGCAACCACGGAAGACACGGAATACGCGGAAGGGCTTCGCGCGTGGCCGCGCCTTCCGTGTGTTCGGCGTCTTCCGTGGTTGAAATGCTTCTCAGCCAGCGACGAGGTCGGGAGATAGCTCTGCAATGAACACAGAGAATTCAAACCGATGCTCCGAAGTTCAGCCGCGAAAGGGCACCAAGCGCACAAAGGAGCCGGACCAGGGTGGAATCGGACTCGAACAATTCCTCACCGATTGACTTTCCTGGCCAGGGCCTGGCTTTGCGCTCTGTGCGCCCTTTCGCGGCAAGTCCATTTCAGAAATGGGGTTCAAACCGACGGGGTTGGCGGGCGACGGAGCACGGAATGGTGACTCCTGAAGGCAGGAACCAACGGTCGCATTACTCTGTGTTCATCGTGTCTCTGCGGTTCACCCGGTGGTTTCAATCGCGTCGCTCCATGCCGACCGGTGGTTGAAACTCCCCGCGTAACCTTTGGGACAAATCCCCGTGGCAGGAGATGGCGCGCCGGAGAGTGGCCGGGGCGGAGCGGCTTCCCGCTGGAACCGCTTCGTTTTGGACCGGTCCCTCCGGCGCGCTAGCGGCCCTGTCCGATTGGTCGGGGCCAAAACTCAGGAAAAACCGGTGGGAAGCGGGCTTGCGGGGCCGGGCTGGTTCTGCTATGCCCAGCCGCACAGCGGGAAAGTAAAGCCAGTGAATGCCTTGGTCTGAGAGCCTGTCTGAGAAAGCATGAAAGCTGAGGGATTACGCCAGGCGCCGGAGCATGATCCGTATCAGGGCGACGTAGATCCACGCCGTCGCGCTGGCCTCGCTGCGTTCGTAGTCGCGCACCA
>Ga0172372_10000717_pt1 | contig 50739 bp, 37 predicted proteins | sample LakKiv5m_2_FD_114544 | JGI IMG/M metagenome (GOLD analysis project Ga0172372, IMG submission 114544) | Freshwater microbial communities from Kabuno Bay, South-Kivu, Congo - kab_092012_9.5m | ecosystem: Environmental > Aquatic > Freshwater > Lake | place: Democratic Republic of the Congo...
CGCGACATTCTCATTGTGCGTCCTATACCAAAATAGGGTTTTAGGATTGAAGGTTTTCTTTGCGTACGACCCGCTCGATTTGGCTGAAGATCGATGCGTCCGAAACACGTATCTCCAAACGATCGCCAGGTTTCACTTGGTCCACCCCAGAGATGATCGAACCCTGATTGGTCTCGATCGCAAGCGAATAGCCTCGTGCCAGGGTCTTCAAGGGGCTGATGGCTTCGAGCCGGCTCGCTGCGACTCGTCGGATTCCCGCAGCGTTTCAGCTTCGCGACGCTGCTCCGATTTCGCCTGGGACCAAACGGGACCGCACGGCAAGCCCATTCCCATTCGGCTTCGTATGGCAAACGCAACTCAAACTTTGTTTCACCGAAATCAATCAACTCTCTGAGCCCAGACAACCATAGCTGCACATCAACCCAACTGACCTGCTCGACAGGTAAGTAATCACCCTTGAAATGACTCGGCTGCGGTCTGAGCTTTTTTATCGCCCCAAGTTCGATTGCTTGTCGCCATTGCAACTGGGTGATCGGGAACGCACCGATCCAATAGTCCTGCTCAATCACAACACGAGTGACGGGACTTGCGCGATCAAGGCGTCGATCGCCCATCGGAAACCCGTCTAATTTGCGGGGTGATCTTGTCACAGCAATTGTTGCTGGCACACGTTTGAAGATCATTGCTGTGCTAAGATCACCCCGCAAAATCGGGATGACTTTGGTATCCTCATCCGTCGCATTCAGCAACGCAGTCCAAGCTTCCGTTGGTTGATTGTTATCCTACTGGTTCTGACTCATGATTCTACGGGCTTTCTGAAACATTTCTGCGGATAGGCGGGCAATGACGACTGCTAATATAGCAGTGGTTGTGTGGGGTATCAAATAATGAAGCGCTCTCCCACCCTCACCCCCCAACCCCCTCTCCCGCCAGCGGGCGAGGGGGAGTTTAGTGGTGTGTGCAATGGAGGTTATCGTTAATTGAAAGATTCGCTAGTTCGTAATCGGTCTGCGAGCGTAGATCGATCAAGATTAAGTTCCTTACTTCACACTTCACACTTCTCCCGTCTCTTTGCTCCCCTTCGCCCCCGGGCTTTGGCGGGGGAGAAGGGGCGGGGGGGATGAGGGGGCCTGCGCGCTGGGCTGTTTGGCTGTTTCCTCACACTCAGACGCTTCAACTGCTCTTGTACATGCTGTTGGCTGTTGAGCTCGAAGTATCTTTATCGGCTTGCATCGCTTGCTCGGAGGGTTGATTGGGGTCTTCGTCGTTCATGGGCAAGTAGCAAAAAAGTGCCAGGCTTGATGGCGATCGGTAATTCAATTCCAAGTTCGTACGGAGGAACAAGAGTTTAGGATTGAAGGTCTTCTTTGCGAACGACCCGCTCGATTTGGCTGAAGATCGATCCGTCCGAAACACGTGTTTCCAAACGATCGCCAGGTTTTACTTGGTCCACCCCAGAGATGATCGAACCCTGATTGGTCTCGATCGCAAGCGAATAGCCTCGTGCCAGGGTCTTCAAGGGGCTGATGGCTTCGAGCCGGCTCGCAAGCTTGTCGAATTCAAACTGCCTCTTCTCGATCAAACGATCGATTCCTTGCGTCAATCGGTAATCGATCTCATCGAGCTTTTGCACCGAAACATCGAGCATCCGCTCTGGCTGTTCGATCACCCGACGGTGCATCAATCCCGTAAGCTTCGAATCCAATTCCCTGAGTTTGCTCCCTACGATGCTTTGGATTCTCTGTTTGGCGGAACTAAGTGTTTCAAGGACGTCGTCACGGCTGGGTGCAATTCGCTCGGCAGCTTCCGATGGAGTCAGCGCTCGGACATCCGCCGCTAAATCACAAAGGGAAACGTCGATTTCGTGACCCACCGCAGATACCACAGGGATCTTCGAAGCTACCACTGCCCGTACAACCAATTCCTCGTTGAACGCCCAAAGGTCTTCGATCGATCCTCCTCCACGACCAACCACCAAGACATCCAAGGGGGGGACGATCCGATTGGCCAGTTCGATTCCTTGGGCGATCTCTTGTGCGGCTCCGCTGCCTTGCACTTTTGCGGGAATCACCAGCACATGCATCTGCGGCCATCGTCGACGCAGAACCTCTAAGAAATCATGGATCGCGGCCCCCTGCGGACTGGTCACAAATGCGATCCGCCTTGGGAATCGAGGCAGTGGTCGCTTGCGATCCGCAGAAAAAAGCCCTTCGGCAGCCAACCTGGCGTGCAGTTTGCGAAACGCGATTTGCAAAGGGCCCAGACCTTGAGGTTCAAGCCGCTGCAAGACAACTTGGTATGTCCCCCTTGGGCCATACACATCAAGCTTTCCTAAACCCAGCACGGACATTCCTTCCTTGATGTCAAACTGGCATTTCTCCCAGCTCGACCTCCATATCACGCCCCCGATCTGACTCGAAGCATCCTTGATGGTCAAATAAACATGCCCAGAACTTGCCTTGGTGACGTTGCTGACCTCTCCGGCAATCCAAAAGCTTGCGATGTTCTGATCCAGAGTTCGCTTGATCCAATAAGTCAATTGAGAGACCGATAAAGGGCTCTCTTGAGACACACCCGGATTGTCGGATGCTTGCTCCCTGGGCTTGTTCTTCTTGTTCGAAGGATTCTTGTCCTGCGAAAAGAACTCCTCGGCGTCATCACCAAATAAAAAGCCTGTCATTTGGATGCTTGCTTAGGGGACTCTGGCAACTACAACGACTTAAGTGTACGGGGTTTGAGAAAAGTTGCCACCCGGCCCAGCAAGCCTAGAGTAACTCGTCCATGTTAACCACAGCATTTCCCAATCGAGTCTGTTTCGTGGGGCACGACAACATGCTTAGCGATAAAAAAAGCTGGGGCGAGATTCATCTCGCCCCAGCTTGAACTGCGATCTAAGCTCCGGGCTTGGCGTAGATCAAGAAGTTCTAAACCATCGATCAGGAGACCGTGTAGGCCGTCTCGGCGTGATCGCTCAAGTCCAAGCCCATTTTCTCGCCGTCCTCGGTGGTACGAAGTCCGATCACCACATCGATAATTTTCAGGATCACAAAAGTCATCACAGCCGAGTAGATGATCGTCACGAGTGCTGCTTTGCCTTGTAGCATCAGTTGTGCGATACTGCCCCCGGCGCGGTTGACTCCAACCCCCTCAAGAGCCAGTAGTCCGGTGGCCAACGAACCAAAGATTCCGGCTATGCCGTGAACACCGAACACATCGAGTGAGTCGTCGTACTTCATCGCAGGCTTGACAAACGCCACGAAGATGTAACTGACGATCGTTGCGCCAAAACCGATGATCAATGCACCTTTGACATCCACAAAGCCGGCCGCTGGGGTGATTCCAACCAGACCCGCGACAACCCCGGTGATCATTCCAAGTGCAGTCGGTTTACCGTTGCGAACCATCTCGATGATCGACCAAGTCAGCCCGGCAGTTGCGGCAGCAACTTGGGTGGTTACGAACGCCTGGACAGCCTGAGGCGTAGCACCAAAAGCACTTCCACCATTGAACCCGAACCAGCCAAACCATAGCAACCCGGCACCAAGCACTGCAAAAGGCAAATTGTGGGGAGGATTGATTTGTTTCGGGAACCCACGGCGTGGACCGATGACCAAGCAAGCGACCAAAGCCGCGATTCCCGCGTTGATGTGCACCACGGTACCCCCTGCAAAATCTAGGGCTCCCACAGGCACTGCGTCCTTGGCGTCGAAGCTACCCAATCCAAAGATCGAATGCGTCGGTCCGTACCAAACCCAGTGAGCCACTGGACTGTAAACGATCAACGACCAGACCGCGATGAAGACCGTGAAGGCCAAAAACTTCATCCGCTCTGCAAAGGCCCCAATAATCAGTGCAGGTGTGATGATCGCAAACATCATTTGGAACACCATGAACATCTGCTGGCTCAAACCTAGTTTGACCCCTGGGACCGGTTCAAAGGATGCACCAGTCTCCACTCCTTTTAACAAAAAGTGGGTCATCGGATTGCCGCAGAACCCTTCACCGATTTCCGTGCCTGAAAAGGCAATACTGTAGCCAACCAAAACCCATAAAACGGTTACAACCGCCATGCACATGAAGCATTGCATCAGGATGCTTAAGACATTCTTGCGGCCGACCAAGCCACCGTAGAAAAATGCCAAGCCAGGAGTCATCAGCAGAACAAATGCCGCGCATGCGAGCATCCACGCTTGATCGCCCGAGTTCAACGTTGAGACCGGTGGAGCCACTGCTGGGACATTCTCCGCGACAACCGACAGTGGACCTGCCGACTCCGCAACCGGGGTTTGCGAAACCGGCGGAGTCTCGGTCGCCGCATCCTGGGCAAACACCACCCCACCGCACAATAGAGACAAACAAGCCGCACATTTGAGCCAACGAATCATTTCATTACCGCCTTTTCCGATTCTCTCCTTACTTGGGCCGTCAGTAGACTCATGCCGAGAGAATGCGCAAGTCCACCGCCTAACACTTCCGCTAGCAAATGCAGGGCCAATTAGCTTCAGCAATTCTAATGTTTGGGTTTGCTTCAATCATTTACAGCAGGAATTATTCCCTTAAAAGTTCCTTTTTGTTTTTGGCCTACAGGATATTTGGATGGGTGCCTAGTTGATCCGCATCTTCATGAAAAACGCATGATTTCTCAGCATCTGTATGGGTTAGGTACCAAGAAGTTTCTTTAAGCCGTGTTCAAGGTCGTAAAACACGTCCTTGGCCTATTGGATTCGAGCGTTTTGGAATCGTCATGGATTGGAATGAGGCTACACTACCACGACCTGCGGTACGACGAAGGAACCCACTGTGCACTGAAGTACGATTTACCAAATGGAAGCTGTTGAGTCGATCATGACCAAAATCGAAGAATCGCTGGATGTGATTGCCGTCGGGGCTCACCCTGACGACGTAGAGATCGCTTGTGGTGGTACATTGGCGGCTCTTGTCGAGCAGGGCTACCGGGTTGGTATCATCGACTTGACCGACGGAGAGCCAACGCCCCATTCGCCAGGTCCACATGTGAGGCTTGCAGAAGCTACCGAGGCGGCCCGCATCCTAGGCGTTCACGTTCGAAAGACTCTGGACTTTACCAATCGGCGTCTTATGGACGGTTTCGATGAACGGGTTGCCTTGGCAATCGAGTTCCGTCGGTATCGTCCTCGAATTGTTTTGGGGTTCGGTAGCAAAACGCCGATGGCTTCACCGGATCACTACCAAGCCATGCAGATCACGGATGCGGCAGTATTTTATTCCAGACTTACCAAGTGGGAGGACACCTTCGAAGGGCTTCCACCGCATGCGATCGACCGGCAGCTATATTTTAGGCTCTCTTTCGAGCCGGCTCCTCCATCAGGCATCGAGAACTCGATCACCATGGATATTACGGATACTTTGGACAAGAAGCTTGAAGCCATTAGGTGTTACAAGACACAGTTCCCCGAATCCAAAGCGTACATCTTTGACCGAGTTCGAGGTTTGGCCATCGCTGCTGGAGCGGCGGCGAATTGTTACGCAGGTGAGACGTTTATATCGACGCGTGCCCTGAGAACCAAGGATCTATTGCAATCGGTACTTGGCTGATTTCGACGAGTATCTGACGCGGAGTTTATGATTCAACTAAATCCAGTTTGGACTCAGGGCTGTGTCCTGACGATCGGTAATTTTGACGGAGTGCACCTGGGGCATCGATCCTTGATCGAAAGTCTCGTCAGGATGGGACGTTCTGAGAACTTGCCTTCGGTGGTCTTTAGCTTCGATCCTCCACCGCTGAAACTGCTGCGCCCCGATTTGGCTCCCAAACCGCTGACGTGGAATCAGCGTCGCGAAGAGCTTCTGCAAAGTCTCGGGGTCGATTTGGTTTACTTCTACCCGACTTCCCATGATCTGCTGGAATATTCGCCTAGTGAGTTTTTCCAGAAGATCCTTGTGGATACCATGCGTGTGAGAGGGATGGTCGAAGGTCCCAATTTCCGGTTTGGAAAGGGACGTTCAGGGGATATTCACACGCTCAAGCAATTGTGTCAGGAACGGGGGGTGACATTGGAAGTTGCCGAGCCGAAGTCGATTGAGAATCGGCTCGTTTCAAGCACGCAGATCCGCGACTGGATTGAGCGCGGGGAGGTTCGTCTGGCCAATGAGTATCTGGTAGAAAATTATCGGATTGCCGGCCAAGTCGTCCATGGTGCGGCTCGAGGCAGAACGTTGGGCTTCCCGACGGCAAATCTCGATGGTATCGATGTGTTGATTCCCAAGCATGGTGTCTATGCAGCGCGCGTTGTAACCCCTTGTGACCTAGTTCGTCGGCCTGTTGCGCTTCACATTGGTCCTAATCCAACCTTTGGCGAAGATGCCACCAAGGTGGAGGCTCATTTGCTCGATTTTCAGGGGGATCTTTACTCAGTCCGTTTGGAGCTAGAGATCCTCGATCAAGTTCGAGGGGTTAAGAAGTTTGGCTCCAAGGAGGAGCTGCTTTTGCAGTTGCATCGAGACATCGCAAGCGTCCGATCGATTGCAGAGGCTCAGTAGACTGGCGCAATAATCGCTACAACGCGAATCATTGAACCGTGGCTTTTTTTCCTCATGCGGCTTGTTAAGGTTCCTTCGACCCACCGCTGAGTTTGGGTCGATCAAGATCCTTATGGGACTTTTTAACAAAACCAACTTGTTGATCGCCTGCTTGGTCGGTGGTGGCATCTATTATGCTTCCCATCATTACACCCTTTCTGGACTCGATCAGGTTCGAGTCCAATCGCGGGACCAGTCGATTCCAATGCGGGATTGGACAGATCCACGCAACTGGATCCCTGTGACACACAGCGGAAACTCATCCAACCCGGCAGCCTTACCAACGGCTACGACGCTGCCATCGAATTCTGCAGAGAGCAGTTTGATCCCATCCAAGCCGGTAACGCCGACGATTCGGGTTGCCAGCTTTGATCTTCAAAGCTACGACGAACGCAAAAGCGAGAGCGTAGCGGTTCAAGAAATTTTGACGCGGGTGTTACGGAATTTCGATGTCGTTGCCATTCAAGGGATCACATCGCGTCAGCGTGACACGCTACCGAAGTTGATCGATCGGTTGAATCAAGACAAGCATGCGTTTGACTACATGGTCGGTCCGCGAGTAGGGCCGGTTCATCAGTCGATGCATTTTGCATTTATCTACAATACCGACCGAGTGGAAACCGATCGATATCAACTCTATACGGTGGAAGACCCAGGCGAGTTGCTCGATTACGATCCCTTGGTAGGTTGGTTTCGAAGCAAGTCTGTGGTGCCGCAAAAAGCACTGACCTTCTCGCTGGTCAATTTGTACATATCCCCGGCGCGATCCCATCAGGAGTTGAATCTCTTACCGGCGATCACTGAAAGTATTCAGAAAGATGGTCGCGGAGAAGACGACATCGTTCTTGCAGGTGGTTTTAGTTGCTCGGATAAGCAATTGGCGATGCTCAGTCAGCGCAAGTGGGGTTTTGCGATTCAGAACATTCCAACGACGGTAGCAGGCGATGAGATGCTGGATCAAATCGCATTCCCACCTCAAAGCATCGATGAATTCACCGGTCGATCGGGTGTGATCGACTTTCTAAGAAAATTCAATCTGACGCTCGAACAAGCCACCCAAGTCAGCAGCCATTTGCCGGTATGGTGCGAATTTTTCGCAGAAGAGGGTGGCTATCCAGGCTATCGCTAGCTATTCGATCGCTCGAAGCAATGCTTGCCGAAGCGTATACAGATAGGTCGGCTCGGTGATTTTATTGGATTGAGAATCGGTGACGTAAAACACGTCGACCACTTGGTCTAGGTGTGTACTGACCTTGGCGACTTGTAGATCGAGCTGCAAATCGAATAGTATTTTGGAGATGTCGTAAAGCAGCCCTATACGATCGTAAGCAAAGATTGTGATGATCGTAAACTCTTCGGAGCTTGAATTGTCGAATCGAACTTGGGTGGGTTGTAAACGGGCCGCGGTGCTCTCTTGAGATTCTTGGCCTTTCCAAGTTCTCTTGAATGTTGGCGGGATGGGTTCTGGCGACTCAACAGCCTTGGCAATGGCCTGACAAACTTGAGTTATTCGGTTCGGTGCCGGTGCACCTTGGAAATCCGGGTCGTCGACCAGGAAACGATCCCAAGCGGCGTTGTCTGGTAAGGATTGGATTTCCGCTGAAAGAATGCTCAATCGCTGGCTGGCCATGGCACCTGTAATTCGATGAAACAGCCCTGCGGTATGCGTTGGATGTACCGTGACGCTGTATTGGGTGGCATCTCGATCGGCCAGATACTCGGCCCATACTTGGACCGGTAACTCGTTGGAGAGGTTATGGATTCGACGCAGCTCGTTGGCCAGCTCCTGGGGCTTGCTTTGGAACAGAAAGGTCGCGGGGATCGCTGCGATTCGCTCCTGCCATACCGGGCTGTTTTTCTCCTGCGCTGAGAGCAAGTCGAAGACCGCTTTGCGATTGCTTTCTTTGGCGGAGGATTGGTGCTCGTGCGGCTCGCCGGTTTGAAGTTGAGATGCGGTGGCGTCGTAAAGTTGATGGATCAGATTCAGTTTCCAGTCGTTGAGCGCACCGGGTCCCACTGCGGCTAAATCGGCACAAGAGAGCATAGTGAGCAATTGCAACCGCTCGAGCGAACCGACCTGCTGAGCGAATTTGACGATGGTCGAAAGTTGCGTTAGATCGAAGCGAAACGCTGTATGGGTCATGATCAAGTGTTGGTGAACCAGAAAGCAGATCAGCTCGCGGTCAGCTTCCGATAGCCCTAAGATTTTGGAGGTTTCGTCGGCGATTCGGAGTCCTACCTCAGAATGATCCTCGACGTATCCTTTCCCCAGATCGTGCAGGAGCAAGGCTAGATGCAGGATGAGTTTCCGTTTGGATTTGCGGTACAGGTCACCTAGAAAATCGTTTCGTTTGGCGAATTCCTCGACGCATTCGACGCTTTTGATGCAGTGGGCATCGACCGTGTATTTATGGTACTCGTTGAATTGCAGAAGCGAACGTGTGTGTCGGACCGCAGGAATGATTTGCTCAAGCACTCTTAACTCGTGTAGCCGACGGAGTATCTCACCGAGTCTACCGGGTGTGCTCATGAGTCCCAAGAAACGACTGATCGCTTCAGGTCCGACGGGCTTGTCGATCCGTTTAAGCATTCCTTTGCGGATGGTGCGCCAAGTTTTATGTTCGATGCGGCGCTGATGGCGATTGGCGATTTGCATCAATTCAAGGACCATTCCCGGATCGTCTTTGATGCGATCAAGCCCTCTTCGGGTAGCCCAGACTTCTTTGAGGCCAAGCCGAAGGTCTTTACCGGCTGAGAGGCTTAAGAAACGATAAAGGAATCCAAAAGGGGTTAGGCGGGAACGCGCCATCCCGACGAAGTTCGCCGAACTGTAGCGAAGCTCGCTGGTGAGTTCAAAGAACTCGGTCATAAACTCTTCGACCGGCAAGACTCCCTCGTGGCCTTGGTATCCCATCCACTTGGCCAGTTCCATCTGTTTCGAGCGATCCAACGAATCCAGAGCCCTGCCAGCCATGAAGTGCAGTTGGTTCCTCAGTCGTAGCAGATAGGCGTAACCCTCTTGGATCGGAGCAAAGTCCTCTTCGGCTAAGAGTCCCACGTCTTTGAGTTGCTCAGGATTTTTTTGGCCAAAACAGACAAATCCGATCCATCGAACAATTTGAACGTCCCTCAAACACCCCCGTGAACGTTTGACGTTGGGATGGAGAAGGAACTCCGTTTCGCCGTATTTTTGTCTTTCTTCCAAACGTTCCTTTTCGATCATCGAGGCCAAGGAACGCCAACGCATCTTCGCGCCGTTTTTAAGTGAATTCTCAAACGATGCAAAGAGTGATTCCGAACCATGCACCAATCGCATTTCGACCAGTGATGTCAAGACTTGGGCATCCGTCCAGGCCAACTGCCGGCACTGGAAAGGTGTCCTTACGGAGAATCCAAGTTGGAATCCGGTGTCACCAATTAGTTGCGATGCTTTGCGAGCAAGCCCTTGGAGAGACTTCTCCGGCAAGTTGTTGTGCAGGAGCATTAAGTCCAAGTCGGAGTATGGAGCGAGGTCCCGACGCCCATATCCTCCCAGAGCCAGAAAGGCAAACTTGGACGGATCTACATTCTCTTCTTCGCAAGCGACCGAAAGCAGTCGATGCACAATCGCATCGACTGAATCGGCCCAGGCAAGACAGACCTGCAGACCGGTGTTTCCTGAAGCATGTAAATTCGCCGACTTGAGCCGCGCTTCGGCGAGCTGTTGCCTCGACTCGATGACTTGGGGATGAAGAGAGGTCAAGTCTGATTCGACGAATGCTAGAGGTAGATCAGAGTAAACGCTACAGAGCGTCCTCTCCCTGTTCCCCAGTTCGGATCCGAATAGCATTTTCCAGGGTCGAGACGAAGATCTTTCCGTCACCGATTTGCCCGGTCTGTGCTGTCTTGACGATCATATCGATCACCGACTGGAGGTTGGAATCAGAACACACTACTTCAATCTTGACCTTGGGGACAAAATCTACTGCGTACTCGGTACCACGATAGATTTCGGTATGGCCTTTCTGACGTCCGAAACCTCGAACTTCAGTCACCGTCATCCCGTGAATCCCACGCTCGGTCAAGGCGTTTTTGACGTCTTCAAGTTTGAAGTGGCGAACAACAGCTTCAACTTTTTTCATTCGACGAACTCCAGGTTGTCTCACGCCCCTTCATGGAAAAAGGGGCTATCTTCCGTTGGAAAAAACGCGGGACCGCCTGTGCAATTTCTGCACTCCCACTAAATGCTAAACGAGCACTTATACCGCTAGTGTACCGTGCATCGAATCGCAGAAACAAGCCTTACACGAAGTTCGGATAAAAATGTTTTGTATTATTGGATTAGCTAATCCTAAGGGCGTCTTGCAAACGAATAGATCCCTCGTAGAGCGCTCTGCCAATGATGGCTCCATGGGTTCCTTGGGCCTGAAGTTTCCTCAGATCCTCCAGGGTCGTTACTCCCCCGGATGCGATCACCGGGAATGGACAGATGCGCTGAATTTCAGCCAAGCTTTGAAAATTGGGCCCTTCCATCATGCCGTCTTTTTCGATGTCGGTATAGACGACCGCACCGCAGTTTTGGGTGCAGTCTGCGACCTGCTGAACCAACGTCGTTGCGGGGGTTGTCGAGACATCAAGCCAGCCTGCGGTTGCCACCATCGCGTTCTTGGCGTCCAAACCCAAAACGAGGCGGCCCGGGTATTCTTGGCACATCGAGGCAAACCACTTTGGGTCCTTCAAGGCAGCCGTTCCGACGATCAACCGGGAAATTCCTAGGTCAAAAAGCTTGACGATCGATGCTCGGGTCCTGATGCCGCCACCAAGTTGCACGGTTTTGCCTTCGGCAACTTCAAGTATTTCCTTGATCGCCTGGTGATTGACGATGCTTCCGGTTTTGGCCCCATCTAAATCGACGCAGTGCAGATACTGCGCACCGGCTTGGAACCATGCCTGTGCGACTTGGCTTGGGTTTTCACTAAAAACAGTGTTGCGATCGTAATCCCCCTGCTTTAGTCGCACGCATTTGCCCCCAAGAAGATCGATTGCAGGCCAAATTTCCATGGGTATTTACCACTTTCTCGATGAACTTGCCTCGTCAAAGAACACATGCGGTCGGCGATCGACCCTCTGCGATCGGAAAATATTACCGTCGGAAGGCTCCTGTGCCATAGCTGACTGGGAAGATAAGGGTTGAATCCGGTTCCCAAACCGGTCCCAATGACGCTACAATCTTCCCGGACCATAAATACGTTTTACGATGGGGCTTTCCCCTTTTTCTTCCAAGAAGCAAAACGTTTGAAAATTCACTCACTCGATCACGATAGAGATAGGATCTAGGGAAGTCGCATGAGCACGGTAGACCAGCGTTATAGTCAGGCTGAGAAACTCAAGGATTCAGGTCAAACCGAGCAAGCAAGAGACTTGTTGCTTGAGATTTTGGAAGAGTCCCCCGAACATGTTTTAAGCCATCTGGCGTTGGCTCGAATTTTCACCAGCCTCAATGAGCATCATCGCGCCGTAGCGCACGCCGAAAAAGCTTGTCAACTTGAGCCTACCGAGGGATTCAATTACACGCTTCTAAGTGTCACTTATCAAAAGGCTTATGCAGGCACTGGCGATACCAGTTACATCAGGATGGCCGAAGATGCGATGGCCCGCTCGCGTATGTTGTAGTCTCCAATTCCTAGTTCACATCCTCCCCGTTTTTTGTTTGTTCTCGAAAGGTTCGTCTTATGCCGCTAGCTCCGTGGTCCATCGGCGTTTTCACCAGCATTGACGCTGGTTTAGGAGTTCACTTGGATGTTGCACGAGAGCTTGCAATTCCATCGATCCAGCTACACACCCCTCATGCATCGGGCAGAACCCCATCGGCTGCAGAAGCCTTCCTCAAGAGACTCGATGACTATGGCATCGAATTGACTTGCGTATTCGGCGGGTTCGATGGCGAGAGCTATGCGGATATTCCAACCGTCGAGCGCACCATAGGTTTGGTCCCACCGGAACATAGGGCCGCTCGCCTCAAAGAGATGAAAGAGATCGCTGACTTTGCCCGACTATTAGGGTGCGATGTCGTCGGTTTGCATATCGGCGTTGTCCCACACGATACCAAGAGCAAGGATTATGCAGATGTGATCGAAGTAACCAGGAATCTATGCGATCACGCGGCGAAAAATGAACAAGCCATCCATCTGGAGACAGGCCAAGAAACCGCAGATGCTCTCTTGCAATTCATCGCTGATACCCAACGTTCCAACCTTTATATCAATTTCGATCCTGCGAATATGATTCTCTACGGAACAGGTGAGCCGATCGAAGCGCTGCGCAAGGTTGGCAAGTACGTGCGGAGCGTGCATTGCAAAGACGCAACTTGGAGCGATCAACCAGGCAAGACCTGGGGGGCCGAAGTCCCCTTGGGTAAGGGACAAGTTGACATCGCCTTGTACCTCCAGACGCTCAAAGAGATCGGTTATACCGGACCGCTGACGATCGAACGGGAAATCCCTCAAGAGCCCGACCGACAAAAGGCAGAGATTCAACATGCCGCTGAACTCCTGAATTCCATCAAGCATTCCATGGGTGTTCGCACCACGTAGCTTTTCGAAAGCCAAACGTTGCATTAGGGATTCTTGATCTCTTTGGCGCATCATTTGCTCTGCTAACCTAGTCGATGCTTGTCGTGGAATTCAGTGGTGTTTCTGGTCGCGTCGTACGGATTCGAGCCAGCAGGTGCCAACGAATCGGGCATTCGATGGAATAGGCGGATCCGTTTGATAGGGCATGATGGTGGTTTATGCAGCAAACCAATGGCGGCAACCTGTCGCACGGTGGAACCCTAGTCTCGGGTTACCAGTGCAACGGCTTTTACGACGAAATGTTCTTCCCGGGTGGAAGCCCTCGGCCAGGAGTCGAGTTTTTAGCCGATAGGCTCGCGTCGCTTCCACTGGGTGAGCTTCAGAAACGCCAGCGGGCCGCCGACCATGAACTGCTCAACATGGGGATCACTTTCAACGTCTACGGACATGCAGCGGGTACTGAAAAGATTTGGCCCTTTGATCTGGTGCCAAGGGTGATCCACGAAGCCGAATGGCGGATGATCGAATCTGGGCTCAAGCAACGCATTCGAGCCTTGAACATGTTTATCGATGACATGTACCACGATCAGCGGATTATCCGCGAAGGGGTCATGCCCGAGTACATGATCGCATCGAGCAAAGGATATCTCAAGCAACTTCATGGAATGAATCCATCGAAGGGCATTTGGTGCCACATCACCGGCACGGATTTGGTTCGAGGTGGTGATGGGCAGATTTATGTTCTTGAAGACAACCTGCGCTGTCCGTCGGGGGTTTCGTATGTGATTGAAAATCGCGAGGTGATGAAAAGGACCTTTCCGCAGCTTTTCGAGGGAAGAAACATCCTTCCCGTGGAGACTTATCCGGAGCAACTGCTCAAAATGCTCCAGTTTGTTGCCCCAGCAACGGCACGAGAGCCAAACGTCGTGGTTCTAACACCTGGCGTGTACAACTCGGCCTACTTTGAACATTGCTTCTTGGCTCAGCAGATGGGAGTGGAATTGGTTCAGGGAACTGACCTAGTCGTCAGTGACGGTTATGTATGGATGCGTACGACTCGCGGTCTAAAACGTGTCGATGTGATTTATCGTCGTATCGATGATGATTTTCTCGATCCGAGCGTTTTGCGCCCTGACTCCACGCTTGGGGTTCGAGGCTTGATGGATGTTTATCGCCATGGCAAAGTTGCCTTGGTCAACGCGCCTGGAACTGGAGTTGCAGACGACAAAGCCGTTTACGCGTATGTACCCAAGATGATCGAATTTTACTTGGGTGAGTCGATGATTTTACCGAATGTGCCTACCTATATGTGTGCTGAGGAGAGCCAGCGTCAATACGTGCTGGATCATCTCGATGAGTTGGTCGTCAAACCCGCGAACGAATCGGGAGGTTATGGCATCGTCCTTGGGCCGCGAGCGACCAAAGAACAGTTGGCTATCTGTCGAGAGCAGATTCTCAGCAATCCTCGAAACTACGTTGCTCAGCCTATGCTGGCACTCTCTACTGTACCTACCCTATGCGGCGATGTCCTCGAGGGTCGACACGTGGATCTTAGGCCCTACATCCTCTACGGTGAAGACATCTACATCGTTCCGGGAGGATTGACCCGGGTTGCCTTGGTCAAAGGTTCCTTGGTGGTCAACTCCTCCCAAGGTGGCGGGAGCAAAGATACTTGGGTGATGCGGACTTGCTAATGAACTCTCCACAAATCAAATATCAACATCGTGTCCTGCACTCGAAACCGCAGAGTATTTGCAGCGGAGGAACTGCGCCATGCTCTCTCGCGTAGCAGATTCGATTTTTTGGATGCGTCGATACACCGAGCGAGCCGAGAACGTCGCTCGCTTCATCGACGTTACCTTGAACTTGACCCTCGGTCTGGGGGATCAAATCAATCACCAATGGGAGGCGCTTGTCTACACCACAGGCGACCAAGAAAGTTTCTTTGAAAGCTATCGGTCGGTTTCCCAGGAAGACGTCATTCGTTACTTGACGTTCGATGAAACCAATCCAAACTCGATTCTTTCTTGTTTGCAGTTTGCTCGCGAAAACGCAAGACAAAGTCGCGAGATGCTCAGCAGTCCGATCTGGGAAGAGCTCAATAAGTTCTATCTCTTTGTGCGAGAAAGCCGCAACGATTCCCAAGCGGTCGAATCCCCGTTTGAATTTTTTGCGAAAGTTCGTCAATTCGGCTACTTGATCGAAGGGGTTGTCAGCGGGACGATGTCTCACGGTGAAGCTTGGAATTTCGGCAGGCTCGGTGCAATGCTTGAAAGAGCCGACAAAACGTCACGCATTTTGGACGTCAAGTACTTTTTGCTCTTGCCAAGTGTCCACGACGTGGGAACTTCGTTGGACATCAGCCACTGGGGAATGCTCCTCAAAAGCGCAAGCGCTTTGGAGATGTACCGCCGTAAGTTCGGCAGGCTTTCTCCGAATATGGTCGCTGCATTCCTACTTCTGGATCGAGATTTTCCTCGAGCAGTCCGGTTCTGTATCTCGCGAGCCGAACAGTCGTTGTTGCAAATCACCGGAGGGACTCAAGGCAACTACAGCAACCGACCCGAGCAACTTCTAGGACGTTTGCGAGCGGAACTGGAATTCCTAGATATCGAAGAAGTCATGGACAATGGTTTGCACGAATTCATCGATGATTTTCAGTCCAAGTTAAACGATATCGGCGTGGCGATCTTTGAAAAGTTCTTCGAAGTGCAAACTTAACGGTCCATCACCGACTCTACGCAGACCTGTTCGCCGATGACCGCCACGCAATCTCCTTGCTGGGTTTTGCAGGGCGACCGCATGCAAATCAAATAGCCAGGCTTGGGAGCCAAGATTTCGATCGGTTGGCGATCGGGGCGTTCGAGAAAGTGGATCCTACCGATGGGCTGATCCACTGCGACCATGTCTCCCAACTCCACGCAGACTTCAAGGATCCCAGATTCGGGAGCCAGCAAGTAATTCTTCGATTCAAGGGCTTGGGTTAATACCGTTGGTGGGAGCCCCAAGGATTCCCGGCTTTGCAAAGCCCCGCGGAGTACTCCTAGGTGACGCAGCACATTGACTAGCCCATCGTGCGCGATGCGATGGACGCTTGCAGGAATGGCTTCTCCTCCCCCAAGTTCCGTAGTGATGACGGTTTTGCCCTGATTCTCTGCTTCGACCGGTAAGAGTCCACTTCCAGCAATATCGGTATACAGAAAGCAGATGTCGGTGTTCCAGGCGAGCATTGCATCGAGCATTGCCTGACGTTGGGCTCGATCCGAGACCACGTGCATGTGGGAGCAAGGAACAAACTCCATGCTTCGTCCGCCCGAATGGATATCGATCACGGCATCGGAAATCGGGAAAAGCTCGTGGGTCAAATAATGTGCAATTTGGCTTGTAACAGTTCCGTGGGCATCGCCAGGAAAAGCTCGGTTGAGGTTCATTCCATCGATTGGAGACAGCCTTGTGGCAGCAAGCGCGGCTGGGAAATTCAGCGATGGAATGAGTATCAATCGTCCTTGAACTTCCCCTTCGGAAATCCTCTGCGCCAATTTCATGATGGCGACTTGCCCTTGGTACTCGTCACCATGATTGCCACCGAGTGCCAAGACGGTCGGCCCACTTCCACGTGCGATAACGGTCATGGGTATCATGACATTGGCCCAACCACCGAGGTTGTGGGAGTAAGGGACCTGCAGGTAACCCTGTTGCTTGCCTTGACGACTTAGATCGATCTGCGTGGTTATCATGAATCGGTTTCCTTGGGCTCAAACCAACGGTAGATGCTCGGTAATACCAAAAGAGTGAGGATTGTACAAGTAACAAGCCCCCCGATCACGACGGTTGCAAGTGGTCGTTGGACTTCGGCTCCTGAGCTACTGGAAATAGCCATAGGGATGAATCCTAAAGCTCCACAGGCAGCGGTCATAAAAACAGGACGCAGTCGGTCCATCGCTCCTTGAACTACCGCATCGAACGGATTGCTTCCATGATGCCTGAGGTGTCGAATGTGTTCAATCAGCACAACGCCATTCATCACGGCAATCCCAAACAGGGCGATAAACCCCACCCCGGCAGAGATGGAAAACGGCATGCCTCGGAGCGCAAGGGCCAGGATGCCACCGGTGGCTGCGATGGGAACGTTTAGATAGATCAGCAGTGCAAGGCGCACCGAGTTAAACGTGACATACAAAAGCGAGAAGATCAGCAGCAAGGCAACTGGCACCGCGATGGTCAATCGCTCCGAAGCTTCTTTTAAATTTTCGAATTGACCACCCCAGTGCAGAATGTAATTGGGGGGTAACTCGACACGCTGTTCGACGACGCGCTGGGCTTGGGCGACAAATCCCCCTAAATCGCGGCCTTGGACATTGCAGCTGATGAGCAAGCGACGACGGATCGCATCGCGACTGATTTCGACCGGGCCGTCGGCCACTTGGATATCGGCAACTTGGGAAATCGGGATTTGGCGACCAGAGGTGTCTTCGACTCTCAATTGAGAGAGTTTCTCAACATCGGTCCGCCACTCGGGCACCAATCGGACTTGCATCGGAAACCGTCGTTGTCCTTCGAAGACTTGGCCGACCACTTTGCCGCCCACGCACGCGACGGCATCGAGTACATCGCGGGCATGCATACCGTATCTGCCCAGAGCATCTCGACGAACGGTCACTCCGCAGTAAGAGAGTCCGGCAATCTGTTGTGCAGCGACGTCGGCTGCCCCTTGGACGCTCTGCAAGGCTTGGACGATTTCGTCTCCTTTGGCTTTTAAAACGCCCAAGTCGTCTCCGTAGAGACTAAGTCCGATATCGGAACGCACACCTGCGACGAGTTCTTGGACGCGTAGTTCGATCGGTTGTGTGAAACTGAATGAGTTCGCAGGGACTTCTTTGGCTAACGCTTCCCGCATCCGAATCACTAAATCGTCTTTGGTGATCTTTTCGGTCCATTGATCCTTGGGCTTCAGTCGCACGATCACGTCGGTTTGATAGACACCCATCGGGTCGTTTGCGATCTCGGGCCTACCCGTCTTTGAAACGACGGTGGTCACTTGTGGGAATTTCAACAAGCATCGTTCGATGGCTTTGGTCATCTCAACCGAAGTCTCCAGAGAAACGCTTGGTAATCGAGTGGCTTGGATCGCGATATCTCCTTCGTCGAGTTTCGGCACAAACTCATTACCAAACTGACTTGCGACACCTACACTCAGAGCAAATAGAGTCAAGGCCGTGGCGAACATGCCAACGGGATGCTTCATCGAGAATCGCAAGCATGGTTCGTAAGCGGCTTTGAGTGTCCGAACCACAGCAGTGTCTTTTTGCTGGATCCAACGAGCTAGAAATAGTGATGCAAGCACGGGCATGACGGTCACCGAGAGGATCAATGCACTGGAGAGCGCGGTCATGAAGGTGAAGGCCATGGGACGGAACATTTTTCCCTCCATCCCTTGCAAGCTTAGGATCGGTATAAAGACGATGATCACAATCAGCCCAGCAAAGAGAATCGGCTTGCCTACTTCCTGTGCGGAGGAATTAAATACATGCAGCGGAACTTTCTTACCCGGGTTGTTCTTTAAGTGGTTGGCTGCTTGTCGCATGCAGTTTTCAATCATGACCACAGCACCATCGACGATCACACCGAAATCGACCGCACCCAAGCTCATTAGATTTGCCGAGACACCTGCATAGCGCATCGCGATCAGTGCGCTCATGGCTGAGAGGGGAATGGCAGCGGCCACGATCAGCCCAGCTCGCAGATCTCCCAGCAGGATAATGAGCATGACGATCACCAGGATGACCCCTAAGCCGATATTCTCTGCGACAGTATGAATCGTTTTCTCAACCAACTCGGTTCGATCGTAGAAGGTTTCGATTTGAATCCCTTCCGGAAGTGTCTTCTGTATGGCATGGATTTTCTCTTTGACATCTTCAACCACTTTGCGACTGTTTCCCCCCATGATCATCATCACCATGCCGATTACCGCTTCGCGATCGCCATCGCGAGTCACAGCCCCTTGTCTGAGCATTGGTGCGAAACGAACATCGCCGATGTCATTGATCCGAATGGGGGTTCCATCGCGGCTCTCCAGAACAATGTTGCTGATGTCATCGAGCGATGTGACCAAGCCTTGGCCACGCACCAGTCGCTGCTCGGCACCATGGGCAATGTACCCACCACCGGAATTACCGTTGTTTTCATCCAACGCGGTAAAAACGTCTGACAAAGATATACCGTAGTTCTGAAGTTTCGTCGGGTCGACTTGGATCTCATAAGTCTTCAGCTCACCTCCGAACGTATTGACTTCGACGACCCCTTGGACACTTCGCAGCTGAAATGCGATTTGCCAATCCAGGATCGATCGCAACTCGCTCAGCGAGTAATGAAATCCTGGTTTGGAACGGACTTCGAATTGATAAATCTCGCTCATTCCCGTTGCGATCGGGCCTAGTTCCGGGGTGCCCATCCCTTGTGGAATGTTTTCTTTGGCTCGCTGCAATCGTTCGTAGATTTGGTTTCGTGCCCAATAGATATCCGTGCCGTCTTCAAAGGTTACCGTCACGGCACTGAGTCCGAATCGGCTGATGGATCGTATTTCATCCACCTTGGGGACACCGCTCATCGCGTTTTCGATGGGAAACGTGATGAATTGTTCGACTTCTTCTGGCCCCAATGAGGGAGAGTTGGTCAGCACCTGAACTTGGACGTTGGTCAGATCCGGAACGGCATCCAAGGGGATCTGCGTGGCGGCGATTGCGCCCAATCCCAGGATCAAAAGAGATGCGATCATGACAATAAAGCGATTGTTTAAGGACCATTGGATGATAGGTTGGACCATGTGATTGTTTCTCCGAGTGTTGTCGTTTCGATTGTCTTGGACTTGGATCGCTTCATCCAAAGATCTATTCTTCACCGAGCAATTCAGCGAGCATTCTCGATTTAAGGACGAATGCTCCTTGGACAACCACTTGGTCTTTTGGGCCAATCCCTTTGAGAATCACAGTTCTGCCTTGAGCTTTTTGTCCAAGTTGGACTTCACGTCGATCAAATTGGGTGTCTTGAACTTGGACGAACACGAATTTCTTGCCTTCGTGCTCTTGAATGGCCTCGTCAGGAACGGTCATCGCGCTACCGGATTGAATTCCTGGAATCACCACGTTGACGAACATTCCTGGCTTGAGCAGTCGATCGGAGTTCTCGGCGATGGCTCGAAGGGCGATGGTGCGTGTTTTCTCGTCCATGATTTCTCCGGTGTAAAAGACCTTGGCGGTAAAGGTCCTATCTGGCCAAGCTTCGTTGACGATCGACACGGTTTGTTGATCCAGCAAGCGGAGCAGTGGTACATTTTCTTCGAACACATCTGCGGTGATCCAGACGGTGGAAAGATCCGCCACAGTCAAAACCGAAGCGCTCGGGCGGACCTGCTCCCGTACGGTAACATCCTTGGTAATAACCGTGCCGTCAAACGGGGCGCGAATCGGGTAGTGCGATATCGCTTCACCTTGGGTGGTTGGATCGACGCTTTCGATGTCTTTGGAGTCGACACCCAGGATTCTGAGGCTTGTCGCGTCGACAGCGACTCGCGTATCGGCTTCTTTGACCGATTGGTTGGCAAGAAGAATGTCGGTTTGCATTTCATATTCGATCTGTTCGATGCGAGCTTGAAAGGTCGCTAAATCGGCATCGCGGTTGGATTGCGCTGTAAGCAATAGTTTGCCGGAAACCGCACCGCTGTCTTGAACATTCTCCAGTCGAGCAACATCGGCTTGGGATTTCAGGTAGCTTGAATAAGACGCAAGTAGACGTTCGCGATAGTTCCCCATAGCCAACGTTCGAAATTTGCTCTCGATTTCTTGGATGGGTCTACGTTGTCGAAGCTCGTCGATCAGCCGACGGGTATTCTCAGCGATTCGGGTTTGGAGATCTCTTTTGACGATCGCGATTTCACGCTGAAGCCTCGCTTGGTAGAGGTTGAGTTTCGCTTGGCCTATCTCGCGGCTATGGATGACCACGAGCAAGTCATCGGCTTTGACGTTTTGTCCTAGCGACACCGATACCGAATCGACGGTTCCTTCGACCATAGGATAGATATGTGATATTCGATCTTCATTGAGGGATACTTTGCCGGTCAAATGAACGGGCACTGCCAAGAGTTCCTCTTTGGGGGATTCGAGCTTGATTCGGCTTGGAGCCCAAAGCTCGGTTGGAAGTTCGATCCGATTGGCTTGCTTGGGGTCTTTGGCCGTCGAATTTGCGTGTTCATCTTGGTGTAGCTGAAGCTCTTCAATGGTCGCTTGGGCTGTTTTTGCATTGCGCTGGTTGAGTATCCAGACGCTACCGGCTCCCAGAATGGTCGTCAGCAATAGGAAAGGCCAGGCGCGTAGCGCGTGTTGGAAGGTGTTCATGAGAATCAAGCCGATATGGGTAAGCGATCGAATTAGAAACTCAGGGGCTGCACAGAAAACCCTTGAGGCAGGACACGCACAGGCGTCGATCGATTAAAGATAGGCTGATGTGTATAAAGCCGTTGCGTACGCGTCAAAGCGGGAATGGATCGGAACCAAAAGAGGTTCGTTGGCATTGAAGTGACCTGCGCCAGTCGGCAAAGTCGCACTCCGGCAATCCAAAACTGAGTCACAAAAGGATACGCTGTAAGCACCATCGATTGGAAAAAAGAACTCGGATGCGGTATCCGATTCGATCGAGGGACTTAAAAGGGCACGCTCCGAGGAGATTGCGCTGTTTGGGAAAGCTTCGGTTGGAGAGCCGTCGAGCAACACCAACCAATGAAGGTGTAATTTTTCGGTATCTTGAGATTCAGGATGTGGGTAGAACTTCAGGTGTTCCACCATTTGCATTTGCTCAAATTCCGAAAGGTTCGTCAGTTGATGGTGGTGGAAAGCGGGCCGTAAGCCGGGGATTCCCAAGAGCCAAACCAGCAGGACCAGCGCTCGCAAGGCTGGGATTCGAATTCGACTGCTGATGGAAGGGAACATAGAACCGCTGGGGATCAGGAAAAAGGTCTCTGAGGTCTTTAGTATAATCGCTCCGTCGTTGGTCAAGTAGCCGTCGATGGAAAAACAGGTTCGATGGTTCTGTCAGGTTTACAAAAAGCGAGGGAAACTATGGATTCTAACGAGTCTAACGCGATACGAATCTTAGATACGACGACTCGTTTGGCTATCGAGAGGACTCGGGTCGCTTATGAACGCACGATCATGGCCGCTGTCAGGACCGCGACGTCACTGATTACGTTCGGGTTTTCGGCTTATAAGTTTTTTCAGTTGGACATCCTTGATGGACGTGCAAAAAGCTCGGCTCATGGGCCAAGTATTTTGGGTCCAAAGGAATTTGGATTGACTTTGATCGGTCTGGGGCTGCTGTCTTTGTTTTTAGCATGGTTTGAATACCATCGTGACATCAAGACCTTGCGTGCAGAGTACCCCAAGCTTCCTCGTTCCAATATTGGAATCATCGCAGCACTGGTCGCTTGCGTCGGGACCGGTCTGCTGCTGATTGTGCTGCTGAATGTGTAGCCTACGTGAGGGCTCTGTGATTGGATGGCAATCGTATGGCCAAAAAATGAGATGGCTTCAGTCTTAGTAGTCGACGCGGCCTTCGTCGTCTTCCTTGCGACGATCTCGGATTTCTTGCATGACGTCCACAAGCAGCGTTGCAAACGATGAAGTCGAGGCTTTGTAGTCTTTCCCCACAAGCTCCTTGTTGGCTGCTTGGATACGCTCTGCAAGCGCTTTCAGCTTAGGGCTATTGGAATTGTCTTTGAGCCACTGGAACAGTTCATCGACGGCTGTTTTTAGTTGCGAAGCGAATGTTGCTGAAGGTTTGCATGTGTATTTGCGATAAGGAGCTTTGCCGAAACCTTGCTCTTGAACAGCTGATTGCTTGCTGACTGCCATCTTGATCCATCCTGTGACCAGTGCCAGAATCGCTGCCGCGGTTGCGAGGATGGCAAGAGGCGTCTGCTGCATCAGTGCAAGAAAAATCGCGGCAAGCAATCCGATAGCAGCCATCAGCCCCAGTGAAGTTGGAAAACTGGATGCTGCACGTCCCCCGGAGGCGTAATTTTGTACGTTCGAGATCCCTGTATCCCTCTGAACCTCTCCGATCACTACAGTGATGTTGTCGGGACCACCTCGAAAGTTCGCTAGATCAATCAAGGCTTTAGCCGCTTTGGCAGGATCTAGCAGCCCTAGAAGCAATCCGATTTCTTCGTCGGCGATTTGACCGCTAAGCCCATCGCTACAGAGCAGAAAGCGATCCCCTTTCTTCAGAGGAAATGGACCTTCCAAGTCGACTTGCACGCTGGGGCTTGGACCCATCGATCGAGTGATGACGTTCTTGGGGATCGAGCTATTGCGGATCATTTCCTCGCTGACCTCGCCGGCTTGTTGCATCTCCCAAACCAAGGAGTGATCGAACGTCAGTTGTTCAAACGTCTGGCCACGAAGACGATAGACTCGACTGTCTCCGACATGCGCGATCACTCCTCCGATCGGAAGTAGCACAATCGCACTAGTGGTCGTGCCCATGCTACGGAACTCGGGGTTTGCCATCCCTCGGCGATGGATCTCGCGATTGGTTTCTTCAAAGGCTCTGAGCAGAGCCTCTGAGCAATCCATTTTGGTATTGAGTTTGGAATAGTGATGCGGAATCAACTCAACGCTCAGGCGACTGGCAAGCTCACCAGCGGCATGAGCTCCCATCCCATCGGCAACGATCAACAAATCTCCCGAACGCTGCCACATTTCCGTATCGTTGGCCAGGACGATCGAAAAACTATCCTGGTTGTTGGCTCTGCGCATTCCGATATCACTAAGGGCCTCGGCCAAAGTTACCGGCGTCCAATTTCCAGCAGTTGCATTCCGTCCTGCACTCGCGTCCAAACCTGACTGCTGGCCCGAGTCATCGCTTCGTGGGGTAGTGTCAGCCAAGTGAAATTCCAGACAACAAACAAGATGAAGATGTGCTACCTATTTTCGAAGCTTAATAGGATACATGAAGTCCTGCTTTATTGGTAGCAACACCGGTCAGTTCGTTGGTAAAGGCGCCCCTGGGTTTGATCGATTAGGGTGTTTTTACCGGTTACCCTCGTGGGGGGGGGACGACGGTCGGTCGCGCTGCGGTTGCTCCCGGTAGCCTGCGGCGGATCGGCCCAAAGGCCTGTTGTGCTGCCGTGGCCATTTCCGACATGATCTCGTCGATTCGGTTTCGAAAGACGGCAAAAGCGCCCAAGGCCGGGATGGCGATCAGCAAACCGGCCACCGTGGTAATCAGGGCCGAGTAGATTCCAGAGGCCAATTGACCTGCTCCGGCTGTCCCCTGCGACAATGCGACCTCTCGAAACGCTAAAATCATACCCGCGACGGTTCCAAGCAGGCCAAGCATCGGGGCAAGATTACCGATCACCGAGAGATACTCGAGTTTCCTATACATCCTGGCGGCTTGCTCAGCCAAAGCATCCTCAAGCGATTTCTCGACTGCCGGCCAGCCATATTCGATCTCCGCAATGCCGCTGGCAAGCACATAAGAAAGCGGACAGGGCTGATTGCGACATGCCTGATCGGCATCCTTGAGCTTGCCTTGAGCAAGCAACTGGCGCACGTTCTCGTTGAGCTCCGTCGGAAGCAAATCTTTCCGTTTGAGCGTAAGCCACTGATCGATGATCAAATAAACCGCCAGGATGGACATGACGATCAAGGCGATCATGATGGCGACCCCAAGGGGCCCTCCACTGAAGATGATCTCAAATACCGTATCGTCTGAGGCGTCACTTGGTTTGAGCCCTCCGGAAACAGCTTGCCCTGGGCCTAAAGATGCCTCTTGAGCAACACCGAATCGAGGTTGAAGTATCAACCATCCAACTCCCAGGCAACCTAGGACTATCCGGGTGAACCAGTGGGAGATTCTAAGGCATCGCATGTGTGTCACGGTCGGAAAACCTTTTTTCAATTTTCTTTCAAAGAAGCATCTTGGACGGATGAATCTTGGCCCTTGAGCTTCAACTGCTTCAAACTCGATGATACGGACTCTAGCAACGTAGCATCCTTGGCCTTTTTCGCCAAATCCAGCGATCGTCGATTTGCAAGTTCCACCAAATGATAACGATCTGAGTGCAGCGACGCGACGCGCAGCCATTCGGCGATGGCAAGATTTGGATTATTTGTTTGTTCCAAGCGGTAGGCAAGCAGTGCTGTTGGACCAGCTTGCAGGGGAATGCTGAGTCGATCTCGAAGATCGATCCATTGCTGAATCTTTTGGGATAGTATTTCCTCTGGAGGCGTCGTTCTCCATAATTGAACTTTCGCATATTCAGAAACACGTAACGATGAGTTGGTGCTAAGAGACTTTAGTTTCTCGATCGCCGTGAGTCGATGCTGGGTTCCTGCTAACCATGCTGCCCCGAGCAGCTGCAATATCGGATTATCACTTTCCATCCAGCTTAGGGACTCCTGGATTAGGCCAGGTGTCACACCGCCTATTTCATCGGACCATGGCAAAGGTATTCGACTCATCAATAAATCCGGCGGCGAGTCTTGGGCGATAACTTTGAACACCCGTCCAGCCGTGGCGTATTGCTGGATGGACACTGCCGCCTCGACCATTTCACCCACCAGCAGTCGTTGCTGCCAACGTGGGATTTCCGTAAGCGACAGCGCGGTTTGTCCTTGCTGCAGGACCTCTCGAAACTGATGCTGGAGGTACTTCTGGTGAACGTGAGCGTAAGCAGGCGATTTCCACTGCGGATCGATCCCGATCACCAAGTCCCCTGGGAAGTTCGTAGGGCCATTGCCATCGGGTTTTACCAGAATGAGTTTGTCGGTATCCCAAGAAACCACCACCCCTTGTACTTCGATTTGCACCCTGGGGTTCCATCGATCCAAGGAGTTTTCTCCTGGCTCGGTCCAGACTACTTTGCTGGCGGGCCCAAGTCTCTGTGCAGCTTGACGGTAGTACTCGGTCGATTCAACTTTAGGGGGCAGATCCTGGGACCAACCCAAGGTGAAAAACCCTAGACTTTGAAGTCCAATCAAAAGTGCAAGCTGTCCGGGGCGGTTTACGAATCGATGTCTTTGGATCACAATACTTTCCCCGCGCCACAGGACTTATGAATTGGCGTTTTCGTTCGATCTGATCACTGAGTTAATTATGCTGGAATTGATCCATTATCCCCATCCGACACTGCGATTTGCATCGAAGCCCTTGGCTCGTGTCGATGATCAACTTCGGCAAATGATCGATCAAATGTTCGAAATCATGTACGAGCATCGAGGGGTTGGGCTTGCTGCCAATCAAGTGAATTTACCCTTGAGGCTCTTTGTCGCCAATCCGAGCGGGGAAAAAGACTCAGGGCAAGAACTGGTTTTCCTAAACCCAGTCATTCAAAAAGCGACCGGTTCGATCGAAGCCGAAGAGGGTTGTTTGTCGTTGCCCGGCCTGCACGGCACTGTCAAAAGAAACAAATCTGTCCAAGTCAATGCCTACTCGATCGACGGTAAGGAAATCAACCTTAAGGTCGAAGGGTTCCTGGCTCGGATCATCCAGCACGAGGTCGACCACCTCGACGGCGTGCTCTTTATCGATCGGATGTTTGATCAGCCAACGCCGATTTTAGAGGAGATCGCGCGCTTTGAATCCAGGTTTGCAAAGCTGCGCGAAGAAGGGAAAATCGCCGAGGACTCCAAGCTTGACCAGCAACGCCAAGCGTGGTTGGATAAATACTGTCGCTGAGGTTTTCGCCCACGCGTTATTTGCCTTCGATCGGGATTTCTTTATCCCCATTTCGAAGGAACGGTTTGCGAGCCTGCTTGCCTTCTACCGGGCTCAAAGGGCGAACCCAAATGTTGCGGAATCGCACTGGATCTCCGTGATCCTGTAGTCCAATTGGACCTTTGGCCGCATGTTTTTTGTACTCGGGTGGGCGATTGAAAGGCGTATCGCCTTTGAGCTCAAAATGGTTCAAGATCAGAACACCATTGTGAACTGCGGTGATGTATGCGGGCGATTTGAGTGAGCCGTCCTCGTTGAAACGTGGAGCAGTCCAGAAAATATCGTACGTGTTCCAATCACCCGGCTTTCGCATCGCGTTGGCCATCGGAGGTGTCTGCTTGTAAATCGCTCCAGCTTGGCCATCCGAATACGTTTTGTTGTCATACGAGTCCAGAACTTGCAGCTCGTAGATGTTCATCAAAAACACACCGCTATTGCTGCGACCCTGTCCGCTTCCTTTGGGCGGCGTTGCAGCCGACCATTCGATGTGGACTTGGCAGTCCCCAAACTCATCGGTGCTGACGATCGACCCTCGTCCGGCAACTAAATGGTCACCATCGATCTTCCAATTGTCGGCATTCTTCCAATGCGATTTGTCTTTGCCGTCGAACAAAACCACGGCATCCGAGGGTGGAGCGCTGTTGGTGGCTCCCGGCGTGACGATGGCGGGTTCCTTCCATTCAATACCGTTGAGATATTCTTGTGCCCAGCTTGCCGATGTTGCGGAACTTGCAAGTGCTAAGGCGACCGAAAAGAGAGTCCAGTGTTTAAGTCGTTTCATGGGGGAGGATTTCTAAAAACAAAGGGAAAGGGAACTAAGAAGGGGTTTAATGCGAAAGTGGCAAACGAACTTGGAGTCTTGTGGGGAATGCTCTATCCGATCAATTCCTTGATGGGGCGACCTTGATCGACGATAGGGGTCGGTCGTCCATTGAAGTCCTTAATAAAGGTTGTATGGGCTTCGATTCCCAGATGATGGTAGACCGTTGCAAGGAAGTCGCCAGCCGAGCAAGTTCGCTCGATCGGATCTTCCCCTCGCTTGTCGGTCGCACCGATGACCTGGCCGGTGCGAATGCCGCCACCGGCCCAAATGTTGGAAAAGGCCCTTGGCCAGTGGTCACGACCCGGTTGGATCGTGCCTGCTGCGGCGCTAGCGTTTCCTGCACCGGTGCTCGGTGAGTATTCTATCTTAGGAGTGCGTCCGAATTCACCTGTGACCACGACCAAAACGCGTTGATCCAATCCCCGCTCATAGATATCTTCGATCAGCGCCGTGACGGCTTGATCGTAAACGTCTGCACGGAACCTGAGTGCATCGAATACGTGATGATTCACGGCGTGGTCGTCCCAGTTCCCAACGCGACCGCAAAGCGGACCGCTCAAACTGGTCGTTAGGATCTCAACTCCGGCTTCTACCAATCGCCGCGCCATGAGCAGTTGCTGTCCCCAAGCGTTGCGTCCATAGCGATCGCGAGTTTTGTCGTCTTCTTTGCTCAAGTCAAACGCTTCTTTGGTTTTTGGACTCGTCAGCAACGAGATGGCTTGGGATTCGAACTGATCGAGTGCTCCGAGCTCCCCTGCCCTATCGAAGGCTCGCGTTAGGGTGTCGAGCTTTTGCCTTAAATCGCTTCGGCGACCTAATCGTTGGACTTCGTTGGAATCCGAAAGTCCGATATTCGGGACCGAGAAATTAGGATTGCTAGGGTCACCTGTGACGGTAAACGGAGAATACATGTCTCCCAGATACGCTGGACCGTTGTATTCCAAAGGTGGATTGATTCCGACGTATCGCGGCATTGGATTCTCTCTTTGATTTTCGTCACGCGAACGCAAATAGTTCGTCACCGTCATCCAGTCCGGATACTTGGGCTTGGGTTTGTCCCTGGTATCTGGATCACCCGAGAGCATTTGCATCGAACCAGCCGGATGGCCCGGGGCGGTCTGTCGCATGGATCGCAATACAGTGAACTTGTCGGCGATAGCCGCTTGCCTGGGCAATAGCTCGGTGAAGAGCATCCCCGGAACTTTGGTGGAGATTGTGCTAAATGGGCCACGGTACTCGCTGGTCGCATCGGGCTTTGGATCGTAGGTATCGATGTGCGAACAGCCACCTGGCTTCCACACCATGATGATCGACTTGCGCTGATGTGGCTTGCTGGTCTGTTCAGAGGCAATGGCCGATTGCAGACGCAGTAATCCTGGCAGGCTTAACGACGCAAAGCCGCTTAGACCCATCGTCAAAAATCCTCGGCGATTGCCCCCGAGGACTCTCGATGGACCGCAGCATCGCAGGTCGTCTTCAGCATTGCGATGGATTCTGGAATGGTCATTCAACATGGTAATTCACCTTGGCTTCTTTGGATCTTCGCTGAAGTTATTGGGCTAGGATACGAATGCTTACCGGTTCGGTAATGATAATCTCGGCGGTATCTCGGGGGCTAGCCTGTTGGTTGATTTGTTTAAGCTTCTCAGTCGCTGCAGTTACCTGGGAATCCGCCAGTTGCTTTTGCTTGGTGGCTTCTGCCACTTCGGCTTCTGCAGCAGCCTTTTGCTCGGCGGCGATCGATGATAAAGCTTGCGTCTTTTGCATCAGGATTTCTGTCGCCTTTTGCTGCTGCTCTTGAGCCTTTTTTAGCTCGTTTTCTGCAAGTGGGATCGCTAGCGGATTGTATCGGTACCTGGCCACTGCGGAACCATAAAAGGCGATCGTATAATCCCCGGGAGCAGGTTTAACCGAGTTTAAATTGACGGTGGCTTGGGAATTCGCCGCGCTGATCTGCACATCGAACTGAGGGTTCGCGTCGAATCCAGGACCCATGGTTTTCAGCTGCAGTACGGCACCAGAAAATTCACTTCGAAGCGTGTGCACTAGTGGAATTTTGACGACCTCTCCGAGTTTGGCTTCGATTACCTTGGGATCCGCAGGTGCGATCGTGATCGGAGCTAGCTCTGAAGTGGTAACCGAAACAGGGATTCCCGAGACAAGTCGGGGACTGGGGATCTCGCTCCAAGCGTCAGGAATTGGCCAAACCATTTGTGCCATCTGCATGGGGTGAGCCACAACTTGGTCGCCGATTTGGGCTGTTGCAGTGATGGTTGCATTGGAGAGTCCCTGAGGAGCGTCCTGGCTTGCTGTCAGCAGCAATATCCCCCGCATCTTGCCCGCCGGGATCTTCAACCCCTGCGCGGTAACTCCTTGAGGAAGCCCCTCGAACCTCAAAGATATTTCACCATCAAATCCATCGCGACGAACGGTAACGACTTCCAATGCGACGGTGCTCCCTGCACGCAGCGCAAGCGGCTTAGACAACGCGTTCCGATCGCCGTTTCTAAGTTCCATGTGCAGTCCCCATGCAACGACGGCAAAATCAGGAGAAGCCTGTCTGACAATGAGTCGGTAGATGTTCCGAGGGTCTTTGCGGGTTCCACCGAAGAGATCCGATAGGACCAATCGGTAACGGCCTGTCTCTTTGATCTCAAGTTTTCCAAGGATGTCGGTAGATCCGCCATCGAAAGGTGGGCCATCGTAGGCATACCCATTGCTCGAAGGCTTCATAGGGCTTGCGATGTCGTTGAGTTCCGCGATGTCCACCCAACCAGATTTGTCTGGTTTCTCCATTTGGACCACAAGCGAAGGGTCGGTGGGGCGTTCAAGTCGTTGCGATGCGACTTCGATCCACCATGTTTGGCCCTGCGTGGCCTCGAATGCATAGGTGTCCACATCGGCAGCCGGATAGAAACGCCCCGAAATGTCTGCAGGCAAAGTGATGTCCTGGGAAGCTGCGTCTTCTTGTTCGTGGGTCGATGCACCGGGTGCAAGTCCACTGGGTGGCCATGAAAAAGCACTCACCGAACGTGTCGAGGGATAAACCGGGATTGGAGCATCTAGCGGTATTTGCTCAATACTCAAACGATAAAAATATCCAGGTCCCCCTTTGAATGTCAGCTCATGGATCTTGATCGTGTGCTTGCCATTGGCTTTGGCAATAAAGTCCAACGTATCGCCTGTGCGTTGGGCAACAAGATCGCTACCGTTTGCGTCAGCGACGATCACGACTGGATCGAGTTTCGAGTCGATCCCTCTTGCGTGGCATTGGATGATGTAACGCGCACCTTGGACAGCTTCGAAGCTATAAAAGTCGACGGCTCTGGGGCTGACCAGCGCATTGCAAACCGATGGAACCTCTAATGGGATTGCGTTGGCAAGGTTGGTGTTCCCTGGTTTCTGGACGACTTCGTTGAGTTTCCCTACGGAGAATATTCGCGCAGAGGAAACTCCCAAGCGACCCAGTACTCGAGCTTCGTAGAGCCCGACGGGAACTTCGGGAGCGATCGTCAGGGCATATTGATTGGCGATCGGTTTGCCTTGTGCATCGAGTTTCACGGTGGCTTGAATCCCAGGGTTTTCAAAAATCAGGGGACCAGGATCTTCCATGTTCTCGGCTTCGATGGTGACCTCCAAGCTGGTTCCAATCTGGCCGCCCATCGGTTTGATCGACAAGAGTCTAGGCAAAGGCAAGCAGACCGATTGCCCGTAGGCGGCAACCGCAGAGCCCAGCAAGAGCCCCAAGAGCATGAGGCTTCTAACGATCTGTTGGAAGATGTTCGATTGGTTGCTTGGCATAGATCGATTTAATGATTGAATAAAAATTCTTTGGAGTTGATGATCGCCCACAAGAGATCGTGAAGGTTGTCACGAAGATTCTTGCCGGGGTCGATAGGGTTCCCGGCAGCGTCTTTTCGAATCTCGCTTAAATATCCTACGGCGACAACTAGTTCATCGGCAGTTGGTTTTCGTGAGAAGGCGGCTTGATAGATATCTTCGACTTTCTGCTCGGGCGTTTTATCGGATTTAGCGAGCGTTTCGCAGCGGCCATTGCCGTTGGCAAGCTTGTTTTTTAAATCGTTGGCGTTCATCAAATGGAGGCTTTGAGCCAAGCTCGATGTTTGGATCCGTTCGCATTCGCATACGCTCTCGTTTTCAGGTCTTCCGAATACTTTTAGAAACGCCGACGCATTGTTGTAGCTATTGTCCGGCAAAGCGATCGCGCGTGTTCCAGGGGGTAGGTTTGGGAAATCGGTCCGTGTCATCGCGACGTCATCGATGGCGTCGAGCAAGACTTCTGCCGAAAGGCGTCGCGGGTAGTAACGCGAGTAGTTCTGAAGGTCGGCGAGGTTCTGCGGATTGGGGACTGAGCTGAGTTGATACGTTGACGAACGGACCATGGTCCGCACCAACTCCTTGAGATCAAAACCAGACTCAATGAAATGCTTTTCGAGGGCTGCGAGAAGTTCGGGGTTGGAGGCTGGATTTGAATCACGAATATCGTCTTCGGGCTCGATCAGACCGCGTCGAAAGAAGTGCTTCCAGTACCGATTGACGACCGCTTTGGCAAAGAAAGGGTTTTTCGGATCCGCCATCCAATCGGCAAGTTTCAAGCGAGGGTCCTGATCGGGTTCGATGCTCAGAGGGTCTTGGCCAAGCGGTGCGGGTTTACGCATCTGACCGGTCTTGGCATTGGGGACTCCGGCATTGCCTCTTTTGTGGAAAATCATGTCCTCGCCACGTGTCGAAGTCGGCTTGCGTCCGACTTGACTAAAAAACGCTGCCAAGCTGTAGTAGTCGTCCTGGCTCCATCGTTCAAAGGGGTGGTGATGGCACTGCGCGCACTGCATACGAACACCCAAAAACAACTGCGCGACGTCTTCGAGTTGCGTTTTCGGGTCCTTGACTCTTTTGTACCAAGCGACCGGAGGGTTCGAAAGGACGGTCCCTGTTGCAGCCAAAAGCTCGCGAACCATCTGATCGTAAGGCTTATTGGCTAGTAAGCTGTCGCGCACCCAAGAGTAAAAGGCGAAGTTCGAGGTGATATCGCTTGCATCATCGCGACGATTCTTGAGCATTGCGGTCCACTTGTTGGCAAAAAAATCCGCGTATTCGCCACTTGCTAATAATCGCTCGATCGCTTCGTCCCGTTTTCCTGGTGAATGGTTCGAGAGAAAAGACGCAAGCTCTTGCTCGGTGGGCAATCGACCTGCTACATCCAAAGACACCCTTCTGAGGAACGTCGTATCATCGGTCAATTCCGAAGGTGGGATGCCCAAGCGTTTCAGGTTTTCGAATACCAGTTGGTCCACATAGTTTCTTGCGTCAGGAAGCTTGTCGACGCTATAGGACTGAGGCACGAAGGCTCGGAACACCGATACTTGGCCTTGATATCGCACCATGATCGAAACACTACCTGGGATGTCCATGATCTTGACATGACCATGTTCATCGACCGTAGCCATCGCCGTATCGTTGGATTCAAAGAGTGCTAGGCTCGTTACGTTTTTGTGCGATCCATCGTCGTAGTGCGCGATAACCGATAAGGGCTGATGTGCGTTTGGGGCAAGGCTTGCTTGGGCAGGTTGCAGTTCCAATGATTTGAGCTTGGTAGCTTTGTCTCCGTCGTAGAGTGCACCTTGGCCAATCCAATCGACCAGCAAACGGTAGTGCTCCGATTCGGGGTTGAGTCGAACGCCGCCGCCGTGGGGAACTTGGCCGGTGGCTTTGAGCAGCAATAGACTTTGTTCGGGTGCTGCTTTCGAGAGCCGTCGCCCTCGGCCTTCGAGCACCAAATGTTGGTAGTCTTCAAGAGGTTCGAAACCGAGCAAGGAGAGTTGGAATCCGTTTTGGCCATTGCCGGCTTTGGCGTGGCAGGTTCCGGCATTGCAACCGGTTTTGGTCAAAATGGGCACCACGTCATTGATCATGCTGACTGGACGGCCAATCTCAGGCTCTGTGGCCACGCAGGCTTTTTTTGAGTGCCAAATGCATGTCTGGAGGCCAAGGAGCAAGGCGAGCAAGCGGAGGGATCGCATGACGATGGTATTCAAGCGAGGAAGTCTATGGAGGGGGGAACCTGACGGGTTCCACAGACCAGTTTCTCACTGGCTGCTATCCACAGTTTACGTCAAAGGATCTGCCAAAAGGTACCCCACCAGGGCCTTTTCCCAGAATACTGGGATGATTCGTACTGAAAACCCGCTCCTGGATTTGGCCAAGCGGAGGGTTTTCAGTCTTCGATTCCGCGTTTGTAAGCGTCTGCGAGGGATTCATCTTGTCCGACGGTCCATCGTTTCCCCTCGGTCTCAACCTCGAGAAAGTTCGAACCGATCGAGATGACTTTGCCTTCGATATCCCCAAGTTTGAGCTGTTCGCCCTCACGTAAGTACAGTGTTTTATTTTCCGTTTTGGAACGGATCCAAGCCTGTGGTCCTTTTCCGTCGGAGATCAAAGCACTGACGAATGCTTGGGAGGCTACATCAAAATCCTTGGGCTTCTTTACCGCAGGTGGTGGCTCTTGGACTTTGATCGAAATCCACTGGACCGTCGATTTTGCGGGGATCCCTGAGTCCGTAGCGCGAACACCGACTTTGTAATCCCCAAGTTCCAGTGCCGTCCAGCTTAGATTGCCGCTGGCAGGATCCAGCTGCATTCCTCGGATCGGTTCCCCCTCGAACTCGTACTTGACCACCTGCCCAGGGTCAGAGTCCTTGGCAGCAAGTCCGACATCCATCTTGATTCCAAGTGTCGCCGATACCTGTTTGCTCTTTTCGAACAGCGGAGCGTTGTTGGTAGGCGCAAAGATGTTTCTGCCTACGATGCTGTTTTGGTATTCCTCGAGTGGTCGCTCGAGTCTGGGTGCATTTTCGGCAGGTGCAGGTTGCTCAGGCTTAGCGTTCTTGAGCGCTAAGACTTCGCAGTCCAACGCGATTTTGAGTTGATTGGGGATTTTGCTATTGGGCAGGGGTTGCATGTCAAACCGCAGGACCCGATGCAGATAGTCTTTCGCGTGGAAGGCATGCAACAACTTCGTTGCATTTTCAATCGTTCCGGTTCCGGAAAGTTGGAATCGAAATGACTGATACAGGTCCTTTTCAACGCTGTCACCCATCGATTTGGGAAGCGGATCGATCAACTTACATTCGTCGGCGAGTTTGATCAGCCACTCAAGGTACTGCGCGCGGGCTTTTTCTTCATTGCTAGGCAAGGATTGGCTTACCAAGCGATTGAGCTTAGCCTTGGCGATCGCTCCAGCGGTGACTTGCAGTTTCTGATCATCTCGCTGTTTGGTTAAATTCAAGATCTCATTGTTTTTGGAATCAAAGCCTTTACGGATCGACTCCCAAAAGTAATTGCCTACAAAAAGCAGCAGGACCAGACCTACTCCGCCGGCTAGAATTCTTTCTCGTTGGGATAGATTCACGATGCACCTCCAAGGATTGGTTCTGCAGTTGGGCTTACCGGCTCAGGCTTTGTTTTTTCAGGCTCAGTGTTTTCCGGCGGGCTTGGTTCTGTCGGCTTAGGTTCCGTCGGTGCAGTTGAAGTGTCGCCAGAAGGATTAGGCTTCTGATCGCTTGATTCGGGCAAGGATGTTTCTGAGGGTGTTGTCTCTAAGGTTTGGACTTCGGCCACAGGCGGCTGGGCAACCTCGTTGGCTTTAGGTTCTGCAATGGGTTTGCGAACGACATTGCGTGGGTCTGTGACTTCAGCCGCCGCGACGGTAATGCTCATGTCGGCCGCTACAGGGTATTTCTTGTCCTGGCTTTGAGCCAATCCGGTACCTCGAACATTGTGCTTTTCATCCCGGTAAGCCAATTGGATTTGGGGTACCAAGTCTTGTTCTTTGGTGAAGAACTTGGTAGCGATCGTTGCGGTATTGGTTCGAGGCTCCAAGTTAAAGGTGGTGCCACCAAAATAGGTTGTGTCGGAGTCTTTGGCGTTGGTTGATAAGCGTTCGAGTTCATCGATCCAAAGGATGTCCCCTTGAATGAATGTTTCGACTTTTTTCCAATCGGCAAGGTTCTTCGCAGATGTCTTTAGAACGGGACCATCCCCTGCAACTTCGTCCTTGAGCAACTTGATCCGCTGATCGAGTTCCGAATGGCTCGATGAGTACCACCACCAGCACGCACCTAGCAAACCGACTGCCGCAGCAGCTCCCAAGATGTATTTACCGATCGGTTTCTTTTGCTCGACTTTCTTTCTCGGGTTGACAAAGTCGATCAGCCGGTCGCTTGAGCTTGGGAACTGCAAAGCTCCCATCACGGGAGCAAAGCGTCCCACGGTTTGCGTGGTTGCTGCTACGGCAACTTCGGCGCGTTGGGCCATCGAGAATGGATCGAGCATCTTCACGGGTATCTCGACGGCTTGGCTGAGAGCTTGTGCAAAGGGTGCTAGCGAATCTCTCGTCCACACGACGATCTGATCGACTTTGAGTCCTGGCCGTTGGGAAGCAGCAGACATCAAGGTCCGTTTGACTTCTCCGGCAAGGATCTTCACCGAATCAGGGTCTTGTGGATCCGTCGGTGCGTAGAAACTTCGCATGAATACCGATTTTCCACGTTCGGTGATCACCACGTCGGCTTCATCGTTGAGCAGATCAATGAACAGAACCGTCGCGTTGTTCCACTCAGGATGATTCGCGATCGCACCGGCAGCAGCAGCCATGGGTCTTAGGACCATGTGCTTGAGCGTCAGGCCGGCTTCGGTAACCGTCGAGTCGATTTTCTGGATCAAAGCTGGATTGATTGCACCGACGATGCAGTCGATGCTGCCATCTAGATGCGAAGGCATCGTGATGAAATCAAGTGGCCAGGAATCATTCACATTTGCGAAGTATCGAGGGGCAGCGAACCTGACCATATCGGGTAGTTCGTTCGTGTCGACCATAGGGAGCGTGATCGCACGCAGCTCAATGTCGTTTCGGCTCACGCAAGCGATCACCTGGCCGGTTTTGACCCCTGCTTGTTGCAACAATTCCTTGAGGGCCGCGGAGGCTTGAGGGGTACCCCAGGGTTGGGTGTTTTCGTCGAGTGTCAGCGGACCGCTAAGCACTTTCTCGATCGATACACCAGTCAATCCGGTGGTCCCTATGGCCAGGCGGACCTCATGGTGGTCGCATTCCACACTGATATATTTTGACATGCTGCTAAACTCGAATGGTTTCTTGCCGTTACCTTGAAATTAGGGAGTCGATACGATGGCATTGCCCATGGCACGTTGGCCTAGGGTCGACTGAGCGAATCCTCGACCCAAGTGGTCGAGTTTGCGATACAGGACGATGACCGGAACGGGCCCCGACCCATCGATGACCGCTTCGGTTCTCGCAAAACCAGACGATTGTTCGAAATATCCGACGCTATGAGCTCTCATCACGTCGCCGCCACCGGTGACTAAAGGAGCGATCGATTTCATCTGATCCAACGTAAGGATTCCTTCGACCATTGGCCACGTTTCGTATTTGCGATTTTCTGTGTCGGATTGTGATGCCCTGGACTCGATGAGTTTCTCGAGGATCTCGTCGGTCATTCCTGGAAGTCCCGACAGGATTTCCTTGGGCGCCTCATTGATATTAATTCGCCCTGGCAGCATGGGTGCTTCAACTGTCGTAAGTTTGTCCATAAGCATTGGCAAATAGAGGGCCATTTGTACCGGTGATGACGTCAATGGGGACATAAACCGGATTTCCTGTCCGTTGACATTGGCGACGAAGCTTGCATCGATCAGATCCAAAACACCGTTGACTTGGAATTGTCCGGGCTGAGTTTCATCGATTCCAAGAGATTCAAAGTTCGAGGCCGACCAAGGTCGCGTTTCGGCGGGTTGGACGCCGTTGCCGCCACCTGCTTGGCCAGCCCCTCCCGCACCAAGACCTTGTCCGCCTCCTCCAAAACCCCCGCCCCCCATACCTCCGCCAGGCCCGTTATTTCCACCTCGACCGCCACCAGGCCCGTTGTTTCCGCCGCCTTGGCCTCCGCGACCGCCACCCATTCCGCCTTGGCCTCCACGGCCACCGCCACCCATTCCGCCTTGGCCGCCACCGGCCCCTCCGCCGCCTTGGCCTCCACGGCCACCACCACCCATTCCGCCACCGCCACCTGCTCCAGCACCGCCTCGTCCACCGGCTGGGGGTTGAGGATACACGGGCATGGCAACTAGCGAAAATACAGGATTTGCGAATTCGAGGATTGCGAAATCACTTCTTCCTCCTCGCCCTCCACCAGGGGCACCACCTTGACCTCCCCCAGGACCTCCATTTCCACCACGACCTCCCGGGCCGTTGTTTCCACCTGGACCACCGTTGCCACCTGGACCACCGTTGCCACCGCGTCCGCCGCCGTTACCACCGCCGTTACCACCGCCGTTACCACCGCCGATGCCACCAGGCAATCCTCCTTGCATGCCCCCAAGACCGCCCAAGGCACCGAGTCCACCGGCACCACCGCTTGGGCCCAAGGTTCGATAAGCGATCACAAAGGTCGCAAGGTCTTCACCCGCGACGGCGGCCAAGTCGGCGCGAAACGTTGTCATATCTTGGTTGTTCAAGTTCACTCGTGGTGATCCATCGGACGTGAGGTTTCTTTCCTTGGAATAAAGAGTCAGGTACATTGCCCAACCTAGGTCTGGAGGCTTGGCTTGATTGGTCTGAGCCGACGCCGTCGCACTGCTTGTGCTCGAACTCATTCCCATCATTCCACCGGCACCTGGCATCCCGCCTGACATCATCGCTGCACTGGATTCGCTCGATTCGAGCACGCCATTTCGATTTTGATCCAAACCGAAGAGCAAATAGGGGGTTACGCCACGGACCAGCAGCAGCTGTTCGATCGAATTCAGTGGGCCGTTGACTGGAGCGTAAGGGTTGGGCAATTGGGTGTAATATTCGCGCTCGGCGCCAAACTCTCGGGGCTCATCGTCTGGATCGATGAAATCCAAAATCGCATCCGCGACGTACTCGTCCATGCCAGGCAAGGACATCAGCAGGTCTCTTCCGACGCTTGCGCTGGCACCGGTCTGAGAACCGCTAGAACCAGCTCCCGAGGCAGAACCTCCAGCAGATTGTCCGCTCGCAGAGCCAGTCAGCGTCGGCATGATGGAGTCGGTCGATGTACCTAGCAGAGCTGCAGGGAGCGACAGCGCCGCGTCGATGGTGGGCAAAACGTTTAAGTTCAGCTTGGCCGATTCGTTTTGAAGTCCAAAGCGAATGCCCGAGTACTTGCCATCCTCATTGAGATTCGGGGCGATGATCGTGTAGTTGCAAGGGTTCGCAGGATCGGGGCTTTGGAGAACCGGGATGGCTTGGAAGGTGTTCGGATTGTTGAACGTGCCTCCTGCTTCCAAACGTCCTGCTCGGCTATAAGCCACAAACAACCTTGCTGCATCAATAGCTGAATCCGCCGCATAGCGTGCCTGGATGCTCTGACCGGTGATTCTGGATTCTTCGTGCCCAAGCAGCATCGACTTCATGAACGCCGTCGAAGCCAATGTCACCGCCGAAATCACGATCAATACAGCCAGGAGTAAGAATCCCCGACGAGGTTTTGGACGATTGGTTGCTTTCATGATTTTCATAATCCTAAAGAACTCATTCCATTCGAAGAGGTTCCGCCAGTCGTTGAACTTGTCGGTCCAGGTAAAAGGGCAGCACCTGGAATCAGGATGTTCATCGAGTAGAGCTCGATTCCATACTCCTGCATCATCGATGCATTGAGCATCGAAAGAGAGATGCCTGGAGCCATGGGGTTGGTCCTTGCCGATGATTCGCGTTGCATGGCGATCGTGACTTTGACTACGCTTGGAAGCCCCAGGGTGCTTGAATCCCAATCGGTGCGCCAACCTTCTGGTCCAAAATAGGAAAAGTCGATGCCGAGCACTTCAGGTGCGATGATCTCTCCGGTACGCATGAGCTGATCGCTGTTACCGACTTCATACGCGTACTGAGTCACAGCGCGATCCAAAGAACGTCGAACCAGACCTCCGCTTAGCCCTGAGCTACTGCTGGTGGCCGTTGCGATCTGAGACGTTAGACTCGCAAGAGGATCTTGGACCCCGTCGGACCTGGGGGCTTGGACATAGTACCCCACGGTTTTGATATCGCTAGGCATATCGCCCAAAGAGCCTGTATTGATGTTGCCTGGTTGAATGACATACTCATCGGGCCGAGGTAGTCGACTGACGTCGATTTCTATCGATGAGGCTGCGCCGAAGATCCCCGGTGCAATGGCAGCAGGACTGCCAGTGGCACCTGCTCCTGCGGTCATTTGTCCCCCCGCGCCTCCACCGGCCATCGAACCTATCGCTGAACCACTTAACCCCCCACCAGTTGCTGCTCCACCAGATGCACCGCCACCTGCTGCACCGCCACCTGCTGCACCGCCACCTGCTAAACCGCCACCGGTTGCACCTCCACCACCTGCTGCACCGGTCAGGGCACCAAGAGCACCACCGGTGGCATTGTTCATCGCACTGCCGAGCATCTGATCAAGCCCGCTGGTGTCGTAGGGGTAATAGCGCACCGTGGTGCGAATATCTTCTGCGATCATGTTCAGGATCGCACGTGCCATCTGCGCTTGCCGAACGGTATCGCGCCCCCTGGTCTCATTGACCAAAAAAAGCTGAACCAATCCGCCGATTAAAATCGAGACCACGGCGGTCAAGCCCAATGCCAATAGGAGCTCAAGTAAAGTGAAACCCTTGGGCAGACTCCGAAAGTGAGAAATTCGCATTATTGAACGCCTCCTGCTGGTGCTCCCGCACCGGATGTGCCCGTCGAACCTCCACCGCCGGCTCCGCTTGAGCCCGTACCAGTCTGGGTAGGCATCGTGTCTAGGCCTAGATTGGGGTCGATCATCCAGCGAACGATGTAGAAAACCTCTTTGTTTTCGTCGACTCCAGCTTGGTCCGATACACTTAGCCGAACTCCGATCATATCCTTGCGGGCTGCAGCCTCGGTTTGTAGTTGGTAATACCAAGTTCCCTGAGGTACCGTGTCGGTGATGGGCATCCAACCGCCCACCCCTTCCAAGGATATCGCGCCGGTGACGACTTCGGCCATCTTGGATTCGGCCAATATTTGAGCCGTTGCCAAACGATGGGCAATAAGTCCATTGTCGGTTGCAGTTCTAGCGATGGTTGCAAGGATCGCCGCTGACATGGCCAAAATTGCAAGCGCTAAAACGACTTCAAGAAGGCTCATCGCCGATCGCGATCTCAAGCTTGCATGTTTCGCACGCGTCATCTTAGAAGCCTCCTTGGACTGCAGGACCAGGAGCCACCGAAGGGATGGACGAAGCGTCCACCGCAGATAGTCGAATCGATGTCGACTTGCCAGTAACCCCCCGCAGTTGCAACGCCATGCGTCGACCGCGTGAGTCCGCGAGAATAATTTGTGCTGTGGTCGAGGAACCATCGGGGTAAATCAGAAGCGGCGAGGAGATCCCGCCTTGGACGGCCGTACCGACCCCTCCAATCGGAGGTGCATCGCCATTCTTCTGAAGCTCAAGAGCGTTTCGAGCATCGACCAAGGTTTCGATTCCGAAGAACTGCACATCGCCGGCTAGTTGCTTTTCGTCACCTCCGAGTTGGCCTGAGGACATTCCAACTGTTCCGCCAGCCATGCGGTCTGTTTTCACAACTCCACCGGCATTCATCACCGTCGCACCGGCAGAAGCATCCGAATCTTCGTTGCCGCTAAGCCATGGACCAATCGAATAGGTGTTGCCATTGATCGTCGCGCGGAACACCTGGACTTGGCCCGTCCGCATCGCTTCCACTCTAGCTTCGAGCAACTCGTTTTGAAGTCGTTCGCTCGACTGCAATAAACGTCGACCGTAGATCATCGAATCCAATGTGGGGAAAGCAATCGCAGCTATCACCACCAGGATGATCAAAACGAGTATGACTTCGAAGAGCGTGAAGGCGTTACGACGAGACGATGTCATCGGAGGTTCCGGATTGTCCATCCGCTCCTAAGCTTCTGAGTTCGAAGCTCGAACCATTGACTTTGTATTCGTAAGGACGATTCCAGGGATCGACTGGGATCTTGTCAAGCAGTTTGGTCCAATCCCCAGGATTCGCTAAGTCGGCAGGTTGTGTCATCAGCGAATCGAGCGACGAGGGAAGTTGCTGCATCATCAGTTGATACTGCTTGATGGCAGAAGATAACTGTGCCAGTTGCGCCGTGGCAGCCCGCTTGTTGGCTTGGTCGAGCACTCCGGTGAAGTTGCGGATCGCAAAGCCTGCAATGACCACCAAAATGATCAAAACCAGCATGACTTCCAAAAGGGTAAAACCGCGGCGGAAGTTCTTACGAGATTTTCGATTGCGTTGCATTAGTATTCCTCCAATTCAATCTTGAGCGTTTCGATTGGTACAAGTGACGTAGTTGTTTAGTTTCGTTTCGTTTCAAATACTCAGCACCAGGGCCGCTAGCCGAGTGTATTGGCACTGTTGAGGACTGGCAACATCAAAGCCAGAACCACGAACATCACCAATCCTGCCAAAACTAGGAGCATCACCGGTTCGAGAAGCCGGATGACCGTCTCGAGCCTTCGGAATGTCGTACGCTCCAAGTTCTCTGCAATGTCCACTAGCACGGTATCCAAGGTGTTGGACTCTTCGGCCACCGAGATCATTTCGACGACCGTCGGTGGAAAGTGCCCGGATTTTTCAAGCTGTTTCGCAAGACGTTGCCCCGCGGTGATTTCCGTACTGGCCGACGAGACCGCTTCGGAAAGGATCTTGTTGCCCGCCGCGTTGCGACTGATATCGAGCGACTTAAGGATAGGAACCCCGTTTTTGAGCAAAGTTCCGAGCACTCGGCAAAAACGAGCCACGGCCAAGTTCAAAAATACCCCGCCGATCAAGGGCGTTTTGATCTTGATCAAGTCGGCTCGGTACTGCCCCTCGGTCGTTTCGAGATATTTCTTCAGAAGCAGCACGCCCCCAGCGATGAGCCCAAGGACAATCCACCAATAGTTCTGAACGAACTTGCTGATCCCAAGCAGCAACTCGGTTGCCGCTGGTAGCCCCTCTTTGGCTCGCATGCTTTGAAAAATACCTTCGAATTTCGGTACGAAGAAAATCAGCAGCACCGTAACGACCACCACACCGACACCCATCACGAAGACGGGGTAAGCCAGAGCACCCAAGGTCTTCCCCTTGAGCTCTTCTTGCTGTTCAACAAATCCTGAGACACGCTCCAGAGCGTCTTCCAAAAAGCCGCCTTCGCTCCCGGCTCGTGTCATATTGACCGCCATATCGTTGAAGATTTTCGGATAGCGGGCCATCGCATCGGGCAGCGATTCTCCCTCTTCAACCTTGGCTTTGATTTCAGCGATTGCATTCCGGAGCGTACGGCTCGAACCACTCTGCTGCGACAGGACCGTTAGCGCTTTGAGCATCGGCACACCGCTTCTGAGAAGCGAGGCCATCTGTCCATAGAAAGCTGCCATCTGCGAACCGCCGACGCGACCGGTCTTGCGAACCTGCTTGGTCTTGTCAACCTTGATCGAAATCGGGAACAACGATTTGGACCCAAGCTGCATTGCAGCATCGCGAGTGCTTGCCGCAGAGACGGTCCCAGTTACCGATTTTCCAGATAAATCTCTAGCGATGTAGGCGAAATCAGGCATCTCTCACCTCGCTAAATCGGGGGATTTGCATCGACTGAATAACTGCATTGTGGATGAAGATGCGTCTAACCAATGGTGTCCCCTTTGGTGGCTCGCAGAACTTCGTCCATGCTGGTGGTTCCCTCGAGTACCTTGCGGAATGCATCCATACGCAAAGTTAACATCCCGTGCTTGAGGGCTAGTTTTTTGATCTCGAAACTGCTGGCTCGATCGTGCGCCAACTGTCGGATCTCTTCGTTGGTGATCAACAATTCGTAGATCCCGAATCGGCCTGCATAACCGAGACCTCGGCATGAGCGACAGCCTTCGGGAAGGTAAATCGGCTTGCCATCGAGTTGCTCCCAAGGGAAATCTCTGGGCAGCTCATCTCGCTTGGGATGATGCGGCTTTTTGCACTGAGGACACAACCTCCTGACGAGTCGCTGGGCCATGATGCCTTCGACCGTGCTTGCCACCAAAAACGGCTCAATTCCCATATCGATGATCCGCGTGAATGAACCGGCAGCATCGTTGGTGTGAAGGGTGCTAAAAACCGTGTGACCAGTCAGCGAAGCTTGGATCGCATTCTCGGCGGTCTCTGCATCCCGGATTTCACCCACAAGAACGATGTCAGGGTCATGCCGCAGAATTCTTCTTAGCGACGCTGCAAACGTCAATCCAATCTTAGGATGGACTTGGATCTGATTGATCCCATCGAGCTGATACTCGACTGGATCCTCGGTCGTGATGATCTTGTTTTCCGGGGACTTGATCTCAAGCAACGAACTGTAAAGCGTCGTCGTTTTACCCGAACCGGTCGGACCTGTTACGAGAATGATTCCATGGGGAATGCGGATCAGCTCACTGAAGAGCCGGTAAGTCTCTTCGCCCATCCCAAGGCTTCGAAGATCGAACTTCATCGCCCCTTTGTCCAGAATCCGCATGACGAGGCTTTCGCCGTGAATCATCGGGATGACAGAGACCCGAATGTCGATTTCTCGACCATGAACACGCAGCTTGATACGACCGTCCTGAGGCAATCGCTTCTCGGCGATATTCAGTTTGGCCATGATCTTCAGACGGGAGATAATCGCCGCTTGGAAACGGTTGATCTCCGGAGGTACCGGTTGAGTCTGAAGAATACCGTCGATCCGATAGCGAACAACGATCCCGCCGGCTTGCGATTCGATGTGAACGTCGCTAGCCCTTGCGTCGACTGCTTCGACCAGGATTTCATTGACAAGTCGCACCACGGAAGCTTCTTGAGCCTGCTCGCTCAGTTCGCTCCCGTCGGCTTCGAACTTCTCAAGCAGTTCGATATCGTCGTCATCGTCGCTGCGAGCAGCAAGGAGTCCTTCGACCGTCTCGCTGCCGACACCTAAGTGTTTCTTGACCAGCTTGGCGATCTCGATCTTCTCGGCCACCAACGGAACCACCGCGCATCCAAGGGCCGCAGCGGCTTCGTCCAGTGGGTACAGTTCCAATGGGTTGCTAGTGGCCACGTACACCCGGCGGCCTTCCTTTTTCACTGGGAAAATCGCATGGCGATAGATCAGTTTTTGCGGGAAGTTTTGAAGCAAAGAAAGATCGACGTTGGCTTCTCGCAAATCGATGTAGTCGATCCCAAGCTCTTCGGCGATCGCCTTGAGGGCGATTTCTTCCTTCACAAATCCCTTTTGCACGACGCTTTCAATTATCCCGCCCCCGTTCATCGACGCGCGAGATTCTTCCATCTGAGCCTGATTCACAAGCCCACGTCGTACCAGAATGTCACCAGCTTCAAGTATCATCGGTGGATTGACCTGCTTTAGAATTGCCTAGTGTTAGCGATTGCCTCGGTTACCACGGTTTCCGCCACCGGTATTCCCTCCACCAGTACCAAACCCACCTCGGTTTCCGCCGAATCCACCGGTGGCACCTCCCATGCCTCCTCCGAATGGATTGGCACCTCCTCCTTGGCCACCCATACCACCGGGGATGCCGAACATCATGCCGGGGTTGCCACCTTGACCACCGGCGCCGGGGAACCCGCCAGGGAAACCCATTTGAACGCCAGTTCTACCTTGATTTCCACCTCCAAGTGCTCCTTGGAATTGGTTTCTGAGTTGCTGCAGAGCATTGCCCTGCTGCTGGGTCGAGTTGCTTGGTTGCCCAGTCGTTTGAGGATTGCTCGTCGAGGAGACCCTGGCCTGAGCGCCAAAGACCGAGGAAAGCGCAGAGCGAACCGTGTTAGGATTCACGCCGGCAATTGGAGCCACGATGAAACTATCCTCACTACCTTCTGCCGTTTTATCGAGCATCGTGACGAACTCTTCGACCTGTTCAAAGAGTTGCTTGGGTGCAACGACGATCAAGGAATTGTTCTTCTTATCCGAAGTGATCGTCATGGTGGCTTCTTTGAGCTCCTTGGGGGCTGACCCTCTTCGACCACCGCCACCCCCGCCTCGAAGCGCTTCGATGAATTCTTGTGGGCTAGGTGGACGCTGTGCGTTTTGAGCTCCAGCAGCACCCCCGAGTCGGTCTGCAAAGACACTACGCACGGTTGCTTCGACTTCCGTCACCGATGCGCTCTGAAGATAGATAATGTTCGGTGTTCCTCGCGTCTGAGGATCTACCGGACTGTTGTCGGTATCAATGATTTGGATAAGTTCTTCGATCAGCTGCATATCCAGCGGATTGGCTTGAACCCACAGCGCGTTTAACCTTGGGTCGGCGGTGATCGAGACGTCTCCGCTTGCAGTCATCGTACTCGATGCAGCAGATCCACCAGAGCCTCCACCCATTCCAAGCAAACTACCTAAGAAACCGCCACCGCCCAAGACGCTCCCGGCGACTTCACCAAGAAGTCCTCCGCCCCCTCCTCCTCCGCCGCCGCCAGAGGAAGCTCCATTGAGGACGCCTCGAATCAACTCTTCAGCTGCCAAGGCTGAAATGTGTTTCAAGTAAATAACGGTCGGCTCGGAGGGTCCTGCAGCCATCTGCTCCTGAACGACTCGAGATATTTCATCAAATTCGTTGAGCAACTTCGGGTCATCGCTTGTGACGATCAACCCTGCAGGGCCTTGGAAAACTCTAAGTTCGTTGTTCGCGTCTTGCGACGGCGGTGTTGCAGGTTGATCCGATGGACTCGATGGGTCTTGCGAAGCTACTTCTTGGACAGCTTTCGTCAGGCGGACTCCGGCGACCGATCGATTATTGGCCGGGAAAGGGAACTTGGCTGGTTCGCTAGCGGCCGCTTTCTGCCCGGTCGTTTTCTCAGGCGAGGGTGCCGGTTGGCTCTGTTCATTGGAAGGAGCCTCGGCCGGAGATTCCGATGGTGCTGGCGCGCCACCGCGAGATTCGATTCTGCGAATTCTCCGGTTTTGCTTGGTGGCTTGCCAAAGCACGTCGATTTGGCTTAGGAACTTGTCAGCCGACTTGCCCGAATAAGGAATGAATCGGGCCTTTTCACGCAGACCTTCCAAAGTCGGCCCGGTGGCTTCGACTTTTTTGAGTAGCTCGCGGACTTGGGATACCTCTTGCGGTGTCCCTTGGACCATGATCCGACGGGCGATCGTGTCGCCGTAGAATATTGGGCCCTTGGCGTTTCCGTCTTTGTCCTTCGAACTGGACTTACCAAAGAACTTCTCAAGCGTCAGGATGGCCGCTTGAGTGTCCATCTTACCAAGATCGATGACTTCGAAATCGCTGGTCTGACCCGAGAGCGTTTCAATGATCTCTTCGATGATCTTGTGATCGCTCGGAGTAGCTCGAGCGATGATGTTGTTGGACTTGGGATCCAAAGCCAAATTGATATTGGTTTGGCCTGAGAATTGCGTTTGGAGGACATCCATCGTCGTTTGCGGGTCGGAACCACGGATGTTGTGGCTCCTGACGGCTACCTGTTCGGCGGTGGTCGAAGCCGACTTGCCTTCCATGGGCTCGACGTCTACTTGGGTGACGATATCACGAAGCTTTTGCAACTTCTCTGGCGTACCGGTAGCATACAACGTGGTCCCAAAGGAATCGGTCGATATGCTTAGTTCGTCCGAGACATTCGTTCCATCCTTGAGTCCTACCAGTGGACGCGCGATCGCTAAGAGCTCTTCGGAACTCATATTCTTGAGTGCGATCGAGACGATCTTGGACATTCTCCCGGCGTCAGGCATTTCCGAACGCTCAATCGTTTCGCGAATCAGCCTCAACTTGCCTCCAGTCTCGGTGACAATCAACTGATTGGCAGATGGCAACGCGACAATCGAGCCTTGAGGACCCAGCAGCGGTTTGACCTCTTTCTCGGCTTCTTCCACACTTAGTCGAGACAGCATGAACACCGTCTTGCAGATCTCGTACTCGCCCCGGTTATCGAGCTCTTTGACGGGTATAAACTCGGAGACTTCTCGGATGTATCCACGAATGGTCTCGGCGTCACCGGATCCTAAGTCGATGCAAAGCAATGCCCGCTGCTTGCGAACCAGCGTGTAGCCACGGTTCAGCAGAACACCGTTCATGATGTCCATGGCTTGCGCGACGGTGTAGACGCGGTAAGGATCGCGATAAGTGAAGGTCCCAGGGGGAAAGAAATCGGTTTGTAGACTCAGTTCCGCTTCCTTGGCAAGCCACTTCAAGACGTCCGACCAAGGTGTCGAGTTGAAATTAAGTCGTAGGCCGAACTCTCCGGGGACTCCCGAGGGAACCGAATCGCTAGTGGTTTCGCGACGAGGCATCGATGCACTCAGGTCGGCTCCGGCAGATTCGCCCGGGCCAGAAGCCGCCGATGAATCGTCTTGGGCTTGAGGTTTGCCAGCTAGCGGTCCTGTCATTTCGGACCATTTGGCTTTCTGCTCATCGCTCATTAAATCGCCAAGTTGTTTAGCAAACTCGAGGGCACCTTTCTCAGGACCAAGTTGCCGCATGAGGCCTCTCTTGCCTTCGACGATGGTTTGGATTTTGGCCTGTTGCTCCTCGGTGATCGACAAGGCTGTCGCAATTTCCGGTTCGAGGGCTGCTGCCAAACCGAGTCCTTGAAGTCGAAGTTGCTCAGCACGTTGACGCTGCTGCTCGTTAAGCATTGCCATTCCGGCAACTTCGACCGCACGGAGATTCTGACGGGATCGTTCTTTGCGCTGAATCGGATCTTCGATCGAGCGAAGCTCGGCCGCAAAGTCGATCGCCTTGGCTTCGTGCTGCTTAACGAGATCTTTGAGTTTGGCCAACTGCTCGTCACTGAGGCCAAGGTCGGCTGCGGTGTTCGAATCCGTCAGAGTCGCCAACACCCCGACAATATCGGGATTGCCATCGCAATATCCAACGCTTGGAGCCGCCATCCCCAACGCGCAAGACAACAGCAAACTCGAAAACAACTTGGCGTTTCGACGCAACCTTAAGGACCGACGGTTCATTTTTCGCATGGTTCTGGACGCCCCTTTTGGGGGGCTAAGTCGTTGAGGAGATTATCGATTCACTCGGTTTTTTGGGTTGTAAGGCTACTGACTGTAGTCCAAAGTCAACATTTTCCCAGGTCTTTTGCTCGGCTCGGACCAGGAATCCAGCCTAACAAGACCCTAAAAATGCCGGTTTTGATAGCAAATAACAGCCTTGCAATCTTTGGGCGGCGGTTAGGCTTTCAGTCCTGCAAACCCAGGGAAACGCCAAAGGTTTCGAGGAAGCGGACTGGATAAAGCGGGAAAGACTGGCGGTTTTGGCAGGATTTTCCGGCTGTGTGCCGCAGGTCAGCCTGTATTCGGCTTTGAGGTGCATTTCTTGGAAATTAGCTTCGGCGGCTTGGCCATCGAGAGCAAACCATGGGAGGCTAACCCTACCTGTGAGCCAAAGTACCAGGCACGCTCCGCTGGTGCCGTGGGGGTCAAAGTAGCAGGCACACTCCGCTGTGCCGTGGGCGTCAAAGTAGCAGGCACACTCCGCTGGTGTCGAAAAAGCAGCACATGGTATTGAACTTACCGAGGTCAAGAGCGAGAATTTTCATCGTACGAGTCTCCTTGGGTTTGAGGTTGGAATTTTGTGACGTTTCTGCGTTGCAAGCGCAGAACTAGATCACGGGTCAGAGTCGCCAGATTTTATTCGAAGGTCTCCCGCCCCAAACCCAGGACTTACATGGATTCTTTCGGGACTCAAGCCATGCATCCGTTAGCGCCAAATGCCTGTTATCTCAGACTTCAGCGATTCTGCGTGGATCTTGGTTGGGTAGCTCCTTTAGTCATGCATCGGACGCCGAATGAATTTCATGATCGGCTAAAGCCATCTCTTACAAGGTACTTTTTTTCGATGTACGAAATGGATTCTCCGATCTATGTGCAGATCAATCCTCAGACGGATCAACACCCTCGTTTGTTTGCGATGAATATCTATGCAATTCGGTACCGGCTTTGCACCGGATGGCGGGGGTTCATGCTGAATCGGAACTAAGGCGAGGAGGTATTGATCCAGTGGCCTTGGTTGCATTCCAGCAATTTCGAAACTCCGCGCAGCCGGGGAATTTTTCGCACTACAAATCCTGAGTGTAATGGATATACCTGGCGTCGCATCCGCGATGCGGGACCTCCGTATACTCAGAGTACAACCTACGCTCGTTGGCAGGCTTGGAGGATCGCGAACAATCCGATGGACCGAAGCGGTGGATCGACCGTTTCCTGATGTAGAGTTTACTTGCCTCCGCTCAGCCATTGGTCCCGTTCGTCCTTAAGAAGTGCATTTCATGTTGCTACTGCCCCAAGCAATCAAAGAGACGATCGTATGGGCGGCTCCGCGTGTCGATACGAAAAATCTTCGCTGGGGATTGCGTTCAAGAGAATTACGCCCTGATGCCGAATTCTATGATTCAATGAATCCAGGATTCTTCAACCAATCTTCGTATATCCGTCAGGTTGCAACGAAACGCTCTGCGATTCTTGGGTCACAATCAACATCAACGTCGATTTATGGTCACCTGTTGTTAGTGGACTACAAGATCACGAACCATAACGAAGCGACGGAGATTGAAACTAATGGGTTTTTCGATTGGGCTGACAATCCTCCTTGGGATTTGTGGATTGGCGAGTACAATTCTCAATTACTCGTTTGGATCCCACAAGAACTTGTCGATGTCGTTCGCCGTGGAAATGACGTAGAGTGCATGGGTATGTTTCAATGGGTTGGTCTTCATGAATTAAACCTTGAAACGGCTGTTGGATAAGTGGGCGCCAAAGTACCAGGCACACTCCGCTGTGCCGTCAGCGTCAAGGTAGCAGGCACGCTCCGCGGGTGCCGTGGGCGTCAAAGTAGCAGGCACGCTCCGCTGTGCCGTCGGGGTCAAAGTACCAGGCACGCTCCGCGGGTGCCGTGGGCGTCAAAGTAGCAGGCACACTCCGCTGTGCCGTGGGGTCAAAGTACCAGGCACACTCCGCTGTGCCGTGGGCGCCAAAGTAGCAGGCACACTCCG
>Ga0172372_10000718_pt1 | contig 50735 bp, 66 predicted proteins | sample LakKiv5m_2_FD_114544 | JGI IMG/M metagenome (GOLD analysis project Ga0172372, IMG submission 114544) | Freshwater microbial communities from Kabuno Bay, South-Kivu, Congo - kab_092012_9.5m | ecosystem: Environmental > Aquatic > Freshwater > Lake | place: Democratic Republic of the Congo...
TAGAATCAGCTATTTTCTTTATTACTTCTAACTCCTTAAGTTTATCAAATCTATCTCTTCTTTTTTCACGAATTTCAGAAGCCAAAGCATCTCTGCCTTCTTGATTATTTTCTCTAGAAAAATCTTTTAAAATTTTTTCTGTCATTGTGCGCCCACCAGGACTCGAACCTGGGACCACAGAGGTATAAGCTCTGCGCTCTACCAACTGAGCTATAGGCGCATTTATTCTTTCGGAACTCCTTCCGACAGATTCATTTTTTCACGAGGTCGTACAGAAATTCCGTTTGCGATAAGTATTTGTTCATACTCATCACGCTCCAAGGTTTCCACTTCTAAAAGTCTTTTTGCGATTATATCTAGAACATTTCTTTTCTCATTTAAAACTTTGAAAGCAGTCTGCTTTCCTTCTTCTACAATTCGTCGAATTTCTTCATCAATCTCTGAAGCAATCTTTTCAGAAAAATCTTTTGAACTGATTCCCATTCCACCAATGAATCCACCTGGCTCTGAAGCCAAAGCCACAGCTCCAAGTGAATCACTCATACCATATCTAGTCACCATACTTCTTGCAAGTCTTGTAGCTTGTTGAATATCCCCAGAAGGACCAGTTGTTGTATCTCCAAAAACAATTTTTTCCGCAGCAAAACCACCAAATGTCATCGCAATGTCATCAATAAATTCTGCCTTTGAATGCAAACTTTTTTCCATTTCAGGAAGTTTCATTGTATAACCCCCTGCTCCTCCTCGAGAAATAATTGAAATCTTATGCACAGGATCAGCATTTGGAAGCATTGAAGCCACAAGTGCGTGACCTGCTTCGTGATACGCAACAATTTCTCTTTCTTTTCCTTTGATTAGATGACTTCTTCTTTCTGGACCCATCATTACTTTTTCGATTGAACGAATCAAATCAAATTGCGCAACATGTTTTCGATTCTCTCTTGCAGCTAAAATCGCAGACTCATTCACAAGTGAATACAAATCAGCTCCAGAAAATCCCGGAGTTCGGTGTGCAATCAAATCTAAATCAACATCTTCTGCAAGTGGCTTTCCTTTTGCGTGAATTTTCAAAATCTCTAGCCGATCTGCTCTATCAGGCAAGTCAATTGTTACTCTTCTATCAAATCTTCCTGGCCGCAAAATTGCAGGATCTAAAACATCTGGTCTGTTTGTAGCTGCCATAACAATCACTTTTTCATTTGGTTCAAAACCATCCATCTCTACAAGAATTTGGTTCAATGTTTGTTCTCGTTCGTCATTTCCTCCGCCAGTTCCAACTCCTCGCGCTCTTCCCACTGCATCAATTTCATCAATAAAAATAATTGCAGGAGCGCTATCTTTTGCCATTTTGAAAAGATCTCTCACTCGACTTGCACCAACTCCCACAAACATTTCTACGAATTCAGATCCGGAGATTGAGAAAAAAGCCACTCCAGCTTCACCTGCCACAGCTCTTGCAAGTAATGTCTTTCCTGTTCCTGGTGAACCCATCAACAAAACTCCTTTTGGAATTCGCGCACCAATTTCCAAAAACTTTTTAGGATTTTTCAAAAAATCTACAATCTCCATCAACTCAACTTTTGCTTCTTTTACACCAGCTACGTCTTTGAATGTAACTTTCTGTTTCCCATCCTTAGGATCAGTGATTCGCGCTCGTGATTGTCCGAATGTAAATGCTTGTGCACCGGCCCCCTTCATTTGTCTTGATAAATACCAAATCAAAAGTCCAATAAAAATTATTGGCAATAAAAATGGAAGCAGAGTTGCAGTCCAGAACAAAAATCCAGATGGTTTTTGAATTTCAATATTGATAGAACTCAATTGTTCAGGTGTCACTCCATAATATGTAAGTACTTCTGTAATTCCCGCTTCAGCTTCTTTTGTAGATTTTTTCTTTACAGCATCCTTACCTTCTTCTGGTTTCAAAGTAGCTTCAATTGAATTTTGATCAACTGAAATTTTTTCAATTTTTCCTGCTTTTAGATCGTTAGCGATTTCAGAAATATAAACATCTGTCACAGGAGTTCTCTGCTCTACTATATATGTATATAGAAGCATGATTGTCATCAAGATAAAAACTGTTGTTGTTAGATGAGTGAAGAAACCGCCTTTTGGTGGCTTTGAGAGCTTTTGTTTTACTTGCTTTAAGTTTGGACCCTTCTTTAAATTAGGATTATTAGACATGTCGCTCATTATACATTTTTCAGAGCAATTTTCAAAGTTATTTTGTTTTTATTTATTATTTATAAAGTTGTGAATGTGTACCAATATTTAGCAAAACAATTCCGTATGAAGTCTCTTTATAATGCACTCTCACATCTCCAGTCACATCGAAACTTCTAAATCCAGAAAATTCGCCTTTTAAAGAATGGTTGTTTAATGAATAATGAAACTGATTATCTGTAAAAATTTCTAATTTTTCAAAAAATTTTTCTTGAATACTTTTTGATTGTTTCTTTAAAGATTTTTTAAAATTCTTATGATAATCAATATACATAAGATCTTTAACTTAAAAGTGACTTTCTTAAATCCGCCACATTATCAAAAGGACCAGCAATATTTTTACCTTTTTTAATATCTTCTTTTACCTTCAAAAGTTCTTTTCTAGTCTTTTCATTAAAGTCTGGCGCAACGTAAAATTGGACAGCACGTTCTGACACAAACTTTTTCAAAGTTGCATTTATCACCGTGCTCAAATTCAAACCAAGCTCATCTGCCAATTTTGAAGCTTCATCTTTTAATTTTTTATCTATCTTGATACTTGTAGTTACCTTCATAATACAAAGTGTATACTATGTATTATGATTGTCAATCATCCCTAACCCTAATACTATATAAAGCATGGCGAATTTCGCAGAAAATAAAAAAGCAAAATTTGATTACGAAATCCTGGAAGAATTCGAGGGTGGGCTTGAGCTTTTTGGTCATGAAGTAAAATCTATTCGTACAAAGGGAGCAAACATCTCAAATGCACATATAGTAGTACGCGGAGGCGAAGCATATCTGGTTGGAGCATCAATCCCCACTTATCAAAACACGGCTCAACTTGAAAAATATGACCCAGAGAGAGTTCGCAGGATTTTACTAAACAAAAAAGAGCTTTTAGCTTTGTCTGAACAAGAGTCAAAGAAGGGTTTGACCTTGGTGCCTATTTCGTTGTATAATAAAGGAAGATTGATAAAAGTGCGTTTTGCCATTGTTCGTGGAAAAAAGAAATTCGACAAACGAGAAAAAATAAAAGAACGCGACACAAATCGTGAAATGGAAAGAACTTTGAAAAATAGTCGGTAACTCTTTAATCGAGTCACCTATCCTTCCCTGAAATAATGTAAATTACATCTTCAGGAATTTGTGTGTTTTATTTTGACCGCGGTTATTTTTTCAAAAAAGACAATGTCATTTTTTGAAAAAATCCCGCTACTCTCGTCTGCATCCGCAGACTGCGAGAGTCAAAATAAAACACACAAATTCCCTAAAATATTTTTTGTATTATTTCAGGGGATGATCGGCTTCGACGAGATGCTACCTCTTATCTGTGCGACGCAACGCTGAAGTAACGTTTAAAACTGCTTCAAAAATGTAAGTGCAAAGAAATCAATTCTCTCACCTTTTGCGGTTCGAGACTTTGCCTTGGCAAGAGCTTAAGTTCTGCCTGTCGGATGTTTAATGCATAGTAGAACACACCGGCATCATGCACTGTGCTAGAAATTAAGTCTGCTTGAACTTAATTTCGAAACTCAAAGCTCGGGACTCTGACGTTCTGTTTGTCTTAAAGTCAGATTCTTTAAATGCTCTTCACTGAGCAAAAGACACAATACGCATCGTAGAAACACATAAGAGAACATTTCGGACGCGGGTTCGATTCCCGCCATCTCCACATCAACAGAGCTAGACTGTGTAATTAGCTCAAAAACCCTTAGTGGCAAAGAGTAATTAGGGGTTCGATATTTTCCCCAAGGCGTCCACCACCAAAATACCGCCCAACAAGGCGGTATTTTTTGTTATAGACAGCGGGAGTCGGAACCAATACTTAATATTTTTTCGCTTCTTCTAAAATAGCTAAATCTCTTTCAATTATAAACTTACCAACATAATTATTTGGATTATCATTTTTCAATAATTCAATAGCAGTATCTAAATCTACCCAAATCAACTCAAAACCATTTTCCTTTTCTCTTTCAGTTAAATTATTTGTATATATTTCCCCTACCTTTTTTGCTATGAAAATATGTGATTCATGCACTGTTTTATACTCACCCTTATACTCAACTGTTTTTCCAATTTCTTTTTCGATTTCTACATCACAACCAACCTCTTCTTTTATTTCTCTAATGAAGGTTTCTATAGAAGTCTCATTCCCTTCTGAACCACCTCCAGGAAGTTTGTGATAATTATTTTTATTGACTTTTAAAAAAGCTATTTTGTTATCATCATAAACAAGTCCACGTGAAGAAAATCTTGTTGCAAAAGTCTTCACTTCACTTTCTGATATATTTTCTGGATTTATTAACGCAATTAGTTTCATACAGAGATATTATCATATTTATAGTTCATCTAACTCTATGTGGTAAACAAAAATACTTAATCCACCAATTAAACATTATTCCTGGTTTCTCTAATTAAGTCGCTCATTTCAAAAACCCAAGTTTCAAGCTGGTTCCATGTTTTCAATGGCATGTCCACATTCCAAAAACAGCTCTATTTTTAGGGCTATTTTTTGTTTTTAGATCTAAAATATACCATTGACTTTTTATATAAAGTATGTTAACATATACAAGAAAGGCATAGTTTTGCCTAATAAAAAAAGATCATGAAAACAATGAAGACAATTCGTTTCATCACCACCATCCTGTTCACCCTGTCATTCGCCAACTTGGCGCAAGCGCAGTCGGAGAACTTCCCCAGTCTGACTCCGGCAAAATTGCCCGAGGGAATCAACGACCTGATTCCGAGCATAATGGCCATCCCTGTCAGCGAACTTCTCGCCGACAACGTCATCACCGAAGTGCTCAAGCGGGCAACCGATACCATTACAAAGGGTCAGTCGAGTCCGGACTTCCGGTACTTGTACTGGGATGCTCGGTCGACAATACTGCACGGTCTCTACGACCACAAGTTGTACGACAAGGTCAGGACACTCGTCGTCACCCGCATGAAAAACCACCTCCACCAGGAGGGAAAGATCAAGCAGTACTACATCGCTCACCGCCCCAAGGTCCTCGACGGGCTCAAAACTCTGTCGGCAGACGAACGTGGTCGGCTCGTACTACTCCTGGTTTCGGCAGAACGGACTTTCGCCAAAATGAAAGATCCTGTCACAGTCGAGACTTTCAAGCGAATCGATGAGATGCGCACGAAAGTCAACCGGGAAATCATGCGAGAAAACCTCTCCGACGAGCAAGTGGCGCAAGCTCTCCTCGCAGGAGAAGGTGTTAGCTACTGGGACTTCGATGATTTTCGAGACCAATCACTGTCGTCCTTCCCCGATATCGAACTCGCTGAGTTCGCATGGAGGAGATGGTCCGAGGGCGGAGAGGTGTTGGTGAACCAATACATCGAAGTCATCGGTATGATCACCGAAGACTTGCTGTCCATCAAGTGACAGCTCACGGGAGATTTCACTCTCCCACGAACTCTCCTCTCAGCCTGAGAGGAGAGTTTTTTCTTTTATACACAGGTGATAACTTCGTTCACTAATCTCCACATTTTAACAATCGCCGCTTGAGGAAACTCAGCGGCTTTTTTATTTCAAAACAATTTCACGCTATAATTCCCAAATGAAATATTACTTAATGAAATCAGAACCATCGTGCTTCTCTATTGATGATTTAGAAAAGAAAAAAATTTCTTCTTGGGACGGAGTACGAAATTATCAAGCGAGAAATTTTATGTTGGAAATGAAGCGAGGTGACAAAATTCTTTTTTATCATTCAAGCGCAAAGGAAGTTGGCGTTGTAGGGGTGATGAGTGTGGCAAAAGAAGCATACGCAGATCACACAGCACAAGATCCAAATAATGAACACTATGACCCAAAAGCCACAAAAGAAAAACCAATTTGGTACATGGTAGATGTTAAGTTTGAGAAAAAGTTTCCTCGAACAATTTTACTTGAAGAATTAAAGAAAGAAAAAGTTCTTAAAGATATGTTGATTTTACGAAAAGGAAATCGTCTTTCAATCACTCCCCTAACTCAAAAAGAATTTGAAAAAATCATAGAAATGGTGTTTACTTCCTAAAAAGCACCTCATGGACATAAAAATTTTACCTATTGAGATAGTTGATTTTCTAGAATCTTACTGCGGTCAATGCGAACAACCTGTGATGGTGGTAGATGGTTTCGGAATCATAGTCATCACCACAGATAAAAGATTGTTGTTGGCAAAAAGCATACCGTGCAACAAATGTGGTCGCACAATGCTAATACCAAAAGTATTCAGCACAAACGATGAAACACATTTAGAAATCATCAGAATTTCTAAAATCATCACTGAAGCAAAATCAATCTTACCAATTGAAATGCTTGAAGTTTCTCAATCCTGAAATACCGTTAACCCGGTTTTTATTTTAAAGCACTCCAAAATTTTGCGTCTGCTTGCCCAAGAGCCCAAAACGAAAATCCACGCATGCCATATTTATCAACAATTTCTTGTTTTTTCTCAACTCCCTTTTCTGTATCGCACCAAATAACATTTTCTTTTCCTTTAGATGTAAATTTAAAAAATCTTGCACCTAATCTTTCATCAAATTCACTTGAACGATTTTTTCCTTTTCTATAATGCTTTGCAGCTAATTCATGTGTTGTGCTTCCGTGTCTTCTTCCATCTATCCAATGCCAACAATACATAGGCACTCCTAAAGATAATTTTTCTGCAGGCGCTTGAGTTAGTAAATATTTTAATGTTCTCTCAACATAAGGAAGAGATGCCACGGGTCCAGCAGAATTTGGTTCATCGTATGTCATCAATGACATGAAGTCAGAATTTTTTGCTAGTAATTTATAATCATAAGCACTACTCCAATCTTGATTTTTACTATTTGGATCATATTCCCTATCTCTCACTACAACAGCCACACTAAAACTTAAATTTTCTTTTTTCAATTTCTCATAAGTTTTTTTAACAAATTCAGAATACATATCTCTATCCAAATGATTTATATTTTCAAAATCAAATTGCCAACCCTTATATCCTTGCTTGTCTGCTTCTTCAAGCATGTAATCAATAATTTCATCCTGAGCTTTTTCATCAAGCAAGATATTAGACATCAAAACTTTATCAAAACCTCTTTGAACTAGAAGCGGAATTGTACCAACTTTTCTTTTTTGAGCCTCCTTAACTACTCTCAAAGATTTAGATTTTGGAGGTTTAACTTTTAGATTGTCTTGAACTATATAAATTTGTGGCGCCAAAATATCCACAGACCCATAATTTTTTTTAAAATCCTTATAACCATTCAAGTTATCAAAGTAATAAAATAGATTTTCTTGATTTTCGGACGCATTAGCCTGAACTGGAAAAACAAAAGCTAATAAAAATAAAATAAAACTGGTTGTTTTTAAAAAGTTCTTCATATCTTAAATATATCATTAATCATTAATTAAGGCGATATTTTTATATTTTTCTATTGCCAAAAAACTAAAAAAGTGATAAATTATTGTTCACCATTAATTTAAACAAATTTGAAAAAAGGTAAGAAAAAACAAGCAGAAGAACTGCCACATGTGAATATAAACGGACAAATCAGAGCTAAGGAACTTCGTGTTATAGGGGCAAACGGCGAAAACTACGGAATTATAAGCACAAAAGAGGCTTTGGATCACGCAAAAGAGGCTGAAATGGACCTGATAGAAATATCACCAAATGCCCAGCCACCTGTTGCAAAGATCATGGATTATGGTAAGTTTCAATACGACCAAAAGAAGAAAATCAAGGTTCAAAAGGCCAAAGCGCACAATGTAGAGGTTAAAGGAATTCAGATCAAAATAGGTACAGACGACAACGATTTAAACATCAAAGCCAAAAAGACTTCTGAATGGTTAAATGAAGGTCATCGGGTTAAAATCGAATTATTCCTACCAGGAAGAACAAGATTCCTAGAAGAAGCATTCCTTAACGAAAGAATTGGGCGAATCTTAAAACTTATAACGGTCGAATACAAAGTAGCTGAAGATATCAAAAAAGTTCCAAAAGGCTTGTCAATAATGATAGAAAAAGCGAAAAAATAATTTTATGAAAACAAATAAATCATTTCAAAAAAGAATTAAACTTACTCGAAACGGTAAATTAGTTACACGACGAAAAGGTCAAAACCACTACAACGCTAAGGAAAGCGGTGTACAAACTATGGCTAAAAGACGAAAAGACACTAATGTTATCGAAATGAGCAACAAGACAAAAAGCCGATTCTTAAATAACGTTAATACAAAATAATATGCCACGAGTAAAAAGAGGAACAATTTCAGTAAAAAGACGAAAGAATGTTTTGAAGAAAACAAAAGGTTTTCGACATGGACGAAAGTCTAAAGAAACACTTGCTCGAACAGCGATTCGAAAAGCAGGACAACACTCTTTCCAAGACCGACGAAAGAAAAAAGGAGTATTCCGAGCTACTTGGATTATTCGAATGAACGCTGCTCTAGCAGATGCTGGTGAATCATACAGCAAGTTCATCAAGAAACTTAACGACAAGAAAATTGGTTTGAACCGAAAAATGCTTTCTCAAATTGCACGAGATCATAATGCGACATTTAGACGGATTGTAGATCAAGTTAAATAAAAATAAGCGAAATAATTTACGCGATAAAGCAAAAATGAGATGTCTCCGACATCTCATTTTTGCTTTTCGCTGATGCTCGCCGCTGGGGACGGCTCCGCAACAAATTCTTTCGCTTGTTTTTATTTTAATAATTTTGAACCAAATAAGTACAAAAGTCCGGCTTGAATAAAGATGCTTAATAAAGCCAAATCATTAACACTTGAAATGAATATAAACTGAATAATTACAAAAAATATACTTGAAGAAAGTAAGAAAAATCTTATATTCTTAATTTTATAAAATAATAAAGTTAACTTACCTACTACTTTTATTATCAATAATAAAAGCAATGTTATTAATATTAAAAATACTAAATAATTATTATTAATGAATCCTACAGTTCCTAACCAAAAAAATAAAACTCCATAAAAAAATAAATATATTAACGAAACCGCAAATGAATAAAACAATGATACAAAAAAGTCTTTCATAAAATTTAAAAACATACCTTTAATTTATTAACCTTTTAATTCTATCACCTCATTTAAATCAGGCACTTCGGCATCTACATCCAGAAAATCACGGAGTTTTTGAGTTAGGAAAAGTGATGAACGATTTTCACCCATTACCACAAAAACTTTTTTCAAAGTGTCTTTACTTCCCTCCACAAAGTCCAGCAGACCATTTGAATCTTTATGAGAAGAATACCCGCTCACAGTGAACACATCCGCACGCACTCGCACATCTGTTTTTTCAATATTTAAACTCTTCACACCGTCTTGAATTTTTCTACCCAAACTTCCTGCTACTTGATAACCGATAAACACAATCGCATTTTTTGGATTACCTAAATATCTTTTTTCATGTGCCATTATTCTTCCCCCATCACTCATACCAGAGCTCGCCACAATAATTTTCGGACCATCGTTTTTTATAATCGCGTCAGATTCTTGCTTTCGCATTGTCATTTTCAATTTTGGAAAATCAAAAATATCATCACCGGCTTGAATTTCCTTTTGTACTGCATCATTAAATAAATGTGTGTATTTTCCATACACTTCTGTCAAACGAATTCCTAGAGGTGAATCAAAAAACACAGGCACACTTGGCACTTTCCCGTCCTCAATCATGTCGTTCAACTCTTTTAAAAACACTTGTGTCTTTTCAAGTGAAAACACTGGCACAAGCAATGTACCGCCACGACCAATTACTTTCTTTATTATCTCCTGCAATTTATGTTTTCTTTGATCTCTATCTTCATGATTTCTATCACCATACACACTTTCCATCACAAGATAATCTGCGTCGGTAATTTTTTCTGTATCACGCAAAAGCGGTGTTGGAGTATTTCCTAAATCACCTGTAAAAACAATTTTCTTTTTTGAATCAGCATCCACCACTTCCACAATTGCAGAACCTAAAATATGTCCCGCATCCTTAAATAAAATCTCAAAATCTCCAATTGTCTTTTTCTGATGATAATCAAGCGTATCCCAATTATCTAAAGCAATCCGCAAATGACTTTCTTCATACATCATTTCAATTCCTTTATCATCTTTTCTTTGTCGCATTAAATTCAATGCATCTTCGAGCATTAATTCTGCTAAATCTTTTGTAGCGGGTGTAGAAATAATTTTCCCTTCAAAACCATCTTTTACTAGCTTCCCTATTCTTCCAATGTGATCTGCATGCGCATGTGTCACAATCAAAAAATTAATTTCCTTTGGATTATATTCGAATTTATTATAGTTTGGATCTTCATCTCTAAAATAACCTTGAATCAATCCGCAATCGACAAGTATTTTTGTGTGCGAATTTTCTAAAAGAAAATTCGCACCAGTCACAGAACCCACACCACCATAAAATCCCAGCTTTAATTTATTTTCTAATCCTTTTTCCATAAATATTTTTTAGCGTACAAAAATGCAAAATATCCTCCGATAAAGTCCATGACAATATCAATCAATGTATCTACCCTATCTTCAATCACGTCTGTGAATCCCACAAACAATTCCCACAATTCCCAACCCAGACCCACAATCAAAACAAAACTTAAAATCAAAATTGCTGTAACTTTCTTATCAGCAACAATTCCCCTTTGAAAAAAATTAATTAGAATATATGACGCAATCAATGAAATGATATATCCACCCATTAAATGCATCATGATGTCGTACCAAGATACAGTCCAGTAATAAAAGAATGTTAACGCTACATAATGCAGAAATGCAATAACTATTGATAGAAAAAATATTTCTTTTGTAAGTGGTCTTTTAAACACCTATTCATTATATCAAACAAAAAACACCTCGCTTATTGTTTAAACGAGATGCTCTTTGCGGGCCGGCGATATGAACCTAGTTTACTCTAGGTGGGCGGCCGCAGGTTGTTGACCAAGATCAACACCGATATAAGCTTGCCCTGATGTTTTAAATTAGTAGAAACATATCGCTAGCCATTTATGATTATACTCCTCTAAAATATTTTGTCTAAAATTGATATTTTACTTAAATTTTAATATTTTTTAACAAGATTTTCAGATAATTAAATAATTAAATAAAAAGAAGAAAACCCGTCCGCGCAAGCGCAGACGGGTTTTTGAAGCCGATTTCACGGCTTTTGCAAGGTAACGTAAGAGGTGAATCTCACACTCCCCTTGCCCTTGAAGAAGTCTTCTCGCCCAGCAACGTCCAGAAGAAGTTCCTTAGCGAGAGTGTGAGTTTGTTGGAAGAGTTCTTCCAACTTTTGGATGAGACTTGGACATCCGTCCCTTTCAGCCTGGATTTTCCTTGTTACAATTTTCACAAGGAATAGCTCAAATACGGAAGCAACCTGATGTCCGCTCTCCATTCCGGAGAGGTCCAATCGGGCTCCGACTTCGAGCCGGCCCCCCATTTTGTCCAACCGCTTGACCTGTGAGGTCAGGCGTCTCCACCTGTCTGCAACATCGATGAGGTTTTGGCCCCACTCTTTTCGAATGAGGCTAATCCCCCAGCATAGACTGCTGGCTCCAACGATGAAGACGGCAATAGATTTGATGCCGTGAGAATAGATAATCACTTGCACCACACTGATGACCAGTGTAGTCACACCAATTGTCGCAAGCAAGGCACCAATGATGTTTAACACTCTCATTCTGAGGAGAACCGCCAAGCATCTGGTGATATAGTGATTGTGCGGGTTTTTGCCTGACATGTTGAATACTTTTTGGAGACCTGTGAGTTTATCAAGTTTCATTTAATCAATGTTCTATACGAATTTACCTCTATCAAAAGAATAGTTGGGAGTCCGTCCCATAGAAATATGTCGCGCACTCTTTCGGAGCCGTCTTACACAAGTCTTTTCATTCTTTAAAAGTTCTCGAGGCAAGTTACTTTTATTTAAAATTATAACATATTTATACTTGAAGTCAATATAAGGCTTAAAATTGACTTTATTTTAAGTTTTTTATAATGTTTCAAACAAACTTCGAACCTTAATTACAAATCAATACCGCCAATGACAAGTACAGAAAATCAGTTGATTCCACACTCCAAAGTGTGGTTTATCCCCAATCATTATTCGTTTGAAAGCGGATGTGGCATTGGATACCGCATCCTTGAAAACGGATCGTTAAATCATCTCGAATTCGAGGTGGTGGCTTTTTTTGAAAACGGCACCAACGACAACGAATTCCTCCTCTTCGAAAAAGTCTCTCTCGAGACTCACGAAAACTGGAAACGTTCTCGCAATCTGATCGGCGAAAGTCTCACGATCAAAGTCCACATCGGCGAAAATGACATCACCTTCGTGGCGGATATGTCGATTCCTCACTACGATGGTGCCAAGACCAAAGCCAATCGCAGAACGCGGATTCCGAAAAATCAACTTCGTGGTCTTCTTCGAATCAAAGACTGAACTTCGTGTTCGTGTCTGAGATCTACCCCACCGCGCTCACCCCGCGGTTTTTTATTTTTTCTGTTTAATTAAATAAATTATTAAGATAATAAGTTTGTTGCGGAGCCGTCCCAAACGGCGAGCATCAGCGAAAAGCAAAAAAGCGAATGATGTAGTCATTCACTTTTTTGCTTTATCGCGTAAACTTATTATTTTAATAATTTATTCTAAAATCCCATCAAGATTCACATCATACAAAATCTGTTCCTGAACTAATTTATAATTCACCAGCTCACTTTCTTTAAACCAATGCACAATTTCCATATTAGCTTCATCCTCACTTCCAGAAGCATGAATTAAATTTCTCACAGATCTACCATCTGCATCAGCAAAATTGTATGAATCCAAAACAAAATCTCCACGAATTGTTCCTACATCAGATGAAAGTGGTTCTGTGCTTCCAACAATTTTTCTAACAATCTTCACAGCGTTTGCACCTTGCAAAACAATAGCCACCACCGGACCAGAAGTCATATATTTTTTCAAAACATCTAAAACTTTTTTTCCTGCAATTACAGGATCTTCGGTACTTGGCAAAACACCTTTTTCTTTTAAACCTTCAATTGATTTTATTCCAACATTTCTCACCCAATTTTTATCCAAAGTATAATGCTCTTCAATAAAATCAGAAGAAGGAACAATAAATTTTAACCCAACAATCTTCAAACCGCTTCTTTCAAATCTTTTTATAATTTCTCCAATCAAAGATCTTTGAACGCCATCTGGTTTGATAACTACTAATGTTCTTTCGTATTGAATTTTATGCATTTTAAATATAAATTAAATTTTGGTTAAAATTTCTGGGTCTCCATCAGTAATCAAAACTGTATGTTCAAATTGTGCAGATAAAGAACCATCTGCGGTCTTGTATGTATAACCGTCTTTTGCCAACTTAATATTTGCACTCCCAATACTAAACATAGGCTCAATTGCTAGTACCATTCCCGGCTTCAAAAGCTCCCCTGTGCCTGCTCTTCCTTCGTTTGGAACATAAGGATCTTCGTGTACACCATAGCCCACTCCGTGCCCTGCAAGGCCTTTTACGACCTTTAGATTGGCTTTCTGGGCGCGCGCCGCTATCGCACTCGAAATATCCCCGATTTTGTTGCCGGCGCGCGCCATGTTTATCCCACTCGTCAATGCCTCCTTAGTTGCATCCAATAATTTCTTCACATCTTTTCCAACCTGACCAACTGTATATGTCACAGCATGGTCTGTAAAAAGTCCTTCATAAATCAATCCGGCATCCAATGTAACAACATCACCCTCTTTCAAAACTTTTGGATTTTCATTTGGAATACCGTGAACAATCTCTTCATTTAAACAAATACAAATTGATGCAGGAAACGGTCTATCCGCTCCATAAGGTCGATAATTTAAGAAAGATGGTTTTCCTCCATACTCAAGCATTAAATCATGTGCGATTTTATTAAGTTCATCTGTAGAAACACCTGGAGCAATATGTTTTGCAGTCTCTGCAACAACTTTAGCCAAACGCTTACCCCCCTCCCTCAGTTTCTCAACATCTTCTTCTGTTTTTATAGTAATCATAAATATAATAATACTCTCTTTATATTACATATGGGGTGCGAAAACAATCGGCACACTTAATCACGTAGATATTTATGCTTTATGTCTGAGACACTCTTTTCTGTTCCGACATCCTCAAGAATTACATGACATTCCGTGCCTGTTATAGGTTGACCATTTTTCTTGGCAAAAAGTGTATTACACATATCTGTAAAATCAATATTTGTACACCCAGGTATTGAATCTCCATGGACACCTCCTAAGTTTTGAAAAATATTCATACAACTATCAGCCCTTGGTGTTCTTTTAAAAGGAATAGAAGTAGGGGGTTGGACGCCATCTATGACATAAAAGGCGGTAACATCACGCCCACATTTTTCAGCAAATAAATCAGCTAAGTTATGTCCCGGTCCTGTACCCCAACTATGGGTAATAATTATCATTTTTCTACTTCTATCTTCACTATTATTACCACAATCAAAATTATCTTCAATAATACTATTCAATTTCCAAGGATTTATAGCCACTAGATGACCTAATTTAATAACATTGTGTACTTTGCCACCAATTTCAGGCAATGCTGCATGTAATGGATTAGCCACCAAATCAATTTCAGGTATTATATTTCCAAAACCAGTTATACCAACAATCACAAAACTATCATCTGAATTCACTTCAATAAGCGGTCCCTAGAAATAACATGTACCATCGTCTTCTGTAGCTCTAGGATCGTAATTTACAGCAAGAGGAAATGTACAACCCTTCTTTGAATACTCACAACTCCCATCATCTGTATTTGCATTTGCATTGTAATTAGATGCCATTTGATTCATACATCCAGGGATCAAACAACTACCATCTGATACAGTTGCATTTGGATTGTAATTAGATGCCGCTGAATCCGTACATCCAGCAACATTATTATTATTATTGCTATAATTCATAACACTCAGTTTAAACTGACTCAACCTTGCGATTGTTTGTTCTATTTTATAAATCTCAGCTTGCTTTTCAACAATCTTATCTTTTATAAGTCTAAGCTCTGTATTTTTTGTATTAACTTCTATTTGTGCATTATTAAGATTACTTCTCGAATTATTAATAGAGTTTTGTGTTGAGCTTATTTGATTCCTAACATTTCTTATGTTTGTATCTATTGTGTTTAATTTATTCCTACAATTTATACGTTGCGCAGATCTAAGTCGATTACACTGTTTATTGGTTTCGCTTCGACTATCATTTAAAGTTTTTAAACGTGAATTTAAAGAATTTAAATTATTTGTAAGATTCGACAGTTCAGATGTTGCTTTAGATAATTTTTGATTAGATACATCTAATTCAGTTTGTTTTTCAATTTGTCTACTATTTAAGGTCTGATGTCTCTCTATATTTAATAATCTATTTTCATTACCTAAAAAAGTTAGCACACTATCAATCTCTTTTATAAAATCTGACTTCTGTTTAGCATTAAAGGTATTATAGTTTGTATTTAATAATTGTTGAGCATTTATAATTGATGCTAAAGTATTGAATCTTGCATATTTAGAACTAAATACTGTTCCTATAAATATCAGAATCACTAAGACAGGAATTAATAAATAATTTTTTTGAAAAAAGTTTTTCACTCTTTTGTATTATACAGCAAATAAAAAACTACAAAATAATCACTGTTTATAAATTAGTACTCTCTTAGAGAAAGTTGAGCATCGATTTTCTTTATTAAATCAATCAAAACTGAAACTGCAATCAAAAGTGATGTACCCCCAATTGTTAGAGATGTAATTCCAGAAATAGATTGAACAATGATTGGAATAATAGCAACTATTCCCAAAAACAATGCACCTATGAATGTAATTCTAGAAACGATATTTCCGATATGTTTTGAAGTAGATTCTCCTGGTCGTACTCCCAAGATGAATGCACCTGATCTTTGTAGATTTTTTGCCATTGCATCTGGATCGAATGTAACTGCTGTATAGAAATATGTGAAGAAAAATACAAGAATGAAATAAGTAACACCATATGCAAGTGTATTAGACATAAAAGCGTTTACATAGCCAACAATCGCTTGAACAGTTTCGTTCTGAACAACACTCAAATAATTCATCACCATTTGTGGCAACATTAGAATTGAAATAGCGAAAATAACAGGGATAACTCCAGCTTGGTTTAGTCGAAGTGGAATGTATGTTGTATTTCCTCCACTTAACTTTCCACCGTGATTTTGTTTTGCATATGTCACTGGCACTGATCTTTCAGCTTCTGTAATAAATACAACTCCTAAAATAACAATAATAGCTGTTGCAACAAAAGCGATATATGTAGGAATTTGATCAGGACTATATGTAAATAGAACTTGTTTTATTGCATTTGGAAAACCAGCCACGATACCAGCGAAGATAATTAATGACATACCATTTCCAATTCCGAATTCAGAAGCCAGTTCACCGATCCACATCAACAGTACAGAACCAGCTGTGATAACGACTAGATTGATAACAAGTTGTAGACCCGCGATATCTGGAAGAATACCTTGAGATTTAAGAAGAATTAAAAATCCTAATCCTTGGATCACAGCAAGAGGTACTGAAATCAATCGAGAATATTGAGCAAACTTTTTCTTTCCCGCATCACCTTCTTCGTGGTACATCTCCTTTAGTTTAGGAGACATAATTGTTAGAAGTTGCATAATAATAGAAGCTGTAATGTATGGACCAACTCCAAGCATCACAATTGAGAGACCAGTCAAACCACCTCCTGAAAAAATATTTAGGAGATTCAAAAATTGATTGTTTGAAAGAAGTTGTTGTAGAGCAACTTGATCTACTCCAGGAATTGGAACAGCGGCCAGAAGTCTAAAAACAATAAATACACCTAGCACAAACAAAATACGTGTACGAATGTTCGCGTCTAGTGCGATTATTTTTAACTTTCTAAAAAATGTTCCTACCATCTTATTTTACTTCTCCTCCTGTTTTTTCGATTTTTACTTTTGCAGCTTCTGAAATGAATACACCGTCAATTGTAAACTTCTTTGAAGTTTCACCTACTGACAATATTTTAACGATTGGCATTTTACCATCAACTTTTTTAACTAATTTAGCTTTGTGTAGACTTTCAATATTGATTATATCACCACTATTAAAAACAGCATCTAGTTTTTTAATATTTACAACTTGAGAATCTTGGAACCGGCTTTTGTTTACATTCAAACCTCGTCCTCTCATTTTAGGGAACTTTTTGATTGTATCTCTAGCTTCAGGTCGAATACCATGTCCACCGTGAGCTCGTTGTCCTTTTGTACCTCGTCCAGCTGTCTTTCCTTTTGCACCTCCTCGTCCAACTAGTTTTTCGTATTTTCTTGGTGTTTTTCTTTTTAGTGAATGTAATTGCATAAGCCTGTTAATTAAAATTTAGGATTTGAAAGTTTTTTAAATGCAGCAAGTGTTGCGTGCGCAATGTTTAGTTTGTTTTTACTTCCTGATCGAACCTTTCCTACAACATCTTTAAGTCCTCCAAGTTCGATAAGATCTCTCACAGCTGAACCAGCCACAACTCCCTTTCCTTCTGAAGGTTGAAGTGTTATTACAGCACTTGAGTATTTTGCTTCCACAGCGTGTGGAATAGACATGCTTTTTGTTGTTTTGATCTCAACAATATTCTTTTTAGCTTGTTTGATGGCTTTGTCGATAGCAAGTGATGTGTCTCCGGCTTTTCCAATTCCAACTCCAACTTTTCCTTTTCCGTTTCCTATAGCCATAACAACAGAGAAGCTAAATCGTCTTCCACCTGAAGAAACTCGAGTTACTCGTCTGATAGCTAGCATTTTTTGATCAAATTCTGATCTTGGAGCACCTGCTGGTTTTCTTGAAGGTCTTCGATTCTTTCTGAATTCTCTTTTGTTTTCAGAATATGAAGGTGCTGAAGAAGGAGTTCCAGTAGCTGGAGTTTCTGTTGTTTGTTCTTCTTTTTTGATTAATTCATCTGACATAAAGTGTAATCTATAATATTTTCATTAAAAAGTTAAGCCGGCTGATCTCGCTCCATCTGCAAGTTCTTTTATAGCTCCTGCATATCGGAAACCTCCTCGGTCAAAAACAACTTTAGATATTCCTTTTTCTTTTGCAATTTTTGCAATTGCTTCACCAACTTTTTTAGCTTTTTCAACTTGTGAATCAGCTTTTATATTTTTTGAATCAGTAGCTGCAAGAGTATGACCTTTTGTGTCATCAATTACTTGAACATAAATAAATTTGTTTGACTTAAATACAGCCAATCTTGGTTGCTCTGAAGTTCCTTCGACTTTTGCTCGAATTCGGTTTCTTCTTGCTTCTCTTTTTGTAATATTGTTTCTAGACATACTTTTTATTATTATGAAGCCTTCTTACCTTCTTTTCTTCTTACAACTTCATCACTATATCTAATACCTTTACCTTTGTATGGCTCTGGTTTCTTTAGAGATCTGATAACTGCAGCGAATTGACCCACTTTTTCTTTACTTGGTCCATTGATTGTAATTTGGTTTTTTTCTACTGTAGCATTAACCCCCTCTGGAATATCCATGATGATTGGGTGTGAAAAACCTAGAGCAAATTTTAATTGTTTTCCTAGAGATTCACATTTGTATCCAACTCCTTCAATCAAAAGCTTCTTTTCAAAGTTTTCATTTACACCTTTGATCATACTTCTAACGATAGATGCATATGTTCCCCAAAGTGATCGTGATTCGATATCTTCTTTTGCAAGTTCAACTTGAACTCCACTTTCTACAATAGAGATTTTTACAGATGGTTTGTAGTTTAGACTCAATTCTCCTTTTGGTCCTTTTACTGTAATAAGACCATCTACTACAGATACTTCTGTATTCTTTGGAATTGCTATTGGTCTTTTTCCAAGTCGTGACATAAAAGTTTAATTACCAAATTTCAAATAATACTTCTCCACCAACATTTTGCTTTCTAGCTTGAACATCTGTAATAACTCCAACAGGTGTAGAAAGAATCAATCGACCGTATCCATTTTTAATAGGATGAATTTGATCTACGCTTTTGTAAATTCTTTTTGATTGTCGAGATATTCTTCGAACATTTGAAATAGCTGGGCTTCCATTTTCGTATTTCAAAACAACGTCAATATGCTTTTTAACTTCTTTCCCTTTATTTTCAAAATCTGAAATAAAACCTTCTTTTTTAAGAACTTCAAGAATAGCAGTGTTTAACTTTGAAAAAGGTGCTCGTGCTTCAGACAATCCTCGTTCTTGAGCATTTTTCAGAGATGTTATTAGGTTTGAAATTGAATCTACTACCATGATGATTTTTTAATTCCAGGAATAAGTCCTTCGTTAGCGTTTTCTCTAAAACAAATTCGGCACATATCGAAGTCTCGCATGTAAGCCTTTTTTCGACCACATTTAAAACATCGTCGCACAACTCTACTTTTGTACTTTGGTGTTCTTGTTGCTCTTACTTTTACTGATGTTTTTGCCATAATTTATTTGTTTTCAAAAGCGTCCCCGTATACTAACAGGGTCGCATTTTCATGTCAACGCGTCCTAATCTTCCCTTAGCGGGAAGCCAAGATGTTTTAGGAAAGATTGAGTCTCCTTTGGATTTTTAGATGTAGTAACCACTGTAATCGCAAGACCAAATACATCCTTAATGTCTTGATCTGCTGTTTCAGGGAAAATAGTATTTTCCTTGATACCAATTGTGTAGTTACCCATTGCATCGACCTTTGGTGAAAGACCTCGAAAGTCTCTTGTTCGTGGCAATGACACGTTGATTAATTTATCCAAGAAACCATACATTCGATTACCTCGAATTGTAACTTGGTATCCAGATAGTTGTCCTTCTCGTACTTTGAAAGAAGCAATTGATTTTTTAGCTGCTCTTTCTGATGCTTTTTGCCCTGTGATATCTGAAAGTCTTTTTGCAATCAAATCCATTTTTCGACTATCAGCTCTTTGTTTACCAACACCAGAAGAAACAACAACTTTCACAATTCTTGGTGCTTGCATTTTGTTTTTGTATCCGAATTCTGACTTCAGAGCCTCAAACGCGTTATTTTGTTTTTCTTTTACTGTTTGCATATTCTTTATAATTAAATTACATCACCGCTCTTTTTTGATACTCGAACTTTTTTGTCTTTTTCAATCTTGAAAGAAACTCTAGTTGGCTTTTTTGTCTTTGAATCAATCAAAGAAACATTTGAAACATGAATTGGAACAGATACCTCTACAACTTGTCCTTTTCTACCTGTCTTTCGAGAACCAATTCTCTTTTTTGCAACATTCTTTCCTTCAACAAGCACTTTGTCTAGTTTTGGGAAAACCTCAAGAACCTTTCCGCTTTTTCCTCGGTCTTTTCCTTTCAAAATTATTACGTTGTCGTTTTTTCGAATTTTCATATTAATTAAATTACTTCTGGTGCTAGAGAAATTATTTTTTGGTAACCAAGTTCTCCTAATTCTCTTGGAACAGGTCCGAACACTCGGTTTGCGATTGGTTCTTTTTTATCTTTATCAATTAAAATAACTGCATTGTCGTCGAATCGAATGTATGAACCATCAACTCTTCTGAATGATTTTGTTTGTCGAACTACAACTGCTCGCATGATTGCTTTTTTCTTTACAGATTTTCTTGGTTCTGCTTTTTGAACAGAGATAACTACAACATCTCCAATCTCTGCATATCGTTTTCGTGTAGCTCCAAGCACTCGGAATACTCGTCCTACTTTTGCTCCTGAGTTATCTGAAATTGTTACAATTGATCGTTCTTGAATCATAAGCCTATGCGTTAAAAATTACGAATCTCTTTGTTTTTGAGATTGGTTTTGAAGTAACAATGTCTACTTTATCCCCGACTTTTTTTGTATTTCCCGGATCATGAACTTTGTATCTTTTATCTACAGTCATGAACTTTTGATATTTTGGGTGTTTGAAATATCTAGAAACAGATACTACAATAGTGTCTTTCATTTTATCTGAAACAACAACACCTGAAAGAATTTTCAATTTCTTTGAAGCATCTTGTGTTTCTGTATTCTTTTTTGATTTCTTTGAAAACATGTTTTTATCTGTTTTTTAATTCTGTTAGAATTCTGGCTACTTCTCTTCGAGTCTTTTTAACAAATCCAGTGTCTTTATTTTTTGCGCCCGCAGATCCAAATCGTACATTCAACAATTCTGATCTTTTTTCTTTAAGATCTTTTTCAAGTTCAGCAACTGTTTTCTTTTGTGAATCCTTTTTACTCATGGTCGATTACATTACTATATTTGGTCTCTACTTACAACCTTTGTTGTGATTGGTAGTTTTGTACCAGCCTTTCTCAAAGCTTCTTTAGCAACTTCAGCTGGAACTCCATCGATTTCAAAAATAATTCGACCTGGAAATACTTCAAATTCGTATCCTTGTAGATCTCCTTTTCCTTTACCCATTTTCACTTCAGCTGGCTTTCGTGTGAATGGTCGGTCTGGGAAAATTCGAATCCAAGATCGCCCTACTTTACCAAGGTGTCGTGACATAGCTCGTCGAGCAGCTTCGATTTGATTTGATTTAACTCGATAATATGAAGTTGATTTCAAACCAAATTCACCAAAGGCTAGTGTAACTCCTCGTGTTTCAGCACGCTTCATCTTTTCAGGATGAGTTCTTTTTGTGTGCCATTTTCGGTGTTTTACTTTTTTAGGAAATAACATGATAGTGAAAATTTATTATGATTCAAAAATATCGCCTCGGTAAATCCAAACTTTAACTCCAAGATCTCCTTGAGAAATCTTTGCTCTAACCCGTGCAAAATCTACATCAGCTCGGAAAGTTTGTAGTGGAACTCGACCTTTTCTAAGTTCTTCTGTTCTTGCCATTTCAGCACCGTTTAGTCGTCCTGAAATTCTCACTCGAACACCTTGAACGTCTCGGTTGGCCATTACTTTATCAACAGTTTGTTTTAGAACTCGTCGGAATGGCATTCTTTTTTCAATCATTTCTTTAACCATCAAACCTACAATTTGAGCATCTGATTCTGGAGACCGAACTTCTTCAACATCAATTTTAAGTTCTGTATTTGGATCAAAGATATTATTCTTTTTCATGAAAGAATTAAGATTTTTTCGAAGTTTTTCTGTACCTTCTCCAGCTCGTCCAATGATCAAACCTGGTCGAGATGTTTTAATAACAATTCTTAATGTCTTTTCACCTCTTTCAATTTCAACTCTTGAAACATACATTCCAGCAAGAGCTTTATCTAAGAAACCTCGAACAAGAATATCTCCTTTTAGGAAGTCTCGGTATTTTTTGTTATCACCAAACCAGCGAGATTGCCAGTCTCTGATGATTCCTAATCTGTGTGAAAATGGGTGAACTTTGTGTGACATATTATTTTTGATCAATCTTATCTACAACAACTGTAACTTTACATGTCTTCTTTCGAATAGGATGTGCAGTTCCTCGTGCTCTTGGCATCCATCGGCTCATTGTAAAACCTTGGTCAACTTGAATTGACTTAATAACCAAAGAATCAGCTTCTATATTGCTATTATGCTTTGCATTAGCAACAGCTGATTCGATAAGTTTTTTCAATGGAGCAGCAGCTCTTTTTGGAACAAAAGAAAGATTAATAAGAGCTTGGTTTACTTTCTTGCCTCGAACAGTATTAGCTACAAGTCTAACTTTTCGTGGTGATTGTCTATAATTTTTTAATACTGCTTTAGCCATGATGTTTTATTATTTTTTAGCTGGTGCTGAAGAAGATGCTTTAGCGGCTTTAGCAGCTGAGATTTCAGCTTGCTTTTTAGCAGCATCAAGTTCTTTTTGCATTTTACCTCCGTGTCGCTTGAATGTTTTTGTTGGAGAGAATTCCCCTAGTCTGTGACCCACCATTTCCTCTGTAACGAATACATCAATGAAAGTCTTTCCATTGTGTACCGCGAATGTATATCCTACGAATTCTGGGGCAATTTGGCTATCTCTTGCCCATGTCTTAATAGAACCCGCTTCCGCTGGCTTTTTACCTTCAATTTTCTTGAATAGTTTCTCGTATACGTATGGACCTTTTTTAAGTGATCGTGTCATAGATTAAAACAAAAGCTCTTTCGGAGCTCGTGAGCAACATACTAGCATAAGGAGCGTTTGAGTCAAGCATTTTTAGCTAAATTTTAAAGAAAAAGTCCTTATGTGTATAATGTGAAGCTATGATAGACACAAGAAAATGGAAAAATGAGTGGGATTTGATTATTTATTATAAAAACCCAAAAGACCCTCAAATTGAAAAAGATGTTCTAGAAGTAGAGCAAAAAATTGCTGAATTTGTTAAAAAATACAATAAAAATAAGGCTTATTTGGAAAATCCTAAGTCTTTATACGACATGTTTAAAGACGACGAAAAGATCAGTCTACTTAAAGGCATGAACAAACCACTACTTTATTTTGCTTATTTGATAGATTCCGGTAAAGCCACCCCAGATGTGTATAAAAAAGAGGCTTTAATTACAGAAAGGCTTAAAAAAGCAACCAACTTAATTCTCCCTATCACACTATCTTTAGGTAAAATTCCAACCTCAAAACAAAAAGAGTTTCTATCGTCTCCTGAATTAAAAGAATACAAATATTATCTAGAACAATATTTTGAATCTGCCAAACACCAACTTACAGAACCGGAAGAAAGAATAATCAGATTAAAAAATGGTCCAGCATCTTCAATGTGGTCAGAAGGGCTTTCAAAAGCCTTACAAAAAAGAACTGTTATATTAGATGGAAAGAAAATTTCTTTAGGAGAAGCTACTTACAAAATGCACGAGCTTCCAACAAAAAAACGTCGAGCTTTGTATAAAGATATTATGATTGAACTATTAGCATTAGCTGATTATGCTGAAGGAGAATTAAATGCAATTATCACAAACAAAAAAATTAGTGATGAGCTTCGAGGTTATAAAAACGCTTATGATAGGCCATTTTTTGGACATGAAATGGAAGCTGAGACTGTCTTGAAATTTACAAATCTGGTGACAAAAAATTTCAAAATTGCACACAGATTTTATAAAGTTAAAGCCAAAATTTTAAAACTTTCTGATTTTTCTTATGAAGATCGCGGAGCAAAAATTGGAAAGATAAATAAAAAATTCCCTTTTAATGAGGCTGCAAAATTCCTTTGTGACACACTTGAAAAAGTGGATCCTTATTTTTCAAAAACAGTAGATGAATATTTGAAAAATGGACAAGTCGATGTGTATCCTAGAGAGAAAAAACGAGGTGGTGCATATCAAAGTGGTAATCTAATAATGCCAACAATGATATTTCTAAATCATGTTGATAATTTTGATTCAGTGAATACTTTTTCACATGAATTTGGACACGCCTTTCATTCAAAATTAGCAAAAGAAAGACAACCTATTCAGTACCAAGGTTATTCCCTAGCAGTAGCAGAGACAGCAAGTACATTATTTGAAAATTTTACATTCAAAGAAGTAGTTTCAAAGCTATCAGAAAAGGAAAAGGTTATTGCACTGCACGATAAAATTGAAGGAAAAATAGCAACAATTTTCCGACAAGTAGCCGCTTTCAACTTTGAATTAGAATTGCATGAAAAAATTAAAAAAGAAGGACAACTTTCTCATGAAGAATTGGCGAAACTAATGTCTAAACATCTTAAGTCATATTGTGGTCCAGCAATGAGAGTTACAGATTACAATGGATACACTTTTGTAAATTGGTCTCATTTTAGAAGTCCATTTTATGTTTACACATATGCTTTTGGTGAATTAATAAGTGATTCCCTATTTACTAAATATGAAGAAGATCCAAAATTTATTGAAAAAATAAAAGATCTTCTTGGTGCAGGATCATCTATGTCTCCAAAAGATATTTTTAAAAAATACGCAGGAATAGACATTAATGATATGTCATTCTTTGAAAAAGGAATTAAAAAAATTGAACGCGATATTATTGAATTAGAAAAATTAGTTAAGTAAAGAATTTACTAAACTTCTTGTTACACTTCCAAAAAATCCTAAAGCAGGACTAATATTATTGTCTCTTTGGAATTTAGCTAGAGCAGCTCTTGTGGCAAAACCAAACATTTCTGTTTCATTTCCTATTGAACCAAAACCAATTTCAGAAACAATATAACCACTATTGTTTAAAAATTGTTGAAGTAATTTAACTTCAGGATCTTGCATACCAAATTCTAAATCCTTAGTAAACACACCTGATGTTTCTGGATTTAATCTTGTCATTTCAAGAAGTGAAAATTGTTCTTTAATTTGATTTAATAAATCATTTAATTTAGTTGTTTTTGTAGGATCTGTTTGAATTATATTAAAGTATTGGTTGTATAAATCAGTAATTAAATTAAGTGTTTTTGTTCTTAATTCAGAAATAGTCTGTGTTGTCACTGTAACAATATTTTCATCGTCTTCTACATTTGAATATGTATTTGATACTGTGATTGTGTCACAAGAAATTATTCTTTCTATAAATTTAGTTTTTATTCGAGCTTTCGGGGTATAATTACCTTCTTTATCAAATGATATTGCAGTTGTTCGGTCTTTTCCTTTTAATTCTTGTATCCAACTAAAGTCGTAATTTTTAGATTGACTATTATTATTTATTTTCACTTCAATAACCACACCCACTTTTTCACCCACCTTTACAGTTGTGTCTGATAAAGTACACTTCGCATCAATACTCATATCGAAACTACCAGAACCTGAGCTGCCTGATGATGTTGTATTATTGGGTATTGAGAATGATATTAGTGTATCTTCTGTTGATGATAAAGAACCATCATTACATCTTACATAATATATATATGAGGTGTTTGCAACCAAACCAGTGATTGCTTGTGTATGCGTTGTACCTCCTGTTATATTGAAAGTATCAGATATTGAATTGTAATCAATACCTTCTATTGTTCCGTACTTACATGTAGAATTTTCGTTTGTTGTAACTTGCAAAGTGACAGACACTGTACCTTGTGCCTGTATACCAGATGGCAGAGGTCCAGAAACTATTGGAGCAGAATTTTCTGGTGCGTAGTCACAACTACCATCATCATAGTCTGCTGATGGATTGTAGTTTACAGCAGCAGAGTCTGTACAACCTGGTGTGTAATAACAACTACCATCATCATAGTCTGCTGATGGATTGTAGTTTATAGCAGAAGGGTTTGTACAACCTGGTGTGTAATAACAACTACCGTTGTCTATATTTGCTGATGGATTGTAGTTATAAGCAGAAGGGTTTGTACAGCCTTGGATTAAATCAATGGTTTGTGGATAATCATTTGCAATTACAGCATATACTTTTGTGCCTTCATCATTAATTTTTACATCTGCCCAGTTTAAACTCCGACTATCTAAAGTAATCCAACTGAAACCTAAATTTGTTGTATATCTTATTTCTCCAGAACCTTGAGATACTACTATAGCCCCGCTGTTGGCTACATCCATACCGCTTACACCACTGATATTTGGAAGATTATTCCAACTAAAACCATTAGTACTATACAAAACATCTCCTGTACTACTTAAAATTAACATTTGTGAAGCACTATCGTTCATGGCGACCTTTGTAAAATTACCTGAAATAACATTTGAAATGCCAGCTGGATTTCCATTTGTGTTTACATAAACACCATTATTTGAAGAAGACATCAGTACGACATTTCCATCAGAACTCAGAGCAGAGTCTGTCCAAAATGATCCATTATAGTTATTAGACCAACTACCTCCTCCTACTACATAATCAAACCAACCATCTCCTTTTGTAGCTATTACAGTATTACCATAATCATTAATTGAAATTGATGTAAAAGGACCACTAGGATAAGTGCCACTTCCGACATTTAAAGGATTCCAAGTCCATCCATCAAAATAATGTATATAATCTCCATTTGAATCAGATACAGTAACAAATTTTCCACCACTCTCATAAATATCAATCCAACTATTTCTAGTTGCACTCTGAGATGTAATTGAGGCCCCGTTATTGTTTGATATTTTTGCAGATTCACCACCTGATGAAGGTATAAAACCTATTGTAGACCCATCTGAACTAACATCTATTTTAGTATGACCTGTTCCTAGGTTTGTCAAAGAATTGAAATTTGCAGACACATCTCTCCAACCGATTTTAAAAACAAAAATCACTACTAATATAAAAAATATAGATTCTACAAATAAAAATTTTTTATTATGAAACATGTTTTGAAAAAATTTAGACACTATTTATTATAATGTTTTTTAAAGAAACAAACAATAATATTATGAGAACTTCAAGTAAATCGAAGTAAATAATTTTCACTCTGCAAGTATGTCGCGGATCCATACAAAACAGCGAGCGTTAGCAAAAAGAAAAAAATGGATGCTGGAGGCATCCATTTTTTTCTTTATTGCGTGCACGAGTAGAGTAGAAATTATTTATTTCGCTTTGTTTTTCGTCTAGAAACAATCATGTTGTTTGAATATTTCTTAGCTCGTCTAGTCTTCACACCGTAAGCAAGTTTACCTTGTTGTGTCTTTGGACCTCGTCGAAGACCAATACCTTGTCGTCCTTCTCCTCCTCCGTGAGGGTGGTCTACTGGGTTCATGGCTGTACCTCGAACTGTTGGTCGTATTCCCATATGTCGGCTTCGTCCAGCTTTACCAATATTTCTTAGTTTATTTTCTGGATTTGAAACTGAACCAATTGTTGCCCAACAATTTGAAGATACTTTTCGAACTTCTGTTGAAGGAAGTTTGATTTGAGTGATTTTAGCATCAGTATCTTGAGCAATTACTTCAGCATAGTTTCCTGCTGATCGAACTAGTTTTGAACCTCCTTCAAATTGCAATTCAATATTGAAAACAAATGTACCTACTGGGATGTTTGAAAGTGGCATTCTGTTACCAGTTGCAACTTTAACTTCTTCTCCTACAACAAAAGTATCTCCTACTTTCATTGTTTGTGGCACTACTACATATCGTCTTTCTCCGTCAGCATATACAGCAAGTGCAATAAATGATGTTCGGTTTGGATCGTACTCAATAGTTTCAATTTTTGCTGGAATATTTTTCTTATTGTATGTGAAATCGATTTCTCTATACAATTTTTTGTGTCCACCACCCTTGTGTCGTGTAGTGATTCTACCAGCATTGTTTCGTCCTACCTTTCTTTTGAAACCTTTTGTAAGAGCCTTATTTGGTTCTGAAGCAGTAAGAAATTGTCTATAACTGATGGCAGTCATATTTCTTCGGCTTGGTGATGTTGGTTTAAACTTTTTCATAATTTTATACTAGTTCAATTGTGTCTCCTTTTTTAAGGTAAACATATGCTTTTTTAATAGCTGACTTATAACCTGATGTTGTACCAGTAGTTTTTCGTCTTACAACTTTTTTTGGAGCAGTTTTAGCAATGTTTACAGCAACTGGTGTTATTTTATACATTTCTGAAACAGCTTCAGCGATTTGAGCTTTTGTAGCATCTTTACTTACTTCAAAAACATAAACCCCTTTCTCAGCCTTAAGAGCTGCCTTTTCTGTAACACGTGGATTTTTCAAAACCCAATTTAAATCTTTATTTGATGTTGTAATTGTTTTCTTTGCCATGTTATTTAATTCTTTCAGTTAAAGATTTAATACTTGAATCTGGATTTTCAATAACAAGATATTTGTAAGTTAGAATATCTACTGGATTTAAGTTTCGAACTTCATCTAATTTGAAATTACCAAAATTGTCAAAACTTTTCTTTGCAATTTTGTCATTAACATCTGTTGCAATATAAGCAGTATTTTTTCGCTTTGTTGCCAAATCTTCTAGACCTGAACCTTTTGCGATTGCTTTAATGATTTCTTTTGCTTTTGAAGTCTTTGGTTCTGCAAAATCAATAGAATCCACAAAAACAACTTCTCCATCTCTAACTTTTTGAGAAAGGATTGTGAAAAGAGCTTTTGTTTTCATCTTTTTGTTTACTTTTCGTCCGTAATCTTTTTCATTTCTTGGTCCGAAAGTAATACCTCCACCTACCCAAATAGGAGATCGTCTAGAACCGTGTCGAGCTCGACCTGTTCCTTTTTGCTTCCAAGGCTTTTTACCACCTCCAGCAACTTCATCTCTAGTTTTTGTGTGTGCAATAGAATCTCTTTGTGTTGAAAGAATACTTGTTACCACTTGGTGAACAAGGTCAGCGTTCCAAGGTAATCCGAAAATATCTTCAGGTAGTTTTACCTTTGAAACTTCTTTTCCTGCTGTACTGTAAATTTTGTGTTCCATGATATTTTTAATTAACCTCGAATTTCAACAAGAGTTCCTCGACGACCTGGAATAGCTCCTCGTAAAAAGATTTCTCCTGTTTCTTTATTAATCTTCACGATTCGTACTTTTTTCAAAGTAACTGTATCGCTACCTGTTCGACCTGCCATTCTTAGTCCTTTTCGAACTTTTTGAACACCTCCGGGACCAATAGATCCTGGTGATCTTTCATTGTGTTTTTGTCCGTGTGTTCTAGGACCCCCGGCAAAACCGTGTCTTTTTACAACACCTTGAAAACCTTTACCTTTTGATACTGAAGTAGTTGTAACAACCTCACCTTCTGTAAATACATCTAAATCAATTTTATCCCCTAACTTTAAGTCTTTTATTGTGTCTTCAGAAGCTTTGTTTTCTCGAAATAGAGAGAATACAGAATCAAGTGCTTTAGTGTGACCAATTTGCGCTTGAGCTACTCTTTCTTTCTTTTGAGAACCAAAACCAACTTGCACTGCATCATACCCATCATTCTCCAGAGTTTTGATTTGAGTGATAACAACTGGTGAAGTCTTAACAACTGTCACAGGTTGAACACACCCGTCTTCTCCGAAAATTTGTGTCATATTCTGCTTTTCTCCAAGAATGAATTTCATGTTGGTTTATATCATCTTTACATCTACATTCACGCCTGATGGCAGTGATAGATTTGTTAAAGCTTCGATCACCTTAGCTTCAGGATTTAAAATGTCAATAAGTCGCTTATGAATTCGCATTTCGAATTGTTCTCGCGCATCCTTATATACGAATGTAGAACGATTTACTGTGTATTTTTTAATCTCTGTTGGTAAAGGGATTGGTCCACTAACTTCGGCTCCAAATCTAAGAGCTGTATCCATAATTTGCTTTACTGATGAGTCCAAAATTTTGTTCTCATAAGCACGAACTCGGATTCGCAGTCGTGTTCCTGATTGTGATGTACTTTTACTTTTTGTTGCCATATTGATTTTTACCCTAAGTTCACCAATGTTCTCTATCTTTTGATAGTTAGATATCTTGTTGAATTAAGATTTATTTAGTTATTAAGCTACGATTTTTGTTACAACTCCGGCTCCAACTGTTTTACCTCCTTCTCGGATAGCAAATCTTTGTTGTTCTTCAAGAGCAACTGGAGCTACTAGTTTAACTTTGAATGTTGTTGTGTCTCCTGGCATTACCATTTCCACTCCTTCTTTCAGTGTCACTTCTCCAGTAACGTCTGTTGTTTGGATGTAGAATTGTGGTTTGTAACCTGAAAAGAATGGTGTGTGTCGTCCACCTTCTTCTTTTTTTAGAACGTAAACTTCTGATTCAAATTCTGTGTGTGGTGTTACTGAACCTGGGATAGCAATAACTTGTCCTCGGTGAATATCTTCTTTTTTAGCACCTCGTAAAAGAATACCTGCGTTGTCTCCTGCTAGTCCTTCTTGTAGTTGCTTATTGAACATTTCAATACCTGTAACAGTTGTTTTTGTTGTAGGTTTTAGTCCAACGATTTCAACTTCTTCTCCAACCTTTACTTTACCTCGAGCAATTTTACCTGTAACAACTGTTCCTCGTCCTTCGATTGAGAAAATGTCTTCGATTGGCATTAGGAATGGTTTTGCAATATCTCGAACTGGTTCTGGAATGTATGTATCCATAGCATCTACTAGAGAAAGCACTTTCTTTACCCATTCGTCTTCTGCTGATGAAGCTTCAAGAGCTTTAAGAGCTGAACCTCGGATAACTGGAGCATTTTTTCCATCAAAACCGTGTACGTCTAGCAATTCTCGAATTTCTTCTTCAACTAGGTCGATCATTTCTATATCGTCCACCATGTCGGCTTTGTTGATGAAAACAATAATCTTTGGAACACCAACTTGTTTTGCAAGAAGAACGTGTTCTCTTGTTTGTGGCATCATACCATCAGTTGCCGCTACTACAAGCACAGCGCCGTCCATTTGAGCGGCTCCTGTAATCATGTTTTTGATGTAGTCGGCGTGACCTGGCGCGTCAATGTGTGCGTAATGTCTTATGTCAGAGCTATACTCATTGTGAGAAAGTGAGATTGTAATACCTCGAGCTTTTTCTTCTGGAGCCTTGTCAATTTGGTCAACTGACTTCTCTGTTACTTCTTTACCTGCAAGTTTTAATGAGTGTAGTAAAGCCGCTGTAAGTGTTGTTTTTCCATGGTCAACGTGTCCAATTGTTCCAACGTTTACGTGAGGCTTTGATCGATCAAATTCTGCCATAATATTATTTTAAATTTAAGTTAATTATCACTTACTTTGGTAACGGCGCGAGAACCTTGCGCTGCCAAAGAAAGTGATTGGGTTAATTAATAATGCAATTATTGCCCTCTCAGTCAATTTTGTGTTTTAAAACCACAAAATCGCATAGGAAAAAAGCGCGAAATTGCGTAGGCACATATTATCACAAAAGAATCTATTGTCTAGATACACATCTTCCTTCAAAAAATATCTGACTCAAAGGACATAAGTCATCAGAATTCGGACCCTCTTTGATACGACAATAAGTAGGTGGATTTGATTGATTACATAAAATTTCACCCGGCCAGCAAACTGGCAATGAAACATTCAGATTAGGGTTATAAGGAGACATTGTATATCTTAAGAAATCTAATTGCTCCCCAAAACTACAATTCCTACTTCTCATAGAAGCTGATCCTGTTTGATTTATAATATTGTTATTTACATCTAACTTTATTATTGGCTTCTCTGCTGGAATTTGATGTTTTACGCTAGCTATACCTATACTTTCCTTCAATTCATTAAATACCTCTATTGCAAAAGTCACAGATTGTTCAAATCTAGATGAATTATCGAACTGTACACTAAAAGACTTCTTTCCATCCTTAATCGGATCTATAACAAATGTATCTCCACATTTTTTTATATCTTTGGAAGAAACTGACATAGACTTTGAATCACACAAAATAAATCCCTCTAAATATCTTGCTAATTCTTTTGGTGTACCTACAACATCATATCTAATAGCTGCTTTTCCATTTTCCATATCTAAATATCTTTCATAATAATCCAACATAACTTTTGGCGGCCTTACAGTTTGTATTGTATTTTTCTTAGTTGCAGAATTAATGAGGCCAACTTTTGTATCCTTAGCAAGATTAGTAATGCGAGTTGTTGTTGAAGTTGTAATAATAGGATTAGTACTTGTAGCAATTTGTGATTTTGTAAGTTCCTTACAAGAAACTTCTTGAATTTTTGCTCTAGTAATTGGACCGAGTGTTCCAGCACCAACCTCTGTACTATTTTTTATTATCCCTTGTGCAACTTGAAAATCTGCCACAGCTTTTACAGTCGTGTCACCATAAAAACCTGTTATAATCTCTTTTTCTGGAAAATGCCCTTGTCTCTTCAAGAATTTTTGCAATTCAATAATCAAGGATCCACTTCTTCCTTTAAGTAAATTTTGATTAATTATTAAACACGATTGAGTAGATGTTGGAGATGTAGTTATTAAACCCCCAGGTTTTTTTGTGGTAGATTTATTCCTTGAATTAACGAAGTCTCTGGCAGCATCAATATTTTGAGCCGGAATAAGACCTGCGGCAATCAACAATTCTATATCAGCAATTGTTAAAGCCCTAGCATTTCCATATGAGCTTAAAAAAAATATTATGATAATTATTACATTTATTTTTTTAAAATTTTTTTTTGAAAACATTATTGTCTATAAACCCAAAGTTTAATTTTGTCTCCTGCTGGAAGTGCATAAGGGTTTGTTGTAGATGCGCTACAATTTACTGTAAATTGGTACACAGGATCTCCATTGGTTGCTCGTCCCCCTGTTGGATTTAGCATTTTTAATTTTGCACCACCTTCAACTGGAACAGATAATCTTTTTTCTTTAAAGTCTCCTGTTAGTACGCAATTTTTTACATTACTAGACTCCCATAATAAATCCACATTTGTAGAAGTAGCGACCGCTATGATATTGTTTCCACCTCTTACAAATTCTCCATTTACTGCTTTTGCATAAACTAAAACACCGACATTATCTTTTATTCTATTATCATAGCCTGAAACATTGTTACTAAATTCTATCTCATCAAAATCGAAATCGAAATCTTCAAAGTCAATCTCGTCAAAATCATCTATTTCATATTCACTAAAATCAATATCTGTATTAAACTCTATTTTTGTATCAAATGGAATATTTGTATTAAAATCAATATCATAATCAATATTTACTTTTTGGTTGAATAATTCATCTAGATTATATCCAAAGAAATCATTATTTTTCGAGGTTTCAGGATTTTCTACACAGCTTAGTTTTTCAATAATTGAGCGAGTAGTTGGACCAACCATACCAAGTCCTGTTGTCTCTGGTGTTCCGCTTAAAACAATTCCTTCTGACTTTTGAAACTTTTCAACTGCATCTTGTGTTAAAACTCCATAATACCCTGTAGAATTAACAGCTAAATGTCCCTTTGATTTTAAATAATTTTGTAATGAAGTCACATCTGCACCTGTTGAACCAAAAGATAATGTGCGTGTTAGTTTAATACAGATACTATTTAATCCTGTTGAAGAATTTCCGGAAACTGGCTGAGTAGTAGTTGATTGAGCAAAAAGATTATCTGGAAGAGTCATTAAATGGATTAATAAAAATAATATTGATATCTTATTTTTCATTTCTTAATTTTAACCTATTATAAAATTTTATAAAGAAAAACAGGTGCAAAAGCACCTGTTAATTTTCATGCTTAAAATTACTCAGTTACTCTAAATGGTAACCAGTTTGATTCTCCATTTGCAGTAATTACATAAACTCTATAAGTACCTGCCTTTCCAGAAATCTTACTTCCATTTGATCTTGTAAATTCAGTATTTTTACCTGGGAATCTGTAACTTATCCAACTATTACTAGATGCAAATGGACCAAATGTACGTGTTGCACCTGTTTCTGCATGCACCAACTTTATTCTATTTGTTTGACCCGGAGTTAGATATGTCGCTCTAAGTCTGAATTCTGTACCAAATGGTCCGTCATTTGGACTCAAAATATTTAACTCTGGAACCTGTGTAGGTGCAGGAACTGGATCAACTGGTCTAGGTAACGGTACATAAGGCTCAACAGGACGTTCGTTTGGATTTGATGATCTTTTTACAAGATATCTAATCCAATTTGATTCTTTTCCATCAGAAATCACAGATACTCTATAACCTCCGGTTTGACCTGAAACTTTTCGACCATTATCTTTTCTTGTAAACTCAGCACCTATTCCTGGGATTCTATATTGAATTGTATTATTTATAGAAGGAAGATTGCCTGATATTCTTTTAGAGTTTGTTTCTGAATGAACAATTTTCACTTTGTTATTTGTTGGATGAAATCGCAAACCTCTAAGCTCGACGTCTTGGGAGAATCCACCTTCATCAGGTGTAATTCTATTTAGTAGAGGTAGTAATGTAAGAGTTGTAGGGGTAGTTGTGGCTGTTGTTGTAGCTGTTGGAGGTGTTGGAGGTGCAGGTATTACAGGTCTTATTACTTTTACAATTCTTCCTATTTCAAAGCTACTTTTTTGATTTTCTCTACCCCAAGTTTTACTTTCTTTCACACTGCCATTTAGATCACTAAATTCAACAGAAAGGCCATTCTTAGGAACAAAAACCTCGAAGTTTCTTGGCGTTAGGGAGAGTGCAGATGGTTTTGGAAGAACTCTTACATTAATATCTATTTCCTCATCTGTACTTAATATATTACGAGATCCACCAAGTGTAACAAGATAACTTTTTACTGATCGATTTTTGCTAGTAATATTAGTCCATATACTATTTCCTCTAACCCGAGAAATTAATTTTCCTTTTGTATAAAGCTCAACAGCTTCAATATATTGATTAGGGTTTACTCCATCAATAGAATCAAATTGCAATGTTAATTCTTCAATCCTAGCATTTTTTTCTTGAGGGATAATACTACCTCTTAGAATAATTTCACTGTCATTTTCTGAAATCTCAACACCACTTCTTGTGCTTAAAGAAATTGAGTATCCTGCTTTTTTTGTTGTTTGATTGGTTGCTTTAACTTCTAATTTTGCACAAGTAGCTTTTGAAATAAATTCTCGAGTTGAAGCAGTAACAACCCCTAATACTTCAGAATCTTCATTTTTAATTATTCCTTCTTCTAATTGGAATTTAGCAACAGCTCTTTTAACATCTCTATTAAAATCTTTTGTTATACGACCATTAAAAAATCCTTCTTTTTTTAGGTACTCTGTCAATTTTGACACTTCATCTCCAGACATATCAATATCCCACGCTTTTGTAAGTGAAATACAACCATTACCTGAATCAAGAGTGCTATTTGAAAGAACAGCTTCAGGAGCCGATGTGATTTCAGTGTAGGCCAACGCAGATGTTGAGTTTACTGCAATCAAGGCCACTACAACTAATGTTTTTAATAATTTCATATTTATAAATTTATAATTTAATAACTTCCCTAACAGAAAAAGAGTACTGGGATCAAAATTACCAATACTCTTTCTCGTCATGTAGTTAATTATATTCTAATTAACTTGTTATGAAATATTTTTGCTTTGAAAAATGTGGAAAACTATTACTTAAGTGTAACTTTCGCTCCAGCTTCTTCAAGTTTTGCTTTAAGTTCATCAGCTTCTGCTTTAGCAACTCCAGTTTTAACGTCTGCAGGTGCAGCATCAACAAGATCTTTGGCTTCTTTAAGACCTAGTCCTAGCACTTCTTTTACAACTTTAATAACTGCAATTTTTTGTGCACCAGCATCTGCTAGAACAACTGTAACTGTTGAAGGTTCATCTGAACCAGCGCCAGCTCCGGCAACCGGAGCAGCTGCAACAGCAACTGCTGAAACTCCGAATTTCTTTTCTAGTACTTTAACAAGTTCGTTAAGTTCAAGAACGCTCATTGATTCTACTTGTTCAACAAGAGCTTTGAATTTAGCAGGAACTTCAACTTCAGCTTCTTCTGCAACGGCAGGAGCAGCTGCAGGTTCATCAGCAACCGGAGCAGAAGTTTCTTCTACAACCGGAGCATCGTTTTGAATTTGATCGTCTGACATATTATTAATTATTAGTTAACTATTTATTTAATTTAATAAGCATTAAGCTTTTTTATCTGCGTAAGCTTTCACAACCATAGCAAATCCCTGAATTGGAGAATTGATGATGTTTACAAACATACCTCGTAGAACGTGTAGTGATGGAATTTGAGCAATAGCTTCCATTTCTGTTCGATTTTGGAATTTATTTTCAAAAACACCTCCAACAATTCTTAGTTTGTCTGCGCCAATCTTTTTATGGAAGTCAAAAACTTCTCGAGCAGGAGCAGTTGGATCTGCTGAATATGCTACAGCTACTTCCCCATCTAATGTTGGGATTTCACCTTCGATACCAGCTTCTGCAAAAGCTTTCTTGATAAGAGTTTTCTTTGCTACAAAATACGACACACCATTGTCTCGCAAAGCTGCTCGCATTGATGTCGTATCTGAAACAGGAACTCCTCGGAAACTAACGAAAACTGCTGATTCGCTTTTTGCAGCTTCTCGCAATTTGTCGATAATTTCTGATTTCTTTTGTTTTGTAATTGCCATTTTGTTTGGACTTTAAAAAAATAAACGACCTTTGTTTTGCAAGGCCGTAGAGAGAAATATTAGAGAAACGCATTTATATTTTATCTGCAAATTTGCCCGCAAAATATAACTGTGTTTTTCAGGTCTCGAGCGGTCTTATTTGGACGCCACTTGTCTCAGGCCTTACAAACAAGAGATTATATGATTTTTGAGGTGGTGTCAAATCGACAACCTAACGATAAACATCTTTCCTGTGTCTAATCATTATTATTTTAATAATAATGAACTTGTTTTCCTTATATTCAAAAATTGCTCGATAATCACCAATCCTATATCTATATAAACCTTCAAAAACACCACTCAACTTTTTTGCATTTAAAAGGGGCTGATCATTTGTATATTTTTCTATCTTGTTAACTATCCGTTTCGAAATATTTTTATCTAATTTATCCAAATCTTTAACAGCGGGTTCTGTGTAACGCAAGAGAGTAGGCTTCTGCATACTTTTATGAAAATCTAGCTAAAACTTCTTCTTGTGTGTAAAGTCTTCCCTTTTTAGCGTCCTCTCTCGCTTTCATGATGTCATTGAAAAAATCCATTAGTTCCAAATCTTCTGGAAATGGCTTTATTTCAAAAAGTGGAGCATTTCTATTTGTAACAACAAAACGCACATTACCTTTTTGTGCTTTTTTTACATACGCAGAAATATTCTGCCGAAAATCTTTAATTCCAATCAATTTAGTAGTCATATCTCAAGTGTACACCTAAGATACACCAATGTCAATCTAAAATTTCATCGGCATTTTAGAATAATCCAATAAAAAAACAAAACTCAAAACATGCTAGAATTTTTGAATGAAAAAACAGTATTTGATAGCAATTCACGGACCATCAGGTTCAGGCAAAACTACAGTTACAGATATTATTAAAGAAAGATTAAAACCTTCTGTGGTTTTAGGATCGGACAGACTTAGATTTCATATAACTGATTACAAAGGAAAGGATAAGAAAAAATATTTTGATCTGACACGAGAAATAATGATGGGCATGGTCAAAGACTATTTGGATAAGGGCTTTACAGTAATTACAGAAGACCAATTTAAGAAAGAACATATTTTGAAGCTAAAAAGTATTGCAAACAAAAAGAAAGTTCCTTTCTCATCATATGAGCTTTTAATTTCAAAAGAAAATATCTCTAAAAGATTTGAAGATCGGCAAGCAAAAACAGCTTGGCAAATTCCAGATAAAAAATTTATTGATTGGCAATACAAAGAATATGTTGATAATAAATACAAAGACTCAACACTATTCAATACTGACATTATTCCTCCTGAAAAAATTGCTAAAGAAATTTTAAAGAATTTGGGAAAATAAAATACTCACATTTAGATATGTTGCGGAGCCGTCCCCAACGGCGAGCATCAGCGAAAAAGAAAAATTCATACGCACAGCGTATGAATTTTTCTTTTATCGCGTATATCTAAATGTGAGTAAATTATTTCCCTCTCTTCTTTTTAATCTCCTCCGCCACATTCGCCGGCACAACATCATAATGATGAAACTCCATCACAGCAGACCCTCTACCCGCTGTCATAGATCGCAATCGTGTTGTATATCCAAACATTTCTGATAGTGGAACAAGTGCTCGAACAGCTTGAATTCCCATTCCTCTTTCTTCCATGCCTTCGATTTGTCCTCGTTTTGAAGAAATATCTCCTGTGATATCTCCGGTATTTTGATCTGGAATAACGATTTCTACTTTCATGATCGGTTCAAGAATTGAAGCTCGCGCTCGTGCAGCAGCTTCTTGGAATGCATGGCTCGCAGCTAGTTTGAAAGCAATTTCTGATGAATCGACATCGTGGTATGAACCATCGTACAACTCTGCAGAAACGTCTACCATTTTGTAACCAGCAACAACTCCTCTTTCCATTGCTTCTTTTATTCCCTTTTCAACAGCTGGAATAAATTCGATTGGCACAACTCCTCCTTTAATATTGTTAACGAATTCAAATCCTTCTGATCGCTTAATGTTCTTAGCAACTTTTTCTTCTGGATCAATTTTTCCAAGTGGCTTGATCTTAATTTTAACGTGACCGTATTGTCCTTTACCTCCTGATTGCTTGATGTATTTATATTCCGCGTCACCTTCTCCAAGAATTGTTTCTCGGTACGCAACTTGAGGTTGTCCAACATTTGCTTCAACGTTGAATTCTCTTTTCATTCGGTCAACAAGAATTTCCAAGTGAAGTTCTCCCATACCAGAAATAATTGTCTCAGCAGTTTCTTCATCTGAAGTAACTCGGAAAGTTGGATCTTCTTCAGCAAGTTTTTTCAAAGCCATTCCCATTCTTTCTTGGTCAGCTTTTGTTTTTGGTTCGATTCGTAGAGATACAACTGGTTCAGCAAATTCAATTCGGTGAAGCTCAATTGGTTTTGACTCATCACAAAGTGTATCTGAAGTGTGAGTATTTTTTAGACCTACAGCAGCTGCGATTTCTCCAGCATAAACTGTTTGTACTTCTTCTCTTTCGTTTGCATGCATTCTCAAAATTCGTCCTAGTCTTTCTTTTTCTCCTGTTGAAGCGTTGAAGATATATGAGCCTGAAGAAACTGATCCTGAGTAAACTCGGAAGTATGTAAGTTGTCCTACGTAAGGGTCAGTTTGTAATTTGAAAGCAAGTGCAGAAAATGGTTCTTCATCTGATGCTTTTCGAATAATTTCTGCTCCAGTTTTTGGATCTGTACCTCCGATTGGTGGGATGTCAGTAGGAGCTGGAAGATAATCAACAACAGCATCCAAAACTAATTGCACTCCAGTATTTTTCAAAGATGAACCTGTAAAAACTGGAATAACATGTCGGTCAATAACCGCTTTTCGTAAAATTCTTTTTAGAGTATCGATATCTGGTTCGTTTCCATCTAGGAAAGCAGTCATCGCATCTTCATCGTTTTCAACAATCTTTTCAATGAAAACTGCTCGCCATTTTTCAGCTTCGGCTTTCATTTCTTCAGGAACTTCAACTTCATTGATTTGGTTTCCCATGTCTCCTGAAAAAGTATATGCCTTCATTTTTAGAAGATCGATAATTCCTTTTAGATCTCCTTCTTCTCCCCATGGCAATTGAGCTCGAACAGCATTTTTAGATAGTCGGTCTTCAATAGATTTAAATGATCGGTCGAAAGATGCTCCTGTTCGATCGATTTTATTTATGAAACAAATTCGTGGCACTCCGTATTTGTCTGCTTGTCGCCAAACTGTTTCTGATTGAGCTTCCACTCCGGCAACTCCGTCGAAAACCACAACTCCACCGTCCAAAACTTTAAGACTTCTTTCTACTTCAACAGTAAAGTCTACGTGACCTGGTGTGTCGATAATATTAAAACGATGTTTTTTAGCTTCATCTCCTTTAGCATAAGTAGGAACCCAGAAAGCAGTAGTAGCAGCAGAAGTAATTGTGATACCTCGCTCTTGCTCTTGTTCCATCCAGTCCATAGTTGCTTCACCTTCGTGAACTTCACCAATTTTATGAGAAACACCAGTATAGAAAAGGATTCTTTCTGTTGTTGTTGTTTTACCTGCGTCAATGTGTGCAATAATTCCAAAGTTTCGAACTTTATCTAAAGGATAATCTCGTGCCATATATAAATAACTAAATATTAATTTTTAATGTAAATATTCTACCAAGCAAAGTGAGCAAATGCTTTGTTTGCTTCTGCCATCTTGTGAGTATTTTCTTTCTTCTTAACTGCCTCACCTTCTCCCTTTGAAGCTAGAATTAACTCATTTGCCAATTTCTTGTGCATAGGAGTTCCTTTTTTTGACTGAGCGGCTGTTTTGATCCAAGTCATAGCAAGGAAAAGTCTTCGTTCTGGTCGAACTTCTCGTGGAACTTGGTAGTTGGCTCCTCCAACTCGTCTTGATCTTACTTCCATAACAGGAGCAGCGTTTTTTAGTGCAGCATCAAAAACTTCTAGTGGATTTTCAACTTTTTCTGATTTTTTGATTTCGTCGAATGCTTTGTATACAATTTTTCGAGCAATTTCTTTTTTACCTTCTTCCATCACATGGTTAATAAACTTCTCAACTTTCACTGAGCTGTATTTAACATCTGGGTTTATTACTGGTTTTTTCTTAAGTGGTCTTCGCATATTATTTATTTATCACCCTATTTATTTTTCTGCTTTGGGCATTTTAGATCCATATCGACTTCGACTTTTTCCTCGCTTCTTTACTCCTTCTGCATCTAAAACACCTCTAACGATTGTGTATCGAATGTTAACGTCTTTTACTCTACCTCCTCGTAGCATTACCACTGAGTGTTCTTGCAGGTTGTGTCCCATTCCTGGAATATAGGCTGTAACTTCTTGTCCGTTTGTAAGTCGAACTCGGGCAATCTTTCGGATAGCTGAGTTAGGTTTTCTAGGGGTCTTTGTAGTTACTTTTATACAAACACCTCTTTTGAAAGGAGCATTGTAATTTGAAGGTTTATTTTTAAGTGTGTTGAAACCACGTCGAAGAGCAATTGCTTTCACTCGAGCTGCTGGTTTCTTTCTATTCTTTTTAACCAATTGATTTACTGTTGGCATATATAATAAAAACGGCCTTTAAATAAGGTACGCACACTCTACTACACACTTGATTTTCTTGCAATACCCTCAACCTGTTTTTCGTGTTTTATTTAAAATTTTTAAAACCCTGAGAAATAGTAGCTGTCATAAAATGAGCTTTTTCAGCAAAGGAATAGAATTCTAACCGCTTAACATTAATCATTTCTGATCTAGCTAAATAATTTTTTGATTCTAATTGAGAGTCCATTGGCAATATTTTTATATTATTTTTCAATTGAGAAACATAAGCATCCAGCCCAATTTCTAAAGAAAGAGCCATCTGATTTTTTAAAATTAGTGTTTTATCAAAAAAAGCGTTTCTAGTAGAAGGCAAAATTAATAAAATAAACAAAGTAACAACTCCCACAATCATAGGCAAAGAACTTACATAAATCATAGGTATGCTAATTTTTTTGTTTACAGGGAGAATAGAAACAGCTTTACATAAAGCCTTATTTTGACTAACTATTTTAGGATATTTTTTACCTTTATTAGAAGAACTCTTCTGTGTCATTAGAATATTCTAACATTAAATAGAAAACCCAGTGATAGTTTTAAATAAGAAATCAATGAAAGGTGTGAATAATTGCCACAAGAAAAATACAAAAAATAAAATAAATAAGAAACCAAACCTCTCTAAAGTTAGTCTGATTTTTCCATATTGATTCGGCATTATAGAAAATAAAATCTTTGAACCATCTAATGGTGGTACTGGAATAAGGTTGAAGATTGCCAAAACTAGATTTACTTGAACTATTAGTGAAGAAACAAACACTAAATTTGAAACTTCATCTGTACCTGCCATCAAAAGACGGATAAATATGCCAAATATAAGAGCCAATATAATATTTGAGATGGGACCAGCAACTGCCACCGCTAGTTCTCCCCAACGACGATTTTTTAAATTATAAGGATTATATGGCACTGGTTTGGCCCAACCAAAAATAACTCCAGAGAAAGAAAGAAGTAGAGGAATCAGAAAAGAACCAAGAAAATCAAGGTGTTTTATAGGGTTTATGGTTAATCTACCAGCATAATAAGCAGTAGAATCACCCATCCAGAGCGCAGCATAACCATGTGCAACCTCGTGAACAACCACAGAGAATATAATTATTAAGACCATCAAAATTGCTGTAAGTGGTTCCATAGCACTTGCATTATATATAGTGTTTGGTAGTATGGCAAAACCTCTAATTAATTTTAGTAATAAATTTATGGCAAAAGTTTGCGCAATAACAGGAAAACATTCTCAAATGGGTGGCGGATACTCAAATCGTGTTCGAGCTACAAAATATAATCCTACTGGAAAAGTACGGAAGTTTGCCAACCTGCAAAAGAAAAGAGTTTTTGTACCAGAATTGAATCAAACTCTTAACCTTACTCTTTCAACAAGAGCAATTAAGACTATCAACAAGCACGGTGCATACAAGGCTCTAAAAAAGGCTGGTGTTATCTAGTGAGATAGTTTCTCCATCACTAAAAAATGTAATAGTACCGCTTATGGCGGTATTTATTATTTCTGATTGAAAACTATTTAAAGTGTCTATAGTTTCTTGATGCGGATGTCCGTACTTATTATCTTTTCCAGCAGAAATAATTGAATATTTTGGAGAGACAAAACCAACAAATTGTTTTTCTGATGAAGTATGCGACCCGTGGTGCCCCACTTTTAACACATCACAATCAATTAAATCCTTATATTTATTTACAATTTTCATCTCAACTTCTTTTGAAGCATCGCCTGTCAAAATAAAACAGGTCTTTCCATAAACTAATTTAGCCACAATCGACTGATCATTTGAATCAACACTTATATAATCTGCCTCAGGATGAAGAATATCTAAATAAATATTTTTATCTGCATCTAGCATTATTACATCGCCTTCTTTAACTTCCCGTTTATTAATTGGCAGGTTTGCGATCTCTTCTGTGAATTCATTTTGTTTTGAACTAGTAGCATAGATAATTTGTCCAATATCATATGAATTTGATAAATCAACAGTGCCACCAATATGATCTAAATCCGGATGAGTAAGAATCACAATATCTATATATTGGTCAAAAAACGAGATTTTATTATTTAAGGAATTTAAAACTTGTGCATTTGGACCTGTATCTATTATTGCCTGCACACCATTTGGAGCTTCTATAAAAATCGAATCACCTTGACCAACATCGATAAAAGCAACTTGTAACTCACCACGACTTTGATTATCTTGAATTTGCCACCAACCAATTAGAGCCGAAATTAATAGAAAAATTAAGGCTAAAATATTAGTAATCAGTCTTTTTATTTGTTTTGGGGTTAAAATATCTTCCACAGCAATATTGTATCAGTTTGATATAATCAATTTATTAAAAGAAACTAAATTATAAATGAAATGGAAAAATTTGAAGTAAAGAAATTTAATATCCCAACACTAAAAGGTATTTCAGAAAAAAATATTGAGGAGCATTTGAAGCTTTACGAAGGATATGTAAAGCATGCAAATTTAATTTTGGAAGAAGTTGCAAATCGTGACTCAGAAAAAGATGCTTATGCAATTGCTGAAATGCAAAGAAGATTTGCATTTGAATTTGATGGCATGAGAAATCATGAAATTTATTTTACATCTTTTGAAGGTGGTGCTAAAGAAATTTCTGAAGGTGAATTAAAAAATAAAATTTCTGACACTTGGGGTTCATTTGATAATTGGTTGGCAAGATTTAAAACAATTGCAAAGACAAGAGGAATTGGTTGGGCAATTTTATACTACGATAAAAATTCTGATCGACTTTTGAATGCATGGATCGATGAGCAACACCTAGGTCATTTGAATGGATGTATTCCTATTCTCGCTTTAGATATGTGGGAACACTCTTTTGTTTCAGACTATTACCCTTCTGGCAAAGCAACTTATATCGAAGATTATTTTGCAAACTTAAACTGGGAAGTTATTGAAAACAATTTTAACAACTGCAAAAGATAATCCTGAAAAATATTTAGCGACAAAAATTGTAAAAGTTAGAAGCCAATAAGCTAAAAAGGAAATTACTTTAGAAATTGGATTAAAAAAAGAAAATATTCCAGATAATGCCGATAACAACATTGTTATCGGCATTATTGGTAACACTAAAATATTTGTAAATATTGCAACGACAGATAGTTCACCAGTCATTCTTATTATTAAAGGAAAAACGGCAATTTGAGTTGAGATTGTTGTAGAAATAATTTCTCTAATTTGAAATTTATTTGTGATAAATTGAATTCTTTTTGATAAAATCGGACTGAGGTGAATTAATCCTAAAGTCGCAACGAATGAAAGTTGGAAGCCTGGGTCGCCGGCAAGAATTTTTGGATTGTGAAGCACCATAAGAAAAGCGGCGACCCAGAGCGCCCGATTTACTTCATATTTTCTACTTGAACCAAATGCCAGAACTGAAATTATAGCCATAATACTAGCTCTAACTGTTGTCGAACTTGCCCCAGTTAATATTGCAAAGCAAATTATAAAAAATATTGATAAAAATTTTGCATAAAAAATTGGTAGCGCAGATAATAAATTCCTCACCGCATCGGCAATAATTGTCACGTTGTAACCAGACAAAACTACAAGATGTATTAGTCCTGCTCGACGAAAATCTTCAAGCAAATCTTTTCCTAATGCTTGTTTTGATCCAATCAAAATCCCTGCAGCTAGTCCAGAATGTGGTGATTTCAATTCCCTTTGTAAACTATTTGAAAATTTTGTTTTTATAAAAATTAAAAACCTATAAAAATATTCTCCTTCCAATTTCTGCCTTTCTAAAATTTCTGGTTTAAACATCACATAACCAATCCCATCTTTTGCTAAAAATTTTGGATAATCAAATTCAATGTCATTTTCATTTTTAAATTTTTCAGGACGCTCTAAAATACCAACAAATTTTATTTGTTCATTAAAAAATAATTCTGGAGATCTAGGCATTGTGATACGCACATCAATATTTTTGTTCTGATCTTCGATTACGTAGTGAGTATTGTTTTCTCTTTTATCTGGCTCTTTTATTATTTTCCCAACAAACTCTATATTCTCCCCCAATAAATAATCTGCATTATTCACATCTTCAACAAAATAAATTCTGAAACATCCAAAAATAAAAAATGTGATTATTAAAAATGCTCTTAAATTTTTATTAACAAATAAAAAGTAAATTGAGCACAGAAAAACAATAAACAATAAACTCCAATTGAAACCTAAATTTTCAAAAATAAAAATCCCGCTTAAAAAACCAATTATACAGCCGTACAAAATCACTAATTAAATATATTTGTATCCAAAAAAATAACCGACTAAAAAATTTATCAAAATTTTATATTTATTTTAAAGAAATATAACCTTTCATGAAATAAAATAAAAATCAGATGAACATTGAAACAATAATATTACTAACTCCTCTCGCTATTATGCTACTTATTCCAATTATTGACCTTGTGTCCAATCTTTAATTATCTGCATTTCATCCTCTGGTGAAATGCTTTTTCTGTACCTTGCACCTTTCGCACCCTTTACTCTTGCCTCACAATCTGCCCAATTTGAGTGTTTTTGTAATTCCCCATCAACATAAGACAAATAACTATATGCTTTCATTTTTGAACGACTATTATCAGACTTATTTACAGTAAGAGGTGCAATGTTTTTTATATCAACAAAATACTTGCCTACAGATCCAGAATACAACTCAACAGGATTTTGATCAGCAAAAGAAGTAGCAATTACATCACATCTTTCATTCCCTGCCACACCAGCATGTCCTGCTACTAAATTCCACTCCACATTCATATTTTCTAAATAAAAATCCAATTTTTCCCACAAATCTTTGTTTAAAACATCAGTTTTGTCTTGTTTTTTCCAACCGTTTCTCTTCCAACCATGTATCCACTTTGTTGCACCATTCAAAACATAACTCGAATCTGTAAAAATAGATATTCCATCAGCTTTTGCATCATTTAGACCAGCCAAGGCATTTACTACAGCAGTTAATTCCATTCTGTTGTTTGTAGTAGAAGCTTCTCTGCCACCCATTTCAAAAACTTCGCCATTTAAAGACACAATAGAACCCCACCCTCCAGGACCAGGATTACCTCTTGAAGCACCATCTGAGAAAACTGTAGCTATTTTCATTGAAGCTCAGTATAACATGTTATAATTTTCGCATGGATAATTTACAAAAATTTCACAAAAAAGCTTTTAATTTAATAACTTTTACTGGGTTTGCAGTGATAATTCTATTTTTATGGCTACAATTTACCGGAAGAACTGATACTATCTTTAACACATGGGCTTCTTCAATTTCTGGTGTAGTTTTTCTAATTTCTAGCATAATTTGTTTTTATTACTATAAAAAAATTGGAGACAGAGGAAGTATTTCTATAGCGATTCTTGCAACTGGAATTTCTAATCTTTTTTTCTTCCTAGGATCAATAGTTTGGACTTTTTATAATTTTATTTTTGATATTGATATACCTTATCCATCAGTAGCTGATTTATTTTTTATCCTTATGCCTATTGCGTACGCGGTAGCAGTTGGGTCGATGTTACAATTATATCGATCTAGTACTAAAATTAATACATGGTTTATTGCGACTATAATTTTTATAGCATTTGCATATCTTATATTCTCAACGATTGGAAAGCCAGATATATCTTCAGAACTAACCTTTTGGAATAATTTCTTCAATTTTTCTTATGCCATAAGCGATTCACTTTATGTAGGTGCAGGTGTTGCTCTTTTGTTTATAGCAGGAGGTACAATTTATAAAGGAATCTTGGTTTGGGTTATAGGAATGTTTCTAATCACTATTGCAGATTTATTATTTACTTACAGAGATGCACTTGGAATTTTATGGAACGGAGACATAGCAGATCAACTTTATACACTTTCAGCAATCATATTCACTTATGCAGTTATCCTACTTTCAAAAATGACAGAACAAAATAAAATAAATATTTAGAGATATGAATTCTAGATTTTTATGTAATAAATTTGAAAATAAATTTGCAATCACATTGCTTGTTTTGTTTTTATTAATAACCACGGGATTAACTATTTTTGGAGTTTCACCTGTAATAAATTCTAGTTTTACATCTTCGTTTTATGTAATTCTGATTTCAGGAATAATTATTAGTGCCTCTGCAATCAGAATAATTGGTATAAAAAATTTCATAGGAAGATCTCTTTTGTATTTATTTTTAGCCACGTTATTAACTTTAGTAAATATTTTAATAATAAATTTCAATTTAAATTTTATTTTTAATGAAGTTATTTGGTTTATAGTTTCTATTTTATTAATAATTGGATTAATGATTTTGTTAAATATTTATAAATTAAACTTCCCCATCACATCTCTTTCAGAGGCTGGTATATTATTTTTAATTTTATTTTTTTCACTTTCATTATTTGGAGGTTGGCCACAAATTATAAATAGCGTTCTAATTACATCTGGAATTATGGCTATTCGAGTTTCTGGAAAAAAAACTAATTGTGGAATTGTTTTTGTTTCTATAGGATTAATTATATTAGCTATTAGTAATTTATTTTTCATTCAAAGATATTGGAGTGGAATAAATTATTTTGGAGATATTAGTGACTTATCTTTATTAATATCTTGGTTTAGTATCGTTACAGGTATATACTTTATTAAGCGTAATCATGCTTAAAAATCTTTTTCAAAATTTATTTTATTTAAAAAACCAAATGAATTGGATAAAATTTTTTCTTTTCTATCAAGTAACACACACCATCCAGACACAATAGAAAATTACCTATCCCAATATAAAAAAATAAAAAAAAGCTACAGAAATCAAGAAGACAAATTTATAAATCTTTATTTAAATTGGGAAGAATTTATTATAAATAACAAGACAGAAAATTATAAAAATTACACAAAAGAAAGTTTAAGAGACACTATTAAAAAAGAAATTGAAATTGGCAATCTACCAAACGACTTTAGACTTATATTTTTACCTAAAAAAGAGCAGTCTGTTTTGATATATGAATCTTTTATAAATGATTTAGTTGAATATATTAATGATCATTTAGGTCATGCAACATTAGTAAAAACCGTAAAAGATTTAAAAGATCCGTTCTTGGCAAAAATTAGAATTACAGCAAACGGATTAGATTTTTCTTTGATTAATAAATCTCAAACAGATTATTCCCAACACCCAATTGATGAAATAACAAAATCTTTTAAAAATTTAGTCGGAGCAATGTACAGTAAAATTGAATTATCTCTAGGAGAAAAATTAACAAAAGATATTTTTAGAAAAATGTTTAATGAATTTAAAGAAAAGTACAACGCTGAAATGTCTTCTGTCGTTTTGAAAATAATTCCGGAAAGAATTCTTGGTATGGATGAATGGCTTTCTTTGATGAGTAAAAAAGAACTTGAAAAACAGGTTCGGGAAAAGACACAAGAACTTTTAGAGTTTAATAGTTCTCTAGAAAAAACTATCGATGAAAGGACTCGTGAATTAAAAGTTGCTTATGATGATTTGAAAAAGTTGGATGAAAAAAAATCAGAGTTTATATCTGTCGCAGCACATCAACTCAGAACTCCTCTTTCTGCTATGAAATGGGGTCTATCAATGTTGAATAATGAGGAAATAGGAAAATTAACAACTGAACAAAAAGATTTTCTGGAAAAGAACATAGAAAGTAATAATAAGGTTATTGAAATAGTAAATGAACTTCTAGAAATCGATCTATATACAAAAAACGAAAAAATCTACAATTTTGAAATTTCAGATATATCAAAAATTATTTCAGATATTATCAAATCCCTAAGCTCTCTTTCTAGAAAAAGAAATATAAGTATTGATTGGCAAATTCCAAAGGAAAAAATATTTGCAGAAATTGATGCAAAAAAAATTTCTATTGTTGTCCAAAATCTCATAGATAATGCAATAAAATATGGAAATAAAAACAGTACTATAAATATAAATATTAGAAAAATTAATACAATGATTAATTTAACAATAAAAAATAGAGGTATTGGAATACCGGCAGAAGCAAATGAAGAAATATTTCAAAGATTTTTTAGAGCAAAGAATGCTATAAGAAAAGAAACAGAAGGTATGGGAATTGGTCTTTTTATAAGTAAAAATATAGTAGAAGATCATGGTGGAAGAATCTGGTTTGATAGTAAAAAAGATGGTGAGACAACATTTAGTGTAGAAATACCCATTTCTAGAAAGTTTGGACTTTAAAAGTAAAATGGTACAATGTCATATATGGCAAATGATGAATTCAATGTTGATTTAGAATCCAATTCAGTCGGTAGTTTACCAAGGGATAAAAAGATATTGTGGGTTGAAGACGATCCTCTTTTGTCCGATATGATTTCTAGGAAATGCCTTGCGAACGCATGTCTACTTTTACATGCAACTGATGCTGATCAGACTTTTGAAATTCTTAAAAAAGAAAAACCAGATATAATAATATTAGATATATTACTTCCAGGTAAAAATGGTTTTGAAATTTTAAGGGATATAAAAAGTAATGATTCATTAAAAGAAATACCTGTAATCATTTTATCAAATTTTGGTCAAAAAGATGAAATTGAAAAAGGTTTAAAATTAGGTGCTAAAAAATATCTTATAAAAGCAACTCTAACTCTTGATGAAATACTTTTTCAAGTTAATGATTTGTTGAGTTAACAAAATCAAGGATTCTAAGTCTAAAACCCCCTCCCCACTGATTCTTATCGATTGTCCCAACAATCGAGAAGTTTTCATTTACGCTAACTTTATTTGAAAAAGAATTTTCATCCGCATAAAAAGAAATTGCTTCAATACTTTTTCCGTTTTGAAAACAGATTACTTTAATATGTTCTTTGTTCTTTCCAAATTTCTGAATATCTTTGACTATAATATTTTTAATAATAAATTTTGGCTCTTCATTACCTATACCAAACGGACTAAGTTTTTGAATACTATCAAAAAGTCTATAATTTATATCAGAAATAAGAATCTCTGAATCAATAAAAGTAACACTTGAAACCTCTTCAAAATTAGTTTTTCTATATGATTGATTCAGCCTGTCTAAAAGAAAA
>Ga0172372_10000722_pt1 | contig 50574 bp, 51 predicted proteins | sample LakKiv5m_2_FD_114544 | JGI IMG/M metagenome (GOLD analysis project Ga0172372, IMG submission 114544) | Freshwater microbial communities from Kabuno Bay, South-Kivu, Congo - kab_092012_9.5m | ecosystem: Environmental > Aquatic > Freshwater > Lake | place: Democratic Republic of the Congo...
ACTAGGCTTGAACTTTGCGCCTGACAAGGGTCGGTTTGCTCATTCCTATTGAGCAACCTGGTAAAGGCCGACCAAATGTTTTTGTTACACATTTCTAGGGACTTCTCTTTGGAATGGTTTTCAATCCAAATTCTTTTAAGAGAGATAGTCAGATACTGGTTGGCGGCAAGCTCATATTGCCCACGCTGCAATGCCTCTTCCATAATATAATGTGAGATCTCACCGGTTGCTCTCCCAACACCAGGATCTATTTGCTCAGTAATGCTACCAGGGCCGCATATCTCGGCGTTAGAAAAGCCAGGATATAAAAGGATAGCTGTAGACAGAATCGCTAGACTTAAAAATTTCATGTTCCTCTCTCGCTATAAATCAGGACAAATCAAAACGTCTCTTAAAGAGGTTATGCGCCCCAGGACGGAGGGCGTGCTCTGGAATTTCTAGTAATTAAGAATGCTTGCTAGATTTCTAATGAACTTTACCAATTTAACGGGGGTAAAAAAATATCCGGAAGCAACATCAGTTTAAGGGCTGATGGAGGGTGGATATCTGCGGAGTAAAAGGCTCCGTTAACTGTAACTTTAGTTTTTAAAGGTTTTTATGAAGACATTTTTACCTGCTCGGATACTTGCCTGTTTATCTCTAATATCATCAGTCGCCCTATTAAGCGGATGTGCCTTAAAAGCCATTCAGGTGGGGCAGAAAATAGCTGGTATTCCCGGCTTAGGTGACGCCATCACAGGGTTGGTCACAGACGAGGATGGCGAGATTGTAGCCTATTGTTGTAACACCAGTTGCGCAAAGGCAGAGTCAGTAAAGGATTTTAAAGAACAGTTTCTTAACGCTCTCGAGCGAAAGGTCTCCGACGAGCAGAAGCGCGCAAAGGTTATGAAGCAGGTTGAATTCGTTGAAAAACCATCGGTACAGTGCCAAGAAAATGAATCAATTGTTTTTAGTGTAGATTATCAGGTCGGTGGGGTAACTAGAAATAAAAGCACTAAAATTAAGATGACAGACTTGGGCAGTGACGGAGATAGCGCAGCCCGAAAAGACTTAAAATTAACTTTAGACAAATTCAACGAAGAGTTTAAAAACGGTGCTAAACTTAAAATTGAGCTAACCGTATGTAATGGCTCAGAAACGGCAGCAGCTCAAAGTAGTGCGAGCACCAACTATTCTTGTGATGAGCCAACCACAGTTGCAACCATGAACGCGGTCATATTCGGCGAGCCAGGACACACCACAACTCAGCAATCCAATGAAGGCTCCTACTCGGATTATGATGGCGCTGACTCAAACTCCGGCAATAAACTTGGAGCTTGCCTAGATTGCCAACCGCTGCCGCCAGTAGAGATAGAGTTCGAATTCGACTGGACTGATATCCTGTAAAGATCGAAACCAGTAAGATACAGAGCCAGGGCCGATAAAGCCCTGGCTTTTTTATTGTTTCTTCTGCCAGAGACTAAATGGATATTTAATACATTTACAAGTAAAGTGACGCACACACCCCTGCCCTTCTATCGTGTTTCTAGATAAGTCCGTTCTTATCCCGATTCACGTGCTTCTCTTATTTTAAGTTCGGCGACTTCGATCACGATTCCCAATAATAATCTTTTTATTGAGTAAGCGTACCACGGTAGTACATAGGTATGTGAGTGGGGATGGAAATGGGTAATTAATAAACCCAAACAAATTTAAGATAAATTTGAAATTCTGGGTCCATCACTAAAGTTTCTGATGGCAATAGCTGTTCTCCGGTCAATAGTGGATTACCTTGCTAAGGGGCGGAATATGAGAATGATTTTAACTTTGGTTGCGCTGATTGCCATCACTGTAGGAGCAACTTGGAAGACTGCTGTGGCGGAGGAGCCACCGTGCAAGGATCCATGCGTTTGCTTAAAGTACTCGTTAACTAATGGCAATGCTAATTTTGTTGACAATTTTCTGGTTGCTGGCTACCTCTCACCTGGATCCTATAAACACTCCGAATCGACCCAAGCCAATAGACATTACGAATATCTGTTAACAGGAAATAAAGAATCAAGAGATACATATGCTAATAACTTTAAATGCTTCTGCCCCGACAATGCTCTGGCGCCGGTTTCAAACCCAGACTATGCTAATTGAACATCAAAATCTCCCCCCGTCTCCCAACAGGCGTCTCAGAGACCCGGGGGAACGCATATAAACGAAAAGGGCTGCATGAGAGCAGCCCTTTTATTTGACAGATATGTACCACCGCGGTACAGCGGTACCCTAGCCTACTAGTCTCCTGAATACCTCTTGGAGGTCGCCCTGCGAATAAAAATCGATAACAATTCTTCCCTGCTCTGCATTAGTAGCTGGACGTGTCATCTTAACCTTGAGACCCAAAGACCTCTGCATCTCTTCAGTTAGCCTAATATCCTCTGGGCTTAACTTTGCTTCAACAGAAGTCCCCTTCTCTTCCCGCTCCTCAATATTCTTCTTGAGGTCATTTCTTGTAAGAGTATCAATGTCTCTCAAGTAACTCGCCCTAACCTCTGCATCTGGGATCTTGGCTAGCAAAAGTACCTTCGACTCAGAAGCCCCTTCCCTTAGAGCATTCATCAGGTCATCAGGAAGCTCTAATATCTCAAGACTTCTCTGAACCATTCCCTTTGAGACGCCCAGCTTATCAGCAATATCTCTGATACTAAGGTTAAAGGTCTCTTTTAGGGCCCCAATTGCGTGTGCCCGCTCTAGTGGTGTTAAATCATCACGTTGAATATTCTCAACTAGCTGAACGGCCAAAGTCCTATCGCCATTACCATCAGCATCCTTATCAATAACAGCGGGAATTGAGGTAAGTCCGGCCAACTGACTAGCTCTCAAACGACGCTCGCCACTCACCAACTTAAATCGCCCGGCAATAGTCGACGGAGCCACCAGTATAGGCGATAAAACTCCATATGTCTTAATCGAAGCTGAAAGCTCCTTTAACTTTTCTTCATCAAAATGAACCCGGGGCTGATTAGGATCTCTATCAATCGTATCAATCCTTAATTCCCGATATGGGCTCCCTGCCCGCTCTCTATTTGAATAATCAGGTCCACCGAATAAGGGATTATTCGCTAAAACCAACTTATTTTTTACCATTTATGACCTCCTGTCCAAAAGCTAGATAATCCTCAGCGCCTGCTGATTCGGCATTGTATTCAAATATGCTCTGACCACTTGCTGGAGCCTCTGCCAACGCCACGTTTGTTCTGATAACTGTTTTAAATACTAGATCGCCGAAGTATGCCTTGATGGTGTCATAAACTGCTCGGGCCAATCGCTTTCTATTATCGTGAAGACAGATAAGAACTCCGCCTACTCTCAGGGTCGGATTGTAAACGCTTCGAACCTGCTCAATCGTATCCAACAACTGGCGAACTCCGTGCAGAGCCAAGTACTCACTCTGCACCGGGATAATCACCTCTTCCACCGCTGCCAAAGCATTAAGGGATAGAAGCCCCAGAGCGGGAGGACAATCGATCACGATGTAATCGTACCGATCCCTAACCTCTGCCAGAGACCGCTTGAGGATCAATTCCCTACCAATCGCGCCACCTAATTCTAGGTCGGCGGCACTCAGAAACAAGCTCGCTGGCACAACATCTAAGCTACTGGATCTATTGATAATAACATCAGAAATCTTCTTGCTGCCCTTGAGCACATCATATACAGTGAACTCAGGGATTGGGGGCTTTTCCAAAGACTCTTGGACATCCATTCCGGCCTGCTTTTCACCAAGACCAAGATGGGTAGTAAGATTACTTTGGGGGTCCATGTCGACCAGAAGGACTTTAAGGCCCTTTTGTGCCAAGGATGCTCCGAGATTAACAGCAGTAGTGGTTTTACCCACGCCGCCTTTCTGATTAACTACGCTGATAGACCGTGCGACCATGAATCACCTAGAATGGTTTTTGATAATTAAATTGGGCAGAAACAGAGGTCATAGTATGGAATCCATCTAGTACAAATCAATAAAAAAATATACCTCGAAGCCCAGTTTAGAGGACTTTAAAAAAGATTTTTTGAAAATTTTTACCTGAATTCACGATTGAGCCCCTGCCAAATGCACTGAGCCTCCTATCGTGAATCGAGGAAAGAACTGAGGTCTTCAAGGTAACCATCCGAAGAAAAAAGAAATTTACCGCAAAAATCCCCTTTTTCTCTGAAGCCTTATCCCGAATCATCGTGACCATAGATAAGCCAACCTCGTGTAACCAAATAAAAACTATCGGTATTTGAGGTAAGGATCCTCGGGCTTTGAATTAAGGACTATCGTGAATCAGATTAAGTTTTATCGTGAAACGAAAGAATTTTTCGAGCTTAACCCCTTAATTCATTTTTCTTTTTCTTTTGCTTACTAAATAACTTATATTTACTTCAACATTGTTAAACTAACAGGAACTGATGTAGGTTCCTTAAATAATTTTTGATCGTTTTTAATTAATGGAACAGCAAGGACTCACAATCGAACATCCGAAGCGACACACTCGTGACGAGATGAATCTTGCTGAGTTTCCCTTAACACTTTTATCAACTAGATCTGATCCAAAAATAAAAACTCTCGAATTTAAAGATCAAGTAAAATCTAAGAATGGTGATGTGATCAATAGAGAGTGGACCATCACTGGGGCAGATAAATTTGGTTTGCCCACGGCCTCTGATGATGAAGTTTTAATCGGCCTGTTAAAGCTCTCTGTCGATCAAGGGTTTGAAGATAGAAAAGTATATTTTACCCGTTACGAACTTTTAAAGGCGCTGCAGTGGACCACCGAGGGGCGGAGCTACAAGCGACTCATGAATGCTCTTGATAGACTCAGTGGTGTCAGAATCAAAGCCAAAAATGCCTTTTTTGATAATTCCTCCAAGACCCACAGCACTGTAAATTTCGGCATTATTGATGCCTATGAAATTAACGATGGGCGGGATTCATCGGGGCAGGAGAGGGCGAGCTTCTTTCTGTGGAGCGAGGTTCTCTACAAATCCTTCCAGGTTGGATACATTAAAAAGCTCGACCTGGGATTTTATCTGGCGCTTGAAAGTGCTGTTTCAAAGAGGCTCTTTAGGTACCTGGATAAACATTTCTGGTACAAGTCTAAACTGATTATTCCAGTGTTTACTCTGGCGCACGAGAAGTTGGGCATCTCTCGGAACTATAAATATTTGAGCTCCATCCGGCAGCAGATTGATCCGGCTCTTGATGAGCTTGTGGCTGCAGGATTTTTAGAGGGATATTCATATCAGGGCAGGGGAGATGATGCCGAGATTGCTATCTCGGCGAAGAGCTCAACACCGCGGTATTTAGAGCCAAAAGCAGGGCAGAAAGGGGAGCAGGGCCCAGTGCAAGGGCCCCAGAGCGATAATGTAGAAGAGAAGCGACGCTTCATCCAGCACGCTCTGGAGGATAGGGGACTAAAGGCGATGCAGTCGGCAAGGCTTATTAAAGACTTTGGGCATGTATTGCTTGATAAGTCGTACAAAATTATTGAGCACTTTGATGATTTGGTCAGAAGTCAGAGTCGGTTAGTGAGCCGTAGTCCAGTGGGTTTTTTATACAGGGCGATAGAGAATCCTGAGAGATTTGTTTTGCCAGGCGAGGAGCCTAAAAAATCCCAGGAGTCTCTCTTTGCCGCCAAGGTCGTAGCAGCCAAGGCTGTGGTGAACTCTGAGCCAGGAAAGAATAACTCAAATGAGGCTGATTCGGATAAAGCCGAACAGAAGAGCGACAAGCGGGCGCAGTACCTGGTTGCCAGAAAGTCTGAGGCAAAAGCTTTAAAAGCCAAGGCGGACGATAACGTCCTTAAAAAGATTCGGGCAGAGGTTGAGGTTGCGCTGGCCAAGTTTAAAGCGAATATCTCGGACAAGAACTTTCAGGAAGCCGTTGAGCATGGGCTAGAGGAGAGGCTGCTTAACTTATTTGCCTTCCCCAGCTATGAGGAATGGATTAAGGCTTAATTACCTAAAATCACTCGTTTGAATCCCCTTATTCATTAAGGTAGACTTGCGGGCTCTAGGGGCCAGAATCAGCCCAGTGGAATAACCTAAGACTAAAAGTGCTTTTCAAATGAGAACCTGCCCTGATACTTCCCCCCATTTCAAGTTCGAACTTCTTCATGTGGATAAGCACTGTGGTGCTCGCGCTGGAATAATACACACGCCTCACGGCGATATTGAGACCCCGGTGTTCATGCCTGTAGCTACCCATGGGGCCATTAAGGCGCTGCAACCAAAAGAGCTGATGGATCTCTCCTTTAAGGTTTTATTGTCTAACACCTATCACCTGCATTTGACCCCTGGGGCTGAGCTCATCGCCAAGGCGGGTGGACTCCACAAATTCATGGGTTGGGACCGCGCTATTCTTACAGACTCAGGTGGTTTCCAGATATTCTCGCTGCAGAAAAATTCAATCACCGAGGAGGGCGCAAACTTTGTTGGCCCTAAGGGTGACAATATTCTCTTTACACCAGAGCTTTCGATGGAGGTTCAACAGAATCTCGGCTCAGATATAATGATGGCGTTTGATGAGTGTGTTCCTTATCCAGCTACTGAAAATTACGTAAAGAATTCGATTGGTCGAACACACCGTTGGTTAGATAGGTGTATTGCCTCATGGAAGAATCCTAAACAGGCCCTTTTTGGAATTGTTCAGGGCGGGATTATTGAGAAATATCGGAAAATCTCAGTTGAGGAAGTAGTTAGTCGGAATCTGCCTGGCTATGCTATTGGCGGAGTTTCTGTAGGCGAGCCTACAGAGTTGATGCAAAAAGTCGTGCGCTACACTGCTCCCCTTTTGCCCACCGATAAGCCTAGATATCTTATGGGTCTCGGCATGCCAGAAGATCTGCTCTGGTTGTGGGAATACGGTGTGGATATGAGTGACTGTATTATCCCAACAAAATTTGGTCGTAACGGCACGTTGTTTACTAACCGTGGCAAGATAAGAATCCAACATAAAAATTACCGCCGAGATTTCTTTCCGATTGAGCCAAACTTAAAAGATTACGTGAACTCTAATTTTAGCCGGGCGTATATGCGGCATCTTTTTGAGTCAAATGAAATTCTGGGGCAGATTTTGGGAACGGCCCATAACTTGGCTTTTTATAAATCAATGGCAGTTCGCGCCAGAGAAGCCATATTTGAAGATAGATTTCTGGAGTTTAAAAAAGATTTCTTAGCTAATTATCGCGGAGAGACAAAGAATAAAAAGTAGGTTGGATTTTTTAATCTAAGTTTGCCGCAAACATCACGGCTATAATTTTTTGAGACTTTTATGGAATCATGCACCCGCCGACTTCATTTCTGTTACGGCCATAGGCTGGTTAATCACGAGAGCAAGTGCGCGACCCTGCATGGCCACAACGGTTATGTTGAGATATCAGCCACTCCGATTAAATCATTAGATAGTATCGGCAGAGTAATTGATTTTAGCGTTTTAAAAGAAAAGATTGGCGGCTGGATTGATGAGAATTGGGATCACACCACTATTCTCTGTGCCGAGGATTCGGTAACAATCGAGGCACTCCGAAAGCTTCCGCAAAAAAAAGAGATATTTATACTTCCGTATAATCCTACAGCTGAGAATTTGGCTAAATATCTCTTGTGGGAAGTGTGTCCAAAATTATTAAAAGGCTCCGGAGTAATTGTTCACCGAGTAATATTCCGTGAGACTGACAATTGTTACGCCGAGCAATCGTGCGAGCCGACTGACTCAAAAATTTGTGAACTGTATGGAATCAGATAAAAGCAAAAACAATTATACTGTTAATGAGATTTTTTATTCTCTTCAGGGTGAAGGTGTTCGGGCTGGAACAGCTAATTTATTTCTGCGGTTAAGCGGATGTAATCAGACCTGCATGATAGAGACGCATGGGTTTGCCTGCGATACTGAGTTTGTAAGTGGCATCAAGATGTCAGCCGAAGATATTGTGTCTCGGTGCCGCGAGCTCTCAAAAGATTGTAATTGGATAATTGTGACTGGGGGCGAGCCGCTACTCCAGTTAGATCTAAATTTGGCTAAAGCTTTAAAGAGTGCTGGGTTCTCTATTGCTATTGAAACAAATGGCTCAATTAATCCTGCGCCTGAAGTTTTGGCTCTGATTGACTGGATAGCGTGCTCGCCTAAAGTTGCGGAGCATGCCGTAAAACTTGAGCGGTGTGACGAGGTAAAATACGTTCGCGGGTACGGGCAAGGAATACCGAAGCCGAAGTTATCGAATGCAGCCTATAAACTTATCTCCCCTGCTTTTGAAGGTCCTGTGTTGGACGCTAAAACATTAAAGTGGTGCATCGACTTAGTAAAAGAGAATCCAACTTGGAGGCTCTCTGTGCAGCAACATAAGGGCTGGAGTGTTCGGTAATGGATGGAAAGGCCCTGGTTGTATTTTCTGGCGGACAGGATTCCACGACGTGTCTTTACTGGGCATTAAAAAACTTTGCTGAGGTTGAGACAATTACTTTTGATTATGGGCAGCGCCATTTAATTGAGTTGGAAGCTGTTAAAAAAATTGCCTCTCTAGCGAAAGTTCCCTCTATCATTTTAAAAGAATCAGCTCTGGCGCAGCTCGGAGGAAACTCCCTAACGGCGGATATGCCGATTGAGGAATCGCAGAATGGGGCGCCCCCAAATACTTTTGTGCCGGGTCGTAATATAATATTTTTGACTCTAGCAGCGGCGTATGCGTATCAACGTGGGATCTCTAATTTGGTAACAGGTGTGTGTCAGACCGATTTTAGTGGGTATCCTGATTGCCGGAGAAACACCATGGATGCTCTTGAGCAGACATTAACCCTCGGGATGGATCGAGAGTTTAAAATTCACACTCCGCTTATGTGGCTCACAAAAGCTCAGACAGTTGATTTAGCAGTGGAGGTAGGCGCGTTAGAGGCGCTGGCATATTCTCATACCTGTTATAACGGCACACTGCCTCCTTGCGGAACGTGTCCGGCTTGTATATTGCGCGCAAAGGGATTTGCTGAGGCTAAGGTGGCGGATCCTTTAATTGAGCGGTGTAGAGTAGAATTCAGATAAATAGTATAATCGACCCCTCACTCTGAGACTAAGTTATGAAAGAGAAAACAGATTCAGCTAGCGAAATTTTAGAGCAGTCTTGCCACGGCATTCTCAAAGCTATAGGAGAGGACCCAAATCGCGAAGGGTTGCTTGATACTCCAAAGCGATTTGCTCGCGCATTTAAAGAGATAACCTCAGGGTATCAAGAAAATATTAAAGAGATCGTTGGTCGAGGGGTATTTAAAGAATCCTGTAATGAGATGATTCTAGTGCGAAACATTGAATTTTATTCGATGTGTGAGCATCATTTGCTGCCTTTTTTTGGTTCAGTGCACGTAGCTTATATTCCCAACGGCAAGATTATCGGGCTGTCTAAGATTCCAAGAATTGTTAAACATTTTGCCAGAAGACTTCAGGTGCAAGAGAGATTGACGTCTCAGATATCAGAGGCGCTGAATGAGATTCTAGCTCCGCAAGGTGTCGGTTGTATTATTGAGGCTCGCCATATGTGCATGATGATGCGGGGAATTCAGGTTCAATCAGGCGACATGGTAACAAGTGCCATGTTGGGCTCATTCCTTGAAGATCAAAAGACCAGGCAGGAGTTTGTGGCGAGTATTAATAGCCCGGCGTTGAAATAGATTCATATTTTCTTAGGCTAATTCAGAGCAACATTCCCAGAAACCAGAAGAGGATTCAGACTCGTTCTTCACGATTCAGAAACCACCTCTTTCTACGTAGCTTTTCATTTCAATTACCCTGATATTTTCCACGAAGGATTGATAGCAATCTGTTTCATGGACTACCTTTTTTCAGGAGTGATGATGAGACCAGTTTCTATAGTCGTCCCGATGTTTGGTGCCGAGGATACAATTGTTCATGCAGTGAAAAGCGTTATTAGCCAAACTCACCGTGAATGGGAATTGATTTTGGTGGCTGATGATTATCAGGATTATGAATCGATTCTGGGACGGGCTGGGTTGCTTAGAAAGAATATCCGGTTTCTTTCTACCGGTCGAAATGGATCGGGATCCCCAGCTGTAAGAAATCTAGGACTATCACATGCACGGTATTCTTATTGCGCTATTCTTGATGCAGATGACTTTATACACCCCCAGAAACTTGAACGGGCTGTTCCTTGGCTAGCAAAGTATCCATTGGTGAGCTGTTCGCTGCAGATTACACGTTCAGACCACACCCCAATCAGAACTATTGGACAAGGTCCAGACAGATGCCTCTCTTTTGGAGATTATAAGTTTGTAAATTTTTCCAGCGATTCGATGTTAGTTTACGATCGAGATGTTTGTAATCCAACCTTCGATCCACAGATAAGTTGCGTTACCGATCTAGATTTTATGCTGAGATGCTTCCAGGTTTGTGACCAAGTGTACCATCTGGGTACCCCTTTACATTACTATGTAAAACGAACTCAGTCCGTTACCAATAAGCCCGGGGCCAACAAAAATATCTGTGAGACTAAAAAATTAATCAGAAAGAGAATAGAAACGGGTGAGTATTCTTTAAGAAAGTTCAGGGAGAAGGAGAAAATATCTCATTTTCTGATGTTGGCCATCAGTGCTGAGGAAGAGTTTGAAAAGGCTTTAGAGCAGGACCCCGCATTGATTTATGAAGATTATATTGAAAACACACTGAAGCAAAATAGTGCTTTACCGCACTAAAGGGGATGTTATGAGATATACCTCTGTAGTAATCACTGGAGTATCAAGAGGTCTTGGACGGGCGTTAGCTCTGGAGTTTGCTAAGTTAGGTCTCGATGTATTCTGTTGCTCCCCACATAAAAAGGGAAATCCAGCGCACCCAAATATCAGGCTCACGCACCTAGATATTACAGATGCCGATGCAGTAAAGCGATGGACCAAGAAGGTACTGAATCAGCAACGGATTGATATTCTGATCAACAATGCTGGTATAATTCTTGAGCCTCAACCATTTTGGCAGATACCTCCCAAGCAATTCGAAAAAGTGATTCAGACCAACTTGAGCGGCACTGTTAATGTGTTAAGGGGATTTATGCCAGCTCTTGTCGCACAGAGGCGGGCTCTAATTGTGAACTTATTATCAGGCGGCGCACAAACGTGCATTTCTGGCAACACTGCTTACAACGCAAGTAAGTGGGCACTAGAAGGTCTAACCAGAACATTAGCCAAAGAGGTGCCTGCCAGTATTTGTGTTGTAGGTCTTATGCCTGGTGCCATCAACACGGTGATGCTGAGGAAAGTCATCGGGAAGCAGGCTCTGAAAAATCCATCGGCGCAACAACGGGCAGAGGTAATAGCACCGTTCCTTCTAAGTTTAAAGGTATCAGATAACGGAAGAGTGCTTAATGCTCCCTTGCCTCGAAGCTGCGAGCACTAGTGATTGTCTTAGTATTAATAGCCAGCGGATCGATCGACCATCTCTTGCAGAGTTGATTCACCATGTTTACGTATCTCTGGTGACTCCCAACCCCGAGCCGCTCTCGCTCGAATGTTTCAAACCCGTCGAGGATATTCTCCTGTTCAGCATCGGAGAGATGATGGTCTGCGGAAGGGAAGAGCGAATTATTCTCCTCTTCTATGTGCTGCGCTAATAAATTTATAAATTGCCTTCCCACTATTATGACCGAGCCTAATGAGCTTGAGCTACCTTTTTTATAGCTATCTAGGTGCTCACTAAGCGCCTTAACATAAGCGCGGCTTCTTTCGTGCTGAGTTAGGAGTAATCCCTGAAGTTCTGGGCTATATGCTGAAGGGTTATTCTCTACCTCTGGAAAGAAAAATAACTCCTCCTTTCGATGATGACAGTCCTCAACAAAACCCCTGAAAAAATCGATGCTTTTTGAAACTGTATCAATATCGAGACTAGTTGTTTTCTCGGCTTTATCTAAAGCGGCTCTAAGACATGCAATTAAGTTTAAGATGACTGAATGCTCTGCTTTTAATACATCTGTAGCTTTCATAATTGTTCCTCCAAAAGGTTCTCCCACGCACCACCATGCTACAGAGAGTCCCACTAATTTTTAACAAGATACGGTATTTGATCTCTGCTAACGGGACAGTGTTACGAAAAATCATTAGTTACCTACAAATAATTATTAGAAAACCAAATAAAAACGACAATTAAATTCTTTTTGTCACTCTTTAGCGCCACGAAAGGTAAAAATTGCCTAGTAATATGACGTTGATAGAGATGAGAAAGTGTTTACCGTCTGGTCCGCACGGATTGCGGCGTAGTTATGACGATAAAGATAGGAAGTAATATTGATTCATTGAGGGCGCAGCGGCGCCTCGATCAGAGTTCTACTGAGCTCAACACTACTCTCAGACGATTATCCTCCGGTCAAAGAATAAATAAAGCTTCTGATGATGCGGCAGGGAACGCAGTTGCTCAGAGCTTGAAGGTAAAGTCGAAAGTATCAACTAAAGCTATTGATAATATCAATCAGGGCATAAATTTAACTAGTGTGGCTGATGGTGCCTTAGCCGAGTTGTCAGATCTTGCGATGCGGATAAGAGAACTTGCCGCGCAGGGCTCAACAGGGGTGCTATCTGCCTTTCAAAGATCAGCTATCGATAAAGAGGCCCAAGCGCTGAGTCGTGAATACACCCGAATAGTTCAAACCACTGAGTATAACGGCACCAAGCTTTTTAATGGTAAGCAGGGAGATCTGAGAATTCAGACTGGATTTGGAACCTCAGGATACTTGGGCTCCTCGCTGGGTGGCAATGTGGGGACAGGGTCCTTTAATACGGCATTGGGCAAGGGAATAGGCTCTGTGTTCCTCGACTCAGTGTTAGCAACAGACTTAAACAAAGACGGTAAGATTGATTTGGTTGGTGGGGCATCGATAGGAGGCCTGTCGGTGTCTTTAGGATTGGGCAACGGAACTTTTGGCACCGTCACTAGCCTGGGATCTCCGCTGGTTAATGATATTGCCTCAGCGGATTTTAATGGTGATGGACGCACTGATCTAGTTACAGCAAATTATTCCACGGGAGCGGGTGTTTACCTGGGAAATGGCGATGGAACTTTTGCAGCGGCTATTCAGATTGGAATTGGAGATACCTACTCCATCGCTACAGGAGATTTTAATGGGGACGGTAATTCCGATATAGTTTTAGGAAAGCAATTTGAATTATATTTAGGCAATGGTAAGGGGGGATTTACATATTATGATGAATATGACCCAGGTGGTTTCCTAGTAAACTCTTTAGTCGCCGTTGATCTTAATAATGATAGCAAATTGGATTTGGTGGCTGGAACCGACGGGGGTCTTTTTGTCCTTAGAGGCAATGGCTCTGGGGGATTTACTGATTTAGGTGTTGTGGCTAGCTCAATCGGTATTTCAGATATCTCAGTCGGAGACATTAACAACGATGGTTGGAAAGATATCGCTATTCTAGATGGTGGTGCCCAGGGAGCAGAGATATTAACGGCAAATGGCTCAGGCGACTTTACATCTTCTGGAGGCATAGACCTAGGAGATACCACCGTATCCTCTGCACTTGGGGATTTGAATGGCGATGGATTAATGGATCTCGCCTATACCACCTCTAACGGTGACGTTGGAGTACTATATAATCAGGGAGGTTCTCTAATTACCAACCAAACAGCGAGTTTTGACCTGGCTCTTTCAGATATTACTCTCAATGATTTCAATGGCGATGGGGTGTTAGACATTTTAGGGGCGGGTGGCAATGAAAAATTAGTATTTACTGCCCTGGGCCAATCCACCAGTGGTGTGAGCGCCTTGATTCCTTTCTCCTTATACTCCCAAGAGGAGGCACGTCAGGCGGTTTCTCATTTGGATAGAACGATTTCTAATTTAGCTGCGCATCGGGGTCAAATAGGTGCATTACAGTCAAGGCTAGGAATGGCGGCTAATGTTTCATCAGCAAATAGACAGGAATCCACAGCTGCTTACTCCAGAATCATGGATGCTGATATCGCCTCAGAAGTAGCTAAGTCAGTTCGTGCCACAATTCTTCAGAACTCCGCCACGTCTGTCCTCGCCCAAGCAAATCAGAATCCAGCGCTGGCGCTGACTCTTCTTAGGGGCTAATACCAACAGGGCAAGGATAACCATCTGAAAATACTCAAATTATGGGCGATTGGATTGAGATCTGGCAAGAGAGTATCATTCCACTCTTGGCCTTTTGTGTAGTTGTTTATGACATTAGAGCATACCCTAAAAATTAATCCGACTGTTCTTGAGGATGATCCGTCAGGATTCTCTGGAGCTGAGCTTCAAAAATTAATTAAGGTAACACCAACCCTCGCAATTACTCCTCAAGAATTCGAGGAGAATCGAAGCTCTAAAGAAAAACTGAATGATTTTTTAGTGCGAATTGGTGAAGAGGTCATCACTGAATCTTACACTAGATGGCTTGCTCTTAAAAACAATAGGCGCTCTCAGGAATTAATCACTGCCGATTGCTATTTAGCTCTAAAAAAAATTATTAACATTTATGATGTCAATTCTGATTATCCTTTCTATTCTTATTTAAAAAATCTTCTATACCGAAAGGTGATAGATTTATGGCGCGAGGAGAATGAGGGTTCATCGCGCAAGTTCTCAGGATCAACTCAGAGACTTAGCTTTGAGGATCCACTCATCTTGGATAGCCTAAAAAACAAAGAGTTGGATCCGTCAGTTATAGCAGAGGGCATAGATCTATCCGAGGTTTTTTTATCAAAGATAACTAGGGAACATGGCCAAGTAATTTCTTTTCGGATTGATGGATATTCCTCGGAAGAGATAGCCCTTAAAATTGGGAAATCACCATGGACGGTATACTCGCACTTGCAGCGCATCAGGGAGGAATTCAGCGAGTTCAAAGAGAAATCACTCATTTTTTAGGGTACCTTGAGATAAAACAGACTCTCAAAGAGACTTATCCAACCCTAGATCATTTTCAAAAAAATAAACTACTCGCCCGGACTTTAAAGTGTAGTAACACCCGCCTTGAGTTAGCTCGAGTAGCGATTGCAACCCGTGTTTACCCCTAGGAGGCACCGGAGTCATTTTCTCTGTTTGGTAAAGCTGGCGGCAGCCCATATGTAAATCCTTATGTTATGGGCTCTCAGGACAGGGTCAACCACAATATCGGGGTTGGTATAAGAGGTAGAATCTATACTCTTGATAATGTGAGACAGAATGAGGCCCTGTCCTCTGCTCTTAAGTGCCCTAAAAATTCTACGGCAATTGCCGCTGAATTAGTTCGTCGCGGTATAATGTCGAGCATAGTTCCCAATGGGCATCCATTCACAATTGGTCAAACCAGAAGTAACTACTTTGATCCAGCTGTGGTTGGTGCGCGCGCTGTTAGATCTAATGTTATAAAATTTTTAAAAGAACACGCTGCCACTTTGGATGAATTGCCGATGATCGATGCTCTTTGTTCCACCCTTGATACCGAGCGAAGAAGATTAGCTCTTGCAAAATATGTAATAGAGCAAGGGATGATGGATTGGAGGATTCCGCCCTTTCATAATATTCAGATAGCTCAAGGTAGTCTCTATCTAAATAAGTCAGTCATGACCCGAGAGCAGATAAATTATAACCTGAAAGTTATATTTAATAGCACCTTTGACGGCAATCTCGATAATATTCCGCGCAAAAGCAAATCCCTATCATCAGCTTTGTGCGTTCCGAATAATAAAGGATGTATTATTCGGGAGCTCCTTAGAAGAGGAATTATAGAACTAGCCCAAGATAAGTAATTAAGAAGCTGGTGGTGGTGGTGATGGTGGTGGTGGCGGCGGAGCCGTGATGCCGATTTTTGTTAGACCAGCTGAAATCTCCTCTTCGGTTAGGGCTTTGTCTTTGTTGCCCTCAGAGGATTCCTTCTCAAAATGATCGATTATTCCCGTGGCCCAGCAGCTGCGAGTTATCCAATTACCGATGCCGGCTTCTTCTAATAACGATTCTAATTCGGTTGAGGTAATTTTTTTATCGCCGTTAGTATCAAATTTAGTCATTATTTCTTTAGCAATCTCACCAGTGTCTTTTGCTTTGGGGAGTTTTTCATTGACCCATTTCTGAAATTTATCACGCGCTTCAGCCAGCTCGGCATCTGTGGGATCAGCGAGACATTCATTTCTAACACTGCCCTGATAATCATCTAGTAATGGATCTCTAAGAACGATTCCGGAGGAATCACGGCGGTCTAGTTCTAGGTTGTCGGCGAATGACTGAGGAGCCATGCAGAGCACCATTGCTATGAGGGATAGCTTCTTTAAGTTCATAAAACCTCCAAATTCTTAGCTTCTCTAATAGTTATGAATACCTAGGCTAAAAATGTTACCTAAAAAACTCTAATAAAAACTCGTAATTTCAATCTATTAGAGCGGTCATGGCAGTAATTTAACTAGGAGACAGAGAAGCTGTTCAATTTCATAACCTTAGGTGAGGAGTTTTCAAAGGTTATGGGAGCCATAGATCAGAAGTCTGAGACTCAGACCGCGGCACATTCTGCTGTTCAAAATCCTATCCCTTACGATTGTGACCAAGATCTTGGGATTTCATCTTTCAAGAATAAGGTATTAGGAATTCTTAGAGATCATGAGCGCAGTTGCTCCAAGGCTGAACTTGATTTCGTCTTAGATTCTTGTCAGCGATTAAATCAGCAAATTTATAAAGAGATAAAAACCCGCACCCCTAATGATCCGCGTGCCGAGCAGCTTCAGGATTTAAAGACAATAGTTTCAGATATAAGCGAATACCTGATTCTTAGAACTGAATTTGCTGGATCCCTTCAAAGATATGATGCCGGCGAGGAGTCAGCTCTTAACGGATCACCAAGAATTTTCGTGCAGATGGGATTGAGCGATGTATCTCAAAAGCTCGAAGACGGCTTAAAAAGACTTGAATCAATTAAAATTGGAGAGAAACCTTTTTTTGAAAAGGTTAAGAGCCTATCAGCAGTGGTTTTGGCGAGCCTGTCTCTATTAAGTATGCGAGGGACGCCTGAAAATCCCGATGTAAAAATCTTAGAAAATAAAACACCAACAGAGATAAACAAAAAAAATGATCCAGATAATGCTAAACTAAAATTATCTACAAAAGACCAAGGGCAAAATCAAAAAGCGGCTAAGCCAGGTCTAGGCGACGCCAACTCAAATGCCGGTCAATTGGCTGAGAATAGCCGTCCTGGCGAAACGCTAAGGCCAGGAATAAATGCCCCGGCAAATCACCGCGATAGATTTGATGATATTAAGATAGACTTTCCTCTCATGTCGTCTATTAAAGATCCTCTTTGGGTTCACACAGTATACGGCCGAAATAACCAAGGGGAATTTGTAAAGATTAATCGCCGAACAGAAGTCACTGGCAGCTCTGTTGAAGCTCATTGCTTACAAGAACTATATTCAGTTACCTCGGGCGCAAATATACTCCTAAGCTCTCCATTTGGTTTTGGGATAGATAATATCGCAATAGCGCAAAAGGATGGCTCAGCAGTACCCTTTACCTGGCAGCCAGATAAAAATGAAATAACCATAGGTCAATTAGATACAGCAACTTCAAAAAACATCAGAGTCGAATTGAGTTATGAGCTTTTTGAGGGCAAAGAAAATTTAGAAATGCCTGAGCCAAGTTCTGTTTCTCTGGCGCGATCAGAATATCAACAAGCTTTAATATCTGCTCTGAAGGCCGATCCAGGCAGGGTAGAGGAGGTTTTAGATCTATTATTTTCAAAATATACTTATCTTACTAGCTCTGGCGTGGGTGCGATTATAGAAAAAATTCCAGGAAGAAATTACGAAGAAATTTACGGCAATATAGGAGTAGGTGACTGTGATTCGGTCAGTATTGTGGGGGCTGGGCTTTTAAATGAAGCTGGCATCACGGCAGGTTTAATCTGTGGCCACAATGAAGAAGATGGGGCCTTGGGAAATGGTCATGCAAAGATATTTTATTTGGATGAAAACGGTGAGTATCAGACTTACGAATCAACAAAAAAAATGAAGACGGGCTACTTCTCGCTTAGCCTGAAGCAAGGTGATAGAGACGCGCTTGAAACGATCGTTGCCAAAATGAGGCCGTATGATGATATCGAGCAGAGAATGGCGGATTATAAAGAATTCAGAGAGACACTAGAAAAGATACTTCTTGACTCTTATTATGACTTTTATAAAAAAAATCCGGAACGAGTTGCCGCTGATCAAAGAACTTTCCTAACTAATTTAGAGGAACTAAGAGAAAGTTTACCCCAGGGTCAAAAAGATATTTTTAGTTTTGGGCTTCTTGCAACTGGACTAATGGGAGTAATCGGCTCTGGTTACCTCTTAGCTAGGGGAGCAAGCTCTGCTTACAGAAGGAGTGCGGTTGCAGAATTATCTAATAAAATTGAGAACCCTGCGCATGCATCAGAATCCTCGAAGGGGTTCAGCTCAAAGTTGCGAAATATTGAGTCTTCTATGCAGAGCTGGCTGGCTCATTTAAAGGAGACCTTTAAGAGCGCGCCTGAGATTTGCAAACTTGTAGATCAATTGTCTGGCGAGAGTTTAGAGAAGCAGCAAGCTTTATTGAAATATCTTTTAATTATCAAGGTGACTAGCGCCACTAGTGAATATCGAAAAATAAATTCCGCTTCTGACACAGTCTATTCCCTAGCCCTAAGAAATAAAATCGAAAATATCGACACAGATGTCGCCGGTATTAATCAAGTATTCAGGATGGCTTTGAAAGAGACAGGGGATAAAAAATCCCTGGTGAAATTTACAGAAGATCTGCCTAAAAGAGTTACTAAAATTATAGAGGAGGCCGTTGAGATTAATCTTCATAAGTCAAAAGCTCCAAAGGGAACCTCATCGAGTCAGTTTGGTGTTAAGGAGACTCAATCAAAGATAAGATCCCAGAGCCGGACAGATGAATTTATAGGCCATAGAGAATATCGCCATGGCGATCCGATTCAAGCTATCGATTGGCGGGTAACAGCTCGCTCGGGAGATGGAAAGGTATGGGTCAAAGAGTATGCGATGCCCAAGTTTGAATCCCAAGATAAACGCCCACCGGTGAGTGTTGTGGTCGATGTATCAACCATTAGAGATGGTGAGCTTGCTGACCTTGCAGCTTTTTTAATGGAGAGAGATTCTTCAAGACGTGTTGAGTCAGTTACGGTCTGCGCTTTTGGTGAAGTTTTGCAACGAATTGAGGGAAGATTAGTTTCAAGTAAATTGCAGGGGCCCAAAAATATTGAATCAGTCGAGCATCTGGTGCGATCCCTCCTGCAAAAGCGAGCCGAGATTAATCCCCCTGTTAATAATGATTTCAGCAGATATTTCGGAATTAATCTGGACCTAACTCACAGCTCAGATGTTCTCTTCCCGATTCAATTACTGAGTAGCGAAAGAGAGACCATGGTTTTTGGTAATGGGCTAATCAGATAAGAAGGAGCATTTTCTCAACTCAGGCATGATCCTGAAAGCTATTTGATTTAATAATTCTGATAACTCATTAGGTGCCGTCGGAGCTGCTAGTTTTCTTAAGGCTTGATGATTTTCAGCACAGAAAATTTTTACAGAATCAAAATATCGAGACATGTATAAAGAGAATAAACCTTGATCCTCCTTGGATAACCTGATCAGGACTTGGGAGCACTCCGCCTCCGATACAGAATTCCATGTAATCAGATTGCCGATCTGATTGATCAGCTGTTTTGAGCGTAACATTAGGTTATCTAATTGATGTTCTCTAGTTGTTTGCTTAGGAGAAAATAATGATTTTCCTCTTCTAAACTCATTTGCGATCAAGGGAACATCGATTAACTCCTCTAGGGGTAGGGGAGAATCGCTTTTAAAATTTAATACTATCGCCAGGTTTGCTGGGCTTATACCTCGAGCAATCTTGAGTATTTCGACTTTTGATCGTTCTAGGATAAGCGCCGAGCAGGTCACCAGTTCAAGGGTTATACGATTTATAAAACGGCTGCTTTGTTGCGAGACTGTTTTGTTGTCTGATCTTTGAGGTGCGAATTCTTCAAGGTTAAATGTGGTGATAAACAAATTGCTATGAGGATCTGGTACAAGTAGTGGAAGCCTTATCAAGCTGGCCCTCAGAAGCTCGATTTCTTCCCTTAATTTGCTTCTTTCGGCACTCACGGAGCTAAGTAGTACATCTAGGATAGTGGGGTTTTCGGTATTTGCACTCTGATCAAAAAATGAAGCCGCGATGTTTAATCGAGGGATAGCCAAGGCCTTTTCAATCGTAGCAAGGGGAATTCCAGTGGTTCCGCTCAACTCAGCCGGTGATGGGGTTAGTCCCGAGATCCCTTTTGCATGATCCACCGCTCTGGAGATCTTTCTAAAGTGATTTTGTAGAGTCTTAGGAACGGAGATTCCACGATGATAATTATCGGCTATTCCTTTTAAGATAGATTGATTAATCCAAGGAAAAGCGAAGGTGGAGAATTGTACTTTTTTGCCGAGATCGAAGTTTTCTAGCGCTATAATTAAACCTTGGCAACCGTATTGGACCAAGTCCTCTTTGTCGAGTCCATTAAATCGCTTTTTCTCGACGCACTTCCTTACCAGGGGAATATTCACCTCAATAAATCTATCTCGCAGAGGCGCGATAAAAGCTCTTATTTTTTCTACTCTCTCTCTAATCTCCACAAACTCAGTCAGCGGAATTCTAATAGATGTCTCAAAATCTATTAACTGAGGGGGTAGATTGAATTCTTTAACTTTAATTTCTCCGATAGGTATTTTTAGCTCAGCTAGGATGGAATCCAACTCCTTACACGATTCAAAAAAATAATTATGGCAATTGGCCAATGCCGCATACGGACTTAATAATCGTCTTTGAGTAACCGCGATTATAAGAGAATCGGCATTCACATAAAGCCTATCTTTGTAAGACTCAATGCTGGTTTCGCCAGACCGATATTCGTTCCACGATTGATCAGTTAGAGCAATTTGATTGGCCAAATCTTTTATTAGGGAATCTGATTTATTGCTTTTATTTTCTGACCTATCTTCTCTTGAGGAGGCATAATCTATAAATATAGAAAGAGTCTGGGGAGGTCTTAAAATCAACAACTTCTCTGCCCTAATTGCCTCACATACTGGAATTAATAGGGATTCCCTCAGGCGCTTATCTATTGGTGAGGTAATATCCGGCCAGGATGGATTAATGGATAAGCTAAGACCCGCACAAACATTTACTACTTCGAATGTTTCAGAGTTATTTACGAATTTTGAGCTGGGATCATGGTACTGCATAGAATCCTAAGGGTGGCAGTATACTCAGCCTTTTAACTTCTGTAAAACAACCGTAAATATGGTGGAATCGATTAATTTAGCCCCTGGGTTACTAACTTGCGCCTCATAAGGCGTCGTTCTATTCTCTACTCAATTATGATTAATCAAAATACCTCTCTTGCCTCTATCCTGAGTAAGGTCGCCGTATGGGGTCTTATTTTTGCAATTCTATACGTGCTGAAATCGTTCTTCCTTCTGATTTTCCTCACCTTTGTTTTTGCTTACATCCAAGAAAGTGGGGTTATCAATATATCAAAGTGGGTTCCCAATCGAAGTTTAAGGGTTGTAATAGTTGGGACTGCTCTGTTGGGTATTATAATTGGACTGCTGGCATTTATTCTTCCACAGGTAAAAGATCAGGGAGAGCTCTTCATAAAGAAGTTACCTGCTTATATGGAGACTCTAGATAGAGAGATCGTTCGAATACAGACAGAACATCCGACTCTAGCAAACATCTTGGCTACTATCAGTCCAGATGAAGCCTTGATTGTCGAATCTAATGAAAACAATGTAGGAGAGGTCTCCAAAAAATTTCTTCAAGGAATATTTGAGGCAAATGGATCGGGCAAAGAGGTAATGACCTCAGTGGTTGGCACATTGCGTAACCTCGGAGGCTCTTTGCTGACAATTGGCTCAGCATTTTTCTTGTCTCTGCTATTTTCTTTCTTGATAGTTCTAGATCTGCCGCGACTCACAGCAGAAGTTCGATCTCTGAGGCAAACCAAGTTAAGATTTATTTATGATGAGGTTTCCTCCAGCATCTATCACTTCGGAAAAGTCATGGGGCAGGCGCTAGAAGCACAATTTTTCATAGCGCTTCTTAATACGGTATTAACCTCGATTGGTATCGCAATATTAGGATTCGGTGAGCAAATTCCATTTTTGGGAATGATTGTATTCTTCTGCAGCTTTATCCCGGTGGTGGGAGTCATAATAAGCTCAGTTCCCATCTGCTTGGTGGCTCTTCAAACAGCAGGAATCTGGTTGATGCTTCTATCAATTCTTCTGATCGTTATAATACATATGATAGAGGCTTATATTTTGAACCCTAAAATTTATGGTCATCATATGCGCCTTAATCCAGTGGTAGTCCTTATAATTCTTACCATTGGTGGCAAGATGTTCCAGGTCTGGGGTTTAGTGCTGGGAGTTCCTCTCTGCACCTATATATTTGGTCATGCGATTAGAAATGCAGAATCCTCAAGTGTGTCTAAACTCTGACACTTTTGATTCTATTCTAACCTCCTTTCAACAACTTAGTGTGGCACGAAGTGTGCGACCCATCTTTTATTCGTTTTTGAGCAAACTGAATGAAGATATTGTTCAATCAACCTCTGCCTCAAGTTTCAGCCAGGATCAATTCTCCGGCTAGGGAAGTGGAGTCTCATTCAGGTGAGTTCAAGGCTCTACTAAGGGATATTTCTCCCTTTCACTCAGAAAGCCTAAAAAAACAAGGCGAAATGGGCTCATCCTCATCTTCATCCGAGCCTCCAGCAGAACCGATGGCAAGCCTAAAACCGTCTCATCTGCCATTATCACCACCACCAACAGCTAGATTAAATATCGAATCACTAGAAATTGAAGAGATGGGTGTCAAAACCCCAACAGTAGTCAAAGCGGAGAGAAGAAGAATTCCCTCAGGCTACGAAGAGAACAACTTAAGTCCTAGAGCGTCAGAGGTAATGAAGCTCGCCTCAGCCTACGGTAATAAGTATGGAGTAGATCCTCACCTAGCTACTGCAGTAGCAGAAGTTGAATCAAGCTTTAACCCAAGAGCCATTAGCCAAGATGGTCATGCTAGCAAAGGATTATTTCAGTTATTAGACTCCACAGGAAAGGAGCTATTAGAGCGCACAGCTCTGGCAGAGAGTTATCGTCCTTTTGATCCGGACCAAAACACAGAGCTTGGAGTCTCATATTTGAGGTATCTTCACGATCTATTCACGGATTCAAACCCTGTGACCAAAACTCGTTATACTAAACCGGCAGGAGATGTCGCCTCGCTGGAAAAACTTGCCGTGGCGGCATTCAATGCCGGCGAGGGTAGGGTGGCAGGAGCTCAGGCGCGGGCTCAATCCAATGGCAAAGACCCTGGGAACTACGATCATGTAGCCCCTTATCTTCCTGAAATCACCCAAAATTATGTTGAGAAGGTCACTAATGCTCGAGCTAGATATTCAGGGCGGGACGATTCCTTCGAAGGCTCCTAATTTAGATCTGAGTAATTCAATTTAAATTATTTTTCTTAGACATGAAGTTGGCAAGGTGTTTGCACTACTAACCTTGATAGGAAATTTTTGCGCGACTGATCCAGTAAGTTAGAGATATAGCGCCAAAGCTAAAAGGATTTAGCATATGAGTATTAACCTAAGATCAAATATTCCCTCTTTGCAGGCCCAGCGAAGCCTTTCGCAATCAACTAAGGCTTTGAATACAGCTTACGAGAGATTATCCTCTGGTTTAAGAATTAACAGAGCTAGAGATGACGCTGCGGGCTTGGCGATTGCCGAGCAATTAAAGTCTGACTCTAGGGTGGCAACTGTAGCGATAAGAAACGCTAACGATGCTATCTCGGTTATCAATATTGCTGACCAAGCAATTGGTGAGATTACATCTGTATTAGTAAGACTTGCAGAGCTTGCTCAACAATCTGCTAACGGTGTTTACAGCAACACTCAGAGGTCAGCTATTCAAGAAGAGTTCTTATCTCTGACCTCAGAAATAGAGCGTATTGCTTACACCACAGAGTTTAACGGAATCAAATTACTCTCAGGTGGTGCCCAGGTACTATTCCAAGTTGGATTTGATGGTACTTCGTTGTCTCAAGTTACCTACTCGGGCGTGCAGGCCACTCTAGGAGCTTTGGGGTTAGCAACTGTGGGAACATCCGATCTCAATTACTCAATCATCGCATCCACCGGAGAGATTGATTCTCAGATTGCTGCCAGAAGTACCCTTGATGCAGTTAACAATGCGATCGCTTTGCTCACACAAAATAGAGGTCTTTTGGGTGCGGCTGAAAGTCGACTTGATATCACAATCCAAAATCTCCAAGTTGCAAGAGAGAACTTTGTAGCGGCAGAGAGCCGGATCAGAGACGTGGATGTAGCTAAGGAATCTGCCGAGTTGTCGAGATTAAGTATCCTTCAACAGGCCGGCACAGCAGTATTGGCCCAGGCGAATCAGCAGCCTTCTCTAGCCCTCCAGTTGATTCAGTAAAAGCAGAATAAATTCTGAATAACCCCAGCTCTTGATGAAAGAGCCGGGGGTTTTTATTTCTGGGTGATTTCTCGCCTAATCATATCAAGGGCGGTGAATGCCGCATACCTTCTAACTCTGTCGCGTTGGCCTGGATAAAAGATCTTTTTGGATTTAACCCCATTTTTGGTAGCTAGACCTACAAATACTGTTCCCACAGGCTTCTCTGCTGATCCTCCCAGTGGACCAGCAACCCCGGTAATAGATAGCGCATAATCCGCATCCGTTTTCTTTAGGGTAGCTGAGGCCATAGATTCGGCTACCTGGGCACTGACTGCACCAAATTCTTTTATGAGGGAGGGATCTATATCAAGCAGGGCTTCTTTCAAAGAATTACTATATGTGGTGAAGCCACCAAGATAAAAAGCAGAGGATCCTGATAACGCTGTGATAATCTCCCCCAGCATTCCACCAGTGCACGATTCGGCAGCTGCGAGTTTCTCTTTACGATCAAGGCAGAGCTTCATCACTACTTGAGGCATACTATCGTTTGGAGAATCTGATAGCACATACTCTGCTCCGATGGCCGCGATAGATCTTTTAGCGGCACCTGAGAGATCAGCTTTCGCATCAGCTCTTAGAAGTATTTCTATTTCCGGAAAGACTACTCGGTAGCAGACCTCTACCTCTGAACTGAGCCCTGCTTGTTCAATTCGTTGCCCAATTTCTGACTCAGGAAGTCCAAAGACTCTAAATCCGACCTCGTTTCTCCCCGCCAAAGCTGGAAACTGATTTTTTATGGTTGGAAATACAGTGTCTTTGCACATCTCTTTAAGTTCCGGGGGAACTCCTGGTAGTGCAAAAACCGATTTTGTTGATCCATTTAGTTCAAAACTAAACTGGAAGCCAGGAGCAGAACCAACCGGATTAACAATCTGGTCGGCGCCATCAGGGATGTAAGCCTGTCGTTTGTTGGCGTCATTTATCGAACGATTTCTTTTAGTGAAGTAAGCCTCCACTTGATCCATGGACTTCTGACAGAAGATGGTTTTAACCCCAGCCAGAGCTGCCACTCCATCTCTGGTAAGGTCATCAGTAGTTGGACCTAGTCCGCCCGATGTAAGAACAATATCAGAGCTTTCAAAAAGAAATTTAAGAGATTTAACGATTTCATCAATCGTGTCGCCGCAGGTGGCAGTTCGGTAGAGTGAGAGTCCCATTCTGCGCAGCTCAAAGCCTATCCAATTTGAATTAGTATCGGTCACCCGCCCGTCTAATAATTCGTTTCCGATTGCTAGTACTGAAATTTTTGGTGAATTAGACATTTTATCTCTTGGTATTATCTTCAAAGCCAAAGCAGTCTCTGAGCTTTTGTAATTCTTTATAAGCGATTTCTTGTGCTCGGTCGGCACCTTTCTTTAAGGTATTGAGAAGGAATCCTTGATCCGATTTTAATCTTTCAAATTCGGCACGGGCAGTTTTTACATGGTCATTGATCACCGCAAAGAGCTCCTTCTTAGCATGCCCAGCCCATTCCGCCCTTGGCTAGCCTATTTTGAAGATCCTCGTACTGAGCCTTTGACGCCACTAGAGCGAAGAGTTGACCGAGGATAGATCCATCCAAAGCTTTTGGTTCTTCAAGTCCCGAACTGTCAGTTTTTAAAGATAATATTAGCTTTTCTAGTGCCTTTTCTGAAGCAAATAAGGGAATAGTGTTATTGTAAGACTTGGACATCTTTTGCCCATCAAGCCCAGGAATCAACATGGTATCTTCTTTTATAACTGGGGTGGGAAGCTTTATGAGCGGCTTTTTATAGACGGCATTGATTGATCCCGCAATATCTCTAGCTACCTCCACATGCTGCTTCTGATCCTTACCCACTGGTACCAGATCTACATCATACATAAGTATGTCAGCCGCCATAAGGACTGGATACGCAAATAATCCATGAGAAGCTTCTTTGCCTTGAGATATTTTATCTTTATACGCATGACACTTTTCAAGAAGCCCCATCCCCGTGAAGCAGGAGAGATACCAAGCGTACTCAGCTACACATGGGACATCTGATTGTCTGAAGAAAATATGTTTTTCAGTATCAAGACCGAGTGCCAACCAGGTGGCGGTTAATTCAAGAGTATAGTTATTAAGAAGTGAGCCATCTTTAAGGGAAGTGATGGCATGAAAGTCTGCTACAAAATATATACAGCTATGCTCCTTCTGGAGCTCCAGGGCCGGCTTTATTGCACCCAGGTAGTTGCCAATATGTATTTCGCCACTAGGTTGAATCCCCGTTAAGGCTCTTTTTTTGTTGGACATAATAAGTACTTAAACCGAATATTTGACTTAGAATACCCCTGATCTTACAAGGTTTCAACCGAATTAGACATTTAGTAGTAAGTAGGTATGTCAGATTTAGTTCCTAGCTCACCCAATCCCAATTCTAAATCTAAAACGACTAGCCCGGCCGATTTAATTTGGGCGTTGAATAATTCTAGCTCCAATGATTTTTATGGAATCGCTTTAAGCCTGCGAGTTAGTGGAGCCGAGGTAGGAAGCCGAGCTGAACCTGATCAAAAGAATCAGATTTTTTTTAGTCTTTTGAGATCTGCCGTATGTTTGCGCACAGAAAATGGCTCTGAAATTGGGCCTGCAATCTCAGGAGCTATATTATGCGATGTTTTAAAATATTTTGATCCGGCTGATTACTGTAATCAAATTGCCCATTCGGAGAGGGAATTCCTAAAAGAACTAGAGCAGGAAGATCTAAGGAGAACTGATATCGACCCGTCAGCCCCCAAGATTTTCACCTTGGCGCAGCACTCAGGGTGTATCCGAGATGTTTTAATATTCTCTCTCGGGCATTTGATGATGTCACAGCCAGCTAGCAAGCTTACAAAAGCAGCCGAGAGTTTGATCCGTGAGATTTCTGAGTCGGAGCAATTCAAATATTACGGCTCTTCTAGGCTTGTAGATATTTTCTCTAAAATCGAGAATCCAGGGTTGTTAGGGGATGTCGGTCGAATGTGCTTAAGTAAAACCTTTGCGCATCGGATTGCTGACTATCTGAAGATGGCATCTGAATCTGTTTTAAGCGGAGAATTTGATCGTAGTATAGTTCAGGTACAAAAATTATTTTTCGCTAAATTCCTTGAAAAGATTTTAGAGATAAAAAATAGCTATATCAAAGCCGAGAAGAGTTGGTCCCAAGTTTCCAATGGCCTAAACGCGGGGTACGGCAAAAATGCAATAGTCTCTGGACCCGAGGATTTTATAGCTTATATTTTTACCTTTGGGGCGCTCAATCATGTTGTGCAGCCCGCGTTGGCGGCAGTCTGCAGAGACATGGAGGGTCGACCGGTGGGTGAAACAGCTAAGGCTACTCTAAATATCTTATTAAATAATTCCGACCAGGGAGTTTCCAATATAATGAGCCTGGATTGGGATTCTATTTACGCCCATGCCCAGTTGGACTATTCTTTTAATAGTTAAGTTGGGGGCCCATAGCTCAGCTGGGAGAGCGCATCGTTCGCAATGATGAGGCCGGCGGTTCGATTCCGCCTGGGTCCACCATAGGCAAAGCGCAGACCAGTTTATGTTCTTAAATCTTTAAATGCCTCAGAGCTGATTGCCAGATTGGGTCATGGTAACTTGGGCCTGATTCAGAGAATAATTTATGAGTCAAACGAATCCTCAAAGTATTGGGTCGCCAAATGAATCAAACGTCGCCATGCTACCTTGGCATTTAAAAGTGCTGGGCTATCTGCTTCTTTTAGGAGGGGGGCTTCTAATTGCTATTTTGTTTGTGGAGGTGGCATTTCGCTTTTTGTATAAACCAGCAGCTCAATGGAACGATAGACCCAGAACTTACTATATTCCGGAAAATTCAAAAGTAATGACTGATGGTTCTTACCCCGCAAAAAAAGGACACAACACCTTCCGGATAGCGGTAGTGGGGGATTCTTTCTCTTTTGCTCCATATATGCAGTACGATGATACATTTGCTAAGCGACTGGAGAGGTGGCTGAACCTTAATCAAAAGCAGCCTAAGGTTGAAGTTATAAATTACGGCGTACCTAGATATTCTACATCTCATGAGGTGGCAGTTGTAGAGAAAGCCTTGAAAGAGGATGCCGACTTAATTCTCCTGCAGATTACTTTAAACGATCCTGAGATAAAGCCATATCGGCCGACTGGACTATTAATAGACGAGAAGACAGGTAATCCGGCTCTTGAAAATTCTATCTTGAAGAATTGGAAGTCGATGGCTTTTGTCATGACTAGAATTTTTAACACTCAGAGCCATACCAAGTATCGAGATTATTTCTTCGGTCTTTTTGAGAACAGGGATTCTTGGGATAACTTCAGAAAGCCGGTGAGGACGATTGTCAAAATGGCGCGAGATAAAAATGTGCCGATTGTTTCGGTGGTATTTCCGCTTTTTGGATATCCTGTCAACGAAGCCTATCCATTTTATCCTCTTCATCAGAAGGTCGGGGCGTTGTTAGGTAGATTGAAGGTTCCCTTTTTGGATATCACCGAAAACTACAGGGATATTCCGATTGATAGACTTCAGGTTATGCCCGGCGCCGATAGGCATCCTAATGAGGTCGGACACCGTATTGCTGCAGAAGCCATACTGCCGTGGCTAGCCTCAACTCAGCTGCTTCCTCGTGCATCTGTGCCAAACCGCGCTTATCCAGAAAGGATTGGAATAATAATACCTGAATAGGAAGGTATTTTGGGCGGAGATTTAGGGTGGAGCCCGATGCCCCACCCCAGAATTTAAAACTACCCGTTATTTTTGACAGGAGTGTAGTTAAGATTCTTTTTACCGTTAGGATTTAAGCAGATCCTAACCATTGGATCATTGTTAGAGGTTGGATCATCAGCCAGCTTGAGGGTCATCCTTGTAGCGCGTGATAACCTGCTACCTGGCAGCCCGAAGCAATAAGCGGTTCTGTTTTTGTACTTGATTATCTTTTGCACTTTGAAGGCGCTACACTTGCCCAAACCCGCATCAATTTCTGATTGCGTGCAGTTATTAAAACCCTGTGGGGCTACTCTGTCGTTGTTCAACATATCACGCAGAACGATACTAAAGATTCCTCTAAAATCACCCCTCAGGATAGCAGCTGCTCTGTTATCGCAGGCAGGAAAGTTTTTTCTATACGCGATAGTTTTGGGGACTTGGTTCGCACAGATACAAGGCTTAAAGAGAAACTCATTGCACTCTGCCTGAGGAAGGCTGTCGAATATCTCATCTATCTCCTCGGTTGTTAAAGCAAAAGAATTAGAAGCTAAAAAAAGGATAGAAAGAGACACAAGGAGCGTTTTGAACATATCTATACCCTAAAAAGTTTAACGGCAGGACTATATAATTTCAGTCAAGCTGACTCAATAGCTTAGCTAAACCGCTTGGTCTAAGGTTGTTAACTAATTGATTCCTTGAGTTTTCCCAGTACCTCCTCCGCATGACCCTTAGCGGAGACCTCTGGCCACATTGCGGCAATTTTGCCCTTCGGATCTATTAAATAAGTAGAGCGGAGTGTTCCCATGAATGAGCGACCCATGAAGGACTTCTTACCCCAGGCGCCGTAAGCTTTTTGCACATCTGCCTCGGGATCAGAGAGGAGATTTATTTTTAATTTTTTACCTTTCACGAATTTTTGATGACTTGCGCACGAGTCTTTGCTCACCCCAATTACTGTGGCGCCGAGTTCCTCAAATTCAGGCAGGCGCTTTGAAAACTCTTGAGCCTCAATTGTGCATCCTGGGGTATTATCCTTCGGATAGAAATAGAGAACCACCCAGAGACCTTTGAGATCCTTTAGAGCCAGGGTTTCTCCCTCGGTGGTTAGCGCTGAAAATGCCGGAGCTTTCTGTTTTAATTTTAGTTTTGCCATGCCGATATACTACCGAGTAGGCACTTTAGGTGCAACCAAGAAGCCCCTAATTTACAGACAATTAGGTATCATCGGTTTAATGGGCATCCAGCTTACTGCTTTGGCAATCTCTCGCCATGGTTTTATCTGTCTGCCCTGAGAATCCTTGAAAAATGAGAAATAGATTGTATCTGAAACCCCAAATTCCCTCGGGAAGTCATGATACCCATACTTTAGGTCACACCCATCTGGAATAATCCCGACCAAATCCTCTGCGCGGAGTCTCTTTAAGTATGATTCTTTATGGTCTAGTTCAAACGGTAATCCTGCGGCCTCAAGAGCCAGGGCGATCCTGCAGGTTTCAGCTAATCGGGTGGATGAGAAGGCTGATAAGACTATCTGCCAGCCACAATCCTCACCCCTACGTGCCCGCTGAACATAAAGATCAATATGAGTTGAATTACCGCCACGATATATCTCCCATGGATGCTGACCCGCAAATTGTTTTTGATCAAACCAATTTGCAAACTCCTCTTCAGATTTGGGATTTAACTTGGTGAGGCCACCGTCTCGTCCATCTGCAAATATATGATAAAGCTCCAAACCGAGTTTCTTTCTGGAGGAGAAAAATCCTGTACCGCTAGTATTAAGGGAATTCGCCAAATAGGCCTCTCTGCAATATTCAAAGTATTTAGCAGCAGTCATTTTTGGATGAATGTAGCCATCATATTTCTCGCAAAGTTGCTGCATTTTATGATTCTCTACTGGGGTAAGTTCCTCATTAAAGGGCATCCATTCCGGCAGGAGACTGTTAACAAAAACTCTGGGGATCAAACCCTTTCTCATGGTTGGTGGCAGTGTGGCCGAAATCTCTGCGTGATGTTTAATAGGATCTGATACCACCTTTTGATAAGTTTCTTTTAAAGAAGCCGTCAGCTTGGGTGCGATTGCATGAACATAGTTATTATGAATTATCTCTTCGTCTAGTCCCCTAGTAAGACTAAAACTAAACCTCTCGGTTGTAGGATACGGGCACGAACGAGAGCTGTTAGTAGTTGAGGAGAAATACCAAACATCCTCGTAAAGTTTAGCATTTAAGTGAAACCAGTTGTTGTTTGATTTAAGATAAAAAGTCCAATTCTGATCCAGACCCGTCACGGTGGGCTGAAACTTTTGAATAGTTTCGGTTAATTCGTAAAGAGATTTGAGAAGGGACTGTTCTTTAGTCGCATCGTGTTCAATAGACTCTTTCTGTGGATCAAATGATGGTGCCATACTTTTTGGTATAAAAGGTGGAGGACAACGTCGCAAGGTTCAAACCGTTTTGGGTTTGGGAAGGTGAGCTGATGCACACCAAAAACCTCTAACGCAGTCCTCCACTGGTCAGTGAAGTTAGCTGTGACTACCCGATGGTATTCACCTCCAACTTCGCCACCTCCTCCTTGATCGCACCCAGGGATTGAGAAGCCTCGATGAGGATCTCTTCCTGGATGTACTCGATCTCAGGGGTGCTGACCATCCGCCAACCTTCCATTTCCCAGGAGAGTTTGACGGAGCGGACCAGATGAACCACACCACGATCCTTCCCTTCGGTGCTGGCGATCACAAACTCCGGAAGGAGTTCGATCACGACTTGCACCTTCGGAGAGGAACGGATGGGCCTACCGGTCCGAGGCGAGATGAGGCTGCGATCAATCCACTCAAAAGAGCGGATCTTGCCGAACTGCCGTCCTGACTTGAACGACAGAACCTCACCCGGCAACTTGCAGCTCAGGCTGACGAAAGTACTCTCGTACTCCATGCCCTGAGCATGCCCAGAGTTGCCACTGGCGAACTTCAGCATTGTGTCATCAATGCTGACCTTGATCTTGGTAATCATTATTTTCTCTTGTTTTCCCTCTGCCACATGTTGGGAGTGGTGCCCTCGAACGGAAACTGACCGTCTAATGCATTACTCAAAGTTGTTTAAGCAATCCAAAGACGATCAGAAGCTCGAGACAGGAAAATAATAAATGACTGCGTTTGATAAAAACATTTCTTGCGACGTTTGGTCCTCGCCTCAAAATCGGATAGACATTTAGAAAGACTACCGACTCTCAGGCAAAAACTGCCACCACTTCTACCGAACTCACTATGTATATAGAGTTATTGATAGCCGGGGCTCTAAGGTCTCTCGGACATAAGCCCCGCTATCTTGCTGAATTCGCTACCTATTTTCACTAGCCCGGCGCTGGTTAAGATGCGACCGAAGGGCGGTAACGTTCAAAGTTAGGAGAGTATACCAGAGTTAATAAAAAGAAACAACTAGCGGTCTTCTGAGGTGGCAGTTTGGTTTTCTAAAGAGCGTTCTATCTGCGCAGCGATACTTGGTAGATCTTTACCTTGCAAAACACGACCAGTTGCTTGGCTAGCGAGTAATGACTCGAGAGCCGTCTCTCTGATTATAGGATCGGGATCTGCAAGACCCTGTGATATAATCGTATGAAGAGCATTCTTTTCAGTTGTTCCAGCTAAAGCCTTTAATCCAGCCCAGCGAACCCTAACATCTTCATCATATAAACGCTCAATAAGCGCCGCGTTTATAGCCGAATTATCGGTTCCACCCAAAAGAAGTGTAGCTACAGTTCTAACATGAGGCTCAGAGTCGTTTAATCCAATATGACCGGCGATATTTATCGCATCTGGCTCAGCTATTTTCAGTAATTCAATTAAAGCGGCGATACGAACTCGTGATGAACCCCCCTCATAAGCAGCAAGTAGTGGCTGATATTGGGATGATGATGCCACGGCCTGACCCAAATCGTTCGCGGGCTCAATGGCGGCAGGGACGTTATCTAATGTACGGTCGCTCATACGGCAATTTATAAAAAAACCTCTATTATCTATGGTTATGAGCCATTTTCAGAGAAAGGTGCGGTGACACATGCATTCTTGAAAGATTATAACTAGTTGATTCAATTGATTAGTTGAGTTGTGTGTTTGAGCTGGAGTCAAAAAATCAGAGGCAAGAGTTAGATTAGCATTTCAATTTATCTTAAATTCAGCCCGATGAGTGAATTAGAGCAGAAATATCTCTTTGATGGTGGTGAACCCATCAGGGTTCCTAAAGGCAGGTCCGTTCGTCACATGGGCGCTCAGCCGGTGCTACAACCAGACACAGATTCCAAAATTGAGCAGAGAGATCTTCCTTTTCAGGAGGCGCTGGGTCCGGCCGAGAGAAGACCTGACCTTTTTGAAGGTGATTTTACAATTCTTGATCTTGATGGTCCTTGCTATGAACCGCAAGGGGCGGCTCTGCCAAAAGATTTTAAGAGATGCGATTCATTGGAAGAGTTTGCGGCAAAATACTCTGCGCCGCTAAGAATTGCGAAGACGCACGGAGAAAAGGGTCTAAGATATGTCATACCCCAGATGGAGGCAGCGGAGTATTTAGCATCTACTACAGGAGATGTAATGGTGGAGGCACCTACGGGCTCTGGTAAGACAGCTATAGCTTCGATGCTGATTGGTGTCACAGCCCGCCCGGAGAATAAGATAATTGTAGTGGCTCCTACAAAAATACTGTGTGGACAGTGGGTCACCAGGGTGGATTCATTTCTTGATCTTTCGAGATTAAATTTTGCTTGTCCGGTCACTGCTCTCTCAAGCGATCGCCAAACTGTACCTGCTGACAAACGGCTCAAGGTATTCCTACGCCCCGGTGCAGAGATAATAATTGTAACACCAGAGTCTTTGTTGATTGATTTAGCGAAGATTCCGCCAAAGATTTTGCGAGAAAAGATAGGTCTTATAGTTTTTGATGAGGCTGACGAGGCCCGAGAAAACGACGCTATGAATCTGGCTAGTGATAAGATTAAAGAGATTGGCACTCGGCAGGTGTACTTTTCTGCCGCTTATGAGGACAGGCTTGATGCGGTTATAAAAATGGCTCGACAGAAAGGAGCTTCCTATTTTCCAGTGAAGGTGGCGCCGCAGCTTTTTGCTAAATCAGTGAACTTTCGTGGATTGGCTACTTTTGAGGATCAACATAATTCAAATTTAATTATAAATGCCCAGAAAAGGCTTTTTGAGGGATTAAACCAAGAAGCTCAGATAATTTTGGATGGATTGCCAACCGGAACTAGTCGATTAGCTCTCAAGATTGAGGATGTCGTAAAAAAGGCAAATGACTCAGGCATGTGGCCAAGTCATAAGGTCTGGAGCGCCTTATTAGAACAGATATCAGCAGCCTGTCGGCAGACAGAGGGAAGGTGGAGCTCATCGAAAGCCGCAGCACTTAGTTCGGCCTATACAATCTCTCACATGGAGTATCTACATCAGGCTCTGGTTAAGTGTGGAGCCTCGCAGTTTATGAGCTTTGTGGCCGAAAATATCGCCGCCACCAAATTTGGTTTACACAATTTAAAAAGTGATAAGTCTTCAGATCCTGATGCCCGTTACATGAGAAGGCTTTATGCTCCCGAGAGAGTTTTGCAATCACCTGTTTTGGCGGCTTTTGTTGAAGTTGCCAAATATAATTGGCGTATAGGGGAGCCGCTGATATTTGAGGGCGAGAATAGGCCAACCGCATTTTTAAAATGGGCTACAGCAGGTCACCTAGAAGGGATAGCCAAGGTTCTTTATAAAGACGAGCAATTACAAGACATGCTGCATAAGCTAAGTGATTCGGAATCTGTAAGATCTGCCACCATTAAAATGATTGATGATTGTCTTGAAGAGTTTAGCGACAGATGTGGCACTCTTCACAATCACCCTAAAGAGGAGGCGCTGCTAAAGGACATTGCTGATTACTTTACCTATCGTGGTCCCGATGGCAGAGCCTTGATATATACATTTTACGCTGATCATGCTTTTTATTTAGAAAAGGTCATCAACAAATCTCAAGCCAACTTAGGAATAAAAGCAGTAGCGATCACCGGCAGTAGTCACCAAGCCTCGAAAGTTAGAGATGCACAGCTTGGGAAGTTCTTGAATGGGGAAGCCCAGGTTTTGATATTCACCGACGTGGCAAAGAAGGGAATAGATACCCCTGCCGAGCATCTATTTGTTTACAGTACGCCATCCAAAGGCCGGGATATGGTGCAGTTAGTTGGTCGAATTAGAAATCACGAGCTTGGGATTCCGATGCACAGAGATCCCAAGACCGGCACTTTTATTCCCAAAGCCAAGGTGCATTTCTATATCGGGCAAGGTAACGGCGAGAATTGGGCTTACAAAACAGCCCTAAAAGGATTCAAAGATGTGCAACAAAGGGTCGTGAAGAGAAGGGACGAGCCTGAGGATCATCCCTTCTAGCCCCTGTAGGTTGTTAACTTAAACTAAACCAGTAAGGTGCTCCTTGATCTGCGCCTCTGGAAGTCTGGCAATATCTTTTTGAATCGTATCGGTAAGCTTTTTTGCGCTGTGGGAGCCGAGCGACTGCTTTAACTTCCCAAGGGTGCTGGGTTCAGCAACGATGGTAATTGCATTAAAAGCGTTGCCTGTCGCCATGACCTCAATTTTATCCGATAATTTCTTGATGAACTTATCTACCTCAATCTCAGCAGGTGATTTTTTTGCAGTCACAACAGAGGTTGCACCATGAGCCGGATAATCTCCTTGAGTGAGACGCCCTGGTTCAAGCTCCTGATTTTTCATCCGACCAGTTGGATTATCAAGAGACTCTAAAAGCACCGGTGCTGATTTGATCCCGGTGACTTCAAAGAGTTTGGCTCCTGATCTCTCAGCTACAACTATCAATTTTTTTGTCATAAACCCTCCTAATCAAATATTTTAACTATATTGAAAGATGAATCACGTTGGGCCGGCGTGAATCCAGCACGACGGATATGAAAGACGAGATCTTGGGGAGTCATCATAGGTTCTTTGGCAGTGTGACCACCGGCCTGTGAAACTACATTTTCCTCTAGCATGGTGCTACCAAAGTCATTGCATCCCATGTGCAGACCGACCGCGGCAATCTCTGGCCCACATGAAGGCCAAGAGGCTTGATGGTTCGGAATATTATCTAAAAATATTCTTGAGAGCGCTGTCCATCGTAAGAACTCTACTGGGCCCGCCCCAAGTGTAGAGGCTCTTTTACTTCGACCTAATGAGGTGTTTTCGTTATGCTGTAGTGGCCAAGAGATAAAAGCATTGAATCCGATGTGATTATTATCGTTCGATTTATCCTGAAGATCCCTCAGTCGTTGAAGATGATTTAGACGATGCTGAATAGTCTCTCCAAAGCCGATGACCATGGTTGCAGTAGTTGTTAGATCTAATGACTGTGCTACTTCCATGATATCAAGCCAGTCTTGGGCTTTAATTTTCTTGGGACTCACTCGAGACCGAATTTCATCATCGAGTATCTCAGCACCCCCACCTGGCAGTCCTTTTAGTCCCGCTTCTTTAAGAATACTTAGGACTTCCTCGGCAGATTTTCCTGAAACCTTCATCATCTGTTGGATTTCAGAGGGAGAAAAGGCATTGATCTCAATCTTATAATTACTGGTGATCCAGGAGATCATGTCGACATAAAAATTAAAATTAAGCTCATCATTGTGACCACCTTGGAGAAGGATTCGAGTGCCACCGAAAGCCAGAGTTTCTTCGATCTTTTTGCCCAGAACCTCTTTGGAAAGAACATAGGCTTCGGGATGCTTTGGGCTGTGTCTATAAAATCCACAGAATGAGCAATCAGAATTACAAACATTTGTGTAATTTATGTTTCGGTCGATAAGAAACGACACGATTTTATTCGGATGAATGGTCTCTCTAATGTTATTCGCCATTATGGCGAGCTCCCCCAAAGTGGCCTGCTCCCATAGTACTTGGGCCTCTTCCTGGTGGAGTCTCTCGCCATCCAGGATTGCTTCGACGATCATCTCAATATTAGACATACAGCGCTTTTTTTAAATTTTTGACCCTTTTATTCGTGAAAAATTAAGCCCCTTGGGATCAGACTTGCGACCTGGGGGATGTGCCACTTGATGGTGGGGGAGAATAAATTTTATGGGATATCTGTTGACGATTTCTGACAGTAGGGTGTTGAGAGCATAAATCTGTGAGTCAGGATAAGGATCGTACCCATCATTGAGATTTATAAGCTCAATTCCGATGGAAAAATCATTTACACCGGTGCGACCATCGGGCATGAGGGATTGTCCGGCATGCCAGGCTCTGAAATTCTCAGGGACATGCGCTGCTATTTTGCCATCTCGATCAATTGTGTAGTGGGCTGAAACTTGGCTTTCAGGATCACCAAAAATTTCAATTGTATCCTCGAGAGAATTCACTACGGTGGCATGGATAATCACCGTATCGATGACTGTGCCTCCAGGCCGATCATTAAAATTCGGGCTAGGGTGATGATGAATTTTTAATACGCCGGGACTCATACCGCTCCTATTATAGAAAATTAGGTGGAAACGGTCACGCTTTTCTAATTCCAGGTCGTGCAAAATCGAATCACGGACTATAATTGAGGGTACCAATAGGTTCGATATGGCGGATAAAAATCTTTATCTTGGAATAGACCAGGGCGGTAGCTCCTCAAAGGGAGTTTTACTGGAGGAGAATGGTCAAGTTTATTGGGAAGAATCCATTCCAATTCAGACATTTTCAGCAGATGGAGCCATAGAGCACGACGCGGAGGAGATAAAAGAATCAGTTCGAGAATTAATTAGGTTAGCGAAGGCTGCGGCGGGAGTTCACGGAATTAAATCTCTAGGGTTATCGGTGCAAAGATCTGGGGTGTTGGCCTGGGAATCAAGAAAATCGGGGGAGAGTAAGTCACCAAAGGCTCTGACCAAGGTTAGAACTTGGAGAGACTCGAGAACCAAAGATTTTATTGAGAGCCTAAGAGATAAAGAAGAGAGAATAAAAAAGATCTCTGGACTGCCTCTCACGTATCATTTTGCTGCCGCAAAGATAGGAATTTTGCAAAAAGAGTTTCCAAATGCCCAGGTGGGAACTTTAGATTCATGGCTGCTTGCTAGCTTATGTGAACAAGAGAACTTTTTAACAGAGGAGAGTCATGCTGCCAGGACTCAACTTTTTGGATTACAGGATAGAGCTTGGTCGCTGGAGCTCTGTAAGATTTTTGGAGTAGATGCAAGCCGATTGGCGAAAGTTCAATATTCGTCAACAAAATGGGGTGCTATTGAGGGCATTCCAGTCACGGGCGTGATTGGAGACCAGCAGGCCGCACTATTTGGATTACAGGTCAAAGAGCCGATTATTAATGTGGGAACCCTGGGCCAGATAATTTGTAACTTAAATGAGAGGACAAATTTTTTTAAAGGATACAATACTGCTATCACCTGGTCAGATGAAAAAGGCAAGGTGCGGTATCAACTAGAGGCGTCCATAAATTGCTGTGGTGAGATTTTAAATTTGGTTAGAGATAACACCGACGAGCTTCATGAGATCAAAGAGGCAGGAGGAATTTATTTCTTCCCAGGTATTAACACGGGGTCCCCGGACTGGCGTGTTGACCTTATGCCAACTAAGGAGGGCGCCAATTCAGAGACCCCACTGATTAATCGCGCTCTTTTAGAGAACGTTGCCTTTTGGTTCGCGCTTAATTTACGCAATTTGGTAAAGCTGGGAGCAATACAATCGCTATTATCTCCAATTTATATTTTGGGTGGAGGATCTAATATAAATTATTTAGTGCAGGCAATCGCCACTACCTCAGGATTTGAATTACGAAGGTTAAGGCAGTTTCACGGCTCGGCATACGGCGCGGCAGCGCTCGGTTTTTATGGGATAAATGGGCGATTTATTGAGGGTGCGCTCACAGAAAGTTATGATTCATTCAAGCCAGAACCGGGTGAGATAAATTTGAGAGAGAAGAGATGGCTTGAGCTATATACACAGGCTCTTCAAAAAGTATAAAAGAATTTAACAAATTAATAATTGAAAGTAAGGGTTGCTAAGGTGAATAATTTGAACAGCAAGTTTCCGACTTCTAGTGAGATCAAAAAACTTCTTTCTTTTGGCGAAACAGAAATTCTCTTGCTTCATCATAACGACACTGATGGGCTTAGTTCCGCTGCAATATTAGTTCGGGCTTTAGAGCGTGCCAATTTCAAAGTTCGTCGGATCTGTTTAGAAAAGCCATATCCTAGTGTGTTAGGTAGTTTGGTGGCAGAGAGCACGAGCGAGAAAACGTTAGTTATGTTGGCAGATTTTGGTTCTGGAATGCTCGATTTAATTTCAAATTTGTCTGATGAATTTAAGAGACGGTTTATCATCCTAGATCATCATGCTGTAAGTGGTCGGATGGCAGAGAGAATAAACGTTATAAATCCCATTGTTTATGGGCTTAAGGGAGAGGATTGCTCGGCCAGTGCGGTGGCTTACCTTTTTGCCAAAGGATTAAATGAATGGAATAAAGATTTAGCGCGGATTGGGGCACTTGGAGCTTTGGGTGATGGATTTTTGGCGGAGGGATCGCTGTACGGATTGAATGCTCAAGTGTGGCAGGACGCGTTGGAGGGCGGGAAGGTCAGTCAAGATTTTTATTTTGAAGATCAACACGCCAGATATTCTTGGCAGGAGTTGGTGGTGGGCTTGGATTCTCTAGGAAGCATCGGTTACTTCCGAGGTGGTGCGGATATCGCAGTGAAGGGATTAGCCGATTTTGATCTATATGGAATGGTTGAGCTTTCAAAGCCGTATGTGAAGGAATTTAATGAGGCTTTAAAAAGTGCATTGAATGAGGTCTCGATAGAGGAATCTAAGCACATTTCCTGGGTTAGGTTAGGGGATAGGTTTAATTCATTTGGTGTCAAAACTGTGGGGCTTTTCTGCCAGCAATTACGTGATACACAGAGAGTTTCGCCGCATAAATATATAGCTGGATTTCAGCCGATTCCTGCTGTAATTCCAGGCTTAGGAATCCTTGCACCTAATCAGATAAAGGTCTCTATGAGGGTACCAGCTGTTTTGAAAGATTTAATAGTAAGGGGAGAGGCGCCAGCTCTGACAGAGATATTACCAGCGGCCACTCAAAAATTGGGAGGATTTGTTGATGCGTGCCATCCTCTGGCTGCCTCTACAACCATTCCAGTTGGTGAAGAAGAAAATCTAATCAGGATGATGGATGAACATATATCCCGGTCTCTTAAGAATTAGGCTGTAAACAATTAGCCCAGAGAATTCACCTTGTCTCTTAGCTCTCTAACTACACGAGGGGAATAGCCATCATAGTAGGTCCAAATTATTTCGCCCGCACTATTTAATAGAACTACGTGAGCAGATTGAGGTCGTTCGTTGCCGATAGCTTTTATAATTTTATCAGCGTCTTCATAAACAGTGGCAACTGAGTACCAGTCCTCCTTGGGGATGCCGCTGCGCATACCGTTATCTATGACTTCGGAGAGAGCTCCTGGGATCATCCCTTCAATCGTGGGGATTTCAATTATCTGAGCTTTTATACCAGCATCTAGCAGACCCAGAAGCCAGCGGTCGATATCAAACTGAGTGCGCTGCTGATACCCCACCAAGAGAATTGCAGGAGCGCCTTTAAGGGCATCGGGTAAAATTATCTTTTCTCCGCTTAGGCGGGTGGCGGTCACTTGAGGAAATGCCCCTTCTTTTTGAGAAGGAGGCACTAATGTAGAACTACAGCCACTAGTAATAAAAACAGTGGCGACAACGGTGACTACAACATGAATTATTTTTAGCATCTGAATAATTTAAACCTCGGCGATAATTCCACCGTGGAATTCTTTCAGAGCTTGAAGCGCTTCGCAACCATACATTACAGCAGGGCCACCGCCCATGACTACAGCTACACCGATTGTTTCGTTGATTTCATCCTCAGATGCGCCAGCCTTAAGGGCATCGTGGACGTGGAAGGCAATGCAGCCGGTGCATCTTGCCGCGATTGCAATTCCAAGGGCGATGAGCTCTTTGGACTTATTATCGAGTGCTCCAGCGGTCATGCCAGCTTTATGCATCTGACCAAATCCGTTAATTGTGGGTCCGATGTTTCTGTTGAGCTCTCTCATTAAAGATACTAGATCTTCGCGGTACTCAGGATAGTTTTTCATACAATCTCCTTATATCTCAGGATACTAGAGGTGCTGAGCGATTTAGAGCAATCAAAAAATGGGGGGTATTTTATCAGGTAAAAAGATTTGTAAATTTCGCGCCTTTTGATTGACTGGGGGGGCGGTCACTGACAAAATCCCGTTTCACTTTAGAGGATACTCCTCTAATTAAAAATAAAAGAGTAGAAGAGGTGTCGTCTCTTGTGCCTCTAGGATTAAGTCCCTGTGGCACTAGAGCGTCGAATCCATTGTGGGTTTTACGTCTTTTAGCGCGATCATAAAGAGGATCTTGTCTCTTTTGACCGAGGAAAAAAATTGAAAAGAAACACGGCGGCAGAGGCTTTGGCCGCTGCTGGAAGTGTTGAGGCGGCGAAAGATATCGCTGCGCTTGATGCTTCTCAAAATAGCGCACAGGAGAAGCTCGCTGCCCGCGTTGGTGGGCAGATGAAGACTTCGGTGGTTGAGAGGTGGATTTTTGGTCCGTTACCGGATCGGAAAGACCTCGAGACCTGTTTTGGCGATTCTTCCTCTAGAGAAAGGGAGGCCCTGGTGGCTTCTCTGATGTCTCTGATGGCGGAAGGTCGAGCCTTCACTACGGATGGCAAGTTGTCTGCCGAGCTTAGAGAAACCGTCTCTAAAGGTGGTGGATATGGCTTCACCGTACCGAATCAATTTGGTGGTTTTGGCTTTTCTTATGGGCAGCTTGCGCTGCTCGAGGAAGCCTTGGCCGCAAATGGATTTGGTTCGCTGGCGGTAGAAATTTCGGGTCAACTGACTATCGGAGCCGGATCCCTTTTGGGATATGGCGATGAGGTTCAGCAGAAGCTCTATCTACCGATGGTGGCGGATGGTTGCTTGATGGGCTTCGGCCTTACTGAAGTGGGCACCGGGGTCAACGCAAAGAAAATCCAGGCGTATGTAGAATGGGATGAAGCAGCGCGAGTCTACCGGCTTTATGCCGAAGATGAGCGGGCCAAGTTCTATATCACAAATGCGACCCATGGAGGTCTTTGTGGGATTGTGTGCCGCATTGGGAAGGGAGGTAAGGAGATGGGTCTGTTCATTGTTGAGTTGCCGCAAGGTAACATCGACGCGGATGGAGTCTTCTTCAAGCTGTCCTCCTCTGGTGCTGGTGCATTCACTGAGAACTGGAATTCCCGACTTGAGTTCCGGGCTTTTCCGATTCCTGAGCGGAATCGGATCGGCGCGGATGGGGTCGAGGTTCTGTTCTATTGCCTGCGGATGGGCCGATGCATGTTGGCGGCGATGTCGGCTGGGTACCAGAAGATGTTTGCCGCTGATTCGTTGGCATATGCCAGGGCAAGGTCAGGGGTTGGGGGGCTTGTGATCAGTCACGAGTTGCCTCAGCTTAATTTGGCCATGATGATGGCTGGGGCTTTTACTGCTCAAGCATTGTCGCACCTGAGTTTGTTGCAGGATGCCAAGGGGATTGATCTTGCGGGTCTCCGCGATATCACAAAAACCATGGCTTCAGGCACTGCTCGGAGCTCGCTGGAGGCAGCCGAGAAAGTGATCGGAGGGCGGTCATTTGATGTCAATTCACGAGTTCACCAAGCACGGCATAATATGCACGTGTTCGGTATCGTGGAAGGGCAGGATGACCTGATCTTGATGGGCATGGTGAAGGACGTGACCAGCCGGTTCACCGACCGCTACCTTGCCCCCCTCCTCTCCACCCTCCGCGGCCGCCTGCGACTGAGTCTCAGAGACCCTGCAGAAGCGATAAAAGCGACTCTGCGCCTGCTCACAAACCCCGGCTTCTGGTCCCTGACCGGTTGGGTGGCATCTCAAGGTCTCAGAGACCTTGCAAGGCTGCCTTTGCGGCTTGTTCCTGCGTGGGGATTTCGGAGGTATAGGGATATTCCCGAGTCTCTGAGACCTTACGCCCGATGGGCTGAAGAAGAGTTGGCGCGGCAGAAGTGGGTGTATCTATTGATGAATGGATACTACCAGCTTGAGCTGACCAAGGCGCAGTTGCCACTGCTGCTGTTTGGGCGTCGGATTGAAAAGCTCGTCGCTTTACTCGCCGTGTGTTTTCACGCGGAAAGCAAGGATGATGAGCATTCAGTTGCTGTTGCTCGGCTAGCTGTAGAGACGCTGAAAAGGGAGGCGGAGGCCATCAAGGTGGTCCGAGCGATTCCGTCAATCGAGCGGATTAGGGAAGCAAGCTCTCAGGCTGTGAAAACGGCTGAGGGCAGTTATCCCAAACCTGCCCCCATCCCGAATCACTGGAACCGTTCCGGCTCGTAGTGATTTTGTGCACAGGAAGGTTGGTGTCGATTGTGAGGGGGGCCTCATGATCGACACCAACCCAATCCTTTCCTCACAGACATTATAATCAGTTTGGTTAGGTTTTTTGGGATTCGACGCCTGTGCTAGTGAAGGAACCCTAGTTTTTATTGAGGGAACCAGGGCTCTTTATTTTTTTGTAAATTTTCGCAATAATATCCTCCTTATTAATGTGGGCCTGTAGCTCAGCTGGGAGAGCGCTACAATGGCATTGTAGAGGTCAGCGGTTCGATCCCGCTCAGGTCCACCACCTTCCATCTTGCATCATCCCATATTTCGAAGGTTAGCTGAGATACCAGGCCTAAACGTTCCAGGTGGAAATTCAACCCACCACTCCCCATTTCGGTAGAGTAGGGATGCACGCTTGTACTCGTGATAAATGCTGAAATACCAATTTTTGAATTCAGCTCGACGTTCATTTGAGATCGACAAGATTCTGGGGCGCTTTGCTGTTGAATCAGCTTTTTTTGAGTTTACCGGAAGCGAGCCTCTTCTTGTATTTTTTATTTTTATTCTTCCCTTGAAACCAAGTCCACGCGCATAGCGTTCCAATAAAATTTCTCGCCTTCTACATTCGAACTTTTCTAGCATCAGCTTGACATACTCAGCTTGGCTTAGATTCTCATATCCAGGGAGCCTTTCGTATTGGAGAGTGACTGTTTTTGTAAAATGTTTTATTTTCGCTTCTGGATTTGATCGACGCGCCAGATTAAATTCTGTCCAATTTACGATTTCAAATTTCTTAGAAATTCCGTGAATAGCATCATAAAAACAATTATATCCTGGGTAGTCCGATAATTTTTCAACAAGGCCATCTTTGATTGGTTGGAGCACTGTATAAAAGAAATACTCCTCGACGTCTTCGGCATCTGGAAGAAATTCCGAGGAATAACGACGCTTCCAAAGTCGGCCTCCCGGGTACTCGGGGGTATGTTTGCCGACTGCTTTTGCGATACTTGAATTGAGGTCCCGCATAAAATTCGATCGATTTCCGAGCGGGAAAAGGGCGGGGCCTTGGATGTGATTTCCTTCGATTGCAAGTGCGTATAACTTGACGTTATATCGATCTGCTAATTTGGCTGTGTAGCCGAGAATTGCATTTTCAAGTCGGGGATTATTTATAAACCATAATTCAGCATTCCTTGTTCTGGTCGTGAGGAATGAGGCTAAATCAGTGGATTCGATTCTTGGATGATAAGCCATATAAAAGTCCTATAAAAAATCAGACAAAAAGTGCCTGCGGTAAGTAATCGCACTAGAACAAAAGAAGTTGCTTGCGGGACCAGAGAAAATGCTTTTGCAGAGTCTCTGAGACTTTGTGCTCTCTTAATCAGATTAGCTCAAGAAGTCAGGGAGTTAGGTGGTTTTATGTTTCCAGTCATAAAAACTTTTGGAATTGTCATTAGAAAGTTTCCATTCTCCAGATAGCTGGCCATACTTTCGGGCACAATCGGTCTTCAAGGCATCTAGTTCGCCAAAGGAACTACCGCTGTATCGGTTCAAAAAATCCCTATCGAATTGAATTAAGACCATTCGAGCAGCTTTTACCGCCGAAGCGTCCGGATGATACAAAAATTTAACTAATTCGTGTGCATGGTCTCTGAGATTTAAAGCTATCCCATCGGCGCTATTGATGATTCTGTTTAGGATGGGCCCCGAAGCGTGGCCGGTTTGAAGTAGCTCGATTACTTTTTTTGAATAATCAGAGCTTTTAATGTCCCCCAAGAAAAAACCACAAGCAGAAGCAACTTGCCCCATCCTGCCTTGACCAAGGTCTTTCTCGACCGCCTCGTTAAAAATATTTAGAAATGCATTCTCAAAGTATGGTGCCAAGGCCTGCCCTGACCATCGAGACTTACTGAGTAGTTCATTGACCGCCTCCACCCCTGCGAAAGCCACATCCGGACAGAATGCCACATCGTCAAAATCTGACGCTGTTACCACAGAGTCTCTGAGAAGTTTAAATCCCTCAGATATCGGATTTATTTTACTGAGATTTCTTATGATGGAGCAGCGTAGGCCAATATCGACCTCATGCGCGAGACAATACTCCAGAACCAGGGAGCCCTTAGCGACCATTTCTGGGGTCGGATTTCGCGAAAGGTGCGAGATCACGTTATTCAGAGCACCGTATCGACCAGATGCAGAAAACATTCTTCCGAGTTCAGGGTCGTTTAAAAGGCTTTCCAGAGATTGGTCATAGTCCAACATATCGGATGGACCAAAATCTCTTAAGCGATCCATGGTTTGGTGGAGAGGACTGATTATTGGTCTGGGCTCGACTGCAACTGCCAAGATATCGGGGGCCCCATTTGGATGGGGTTGCTGAGGTTCCAGAAAATTGAACTCGTGTTGTTTGAAGGCCATAGCTAAAGAAAGTTATGGGGTAGATTTCATTTTACGTGCATATTTTTTAATAAAATCTAGCGGGCTAAATGTCAGTTAACTCAATAGGTTAGGATAGTTAAGGTGTCATGCAGAGTCTCTGAGACCCTGTGGCCTACCTTGGGTATCCCTCTTTTTTACCTTCAAGGTGATAGGCGCAGTTTTTGGAGCAAGTCTTTTGGGACTCCACTTGTGCACAATTTTGGCAGATTTTTGCCTCCTCACCACAGTTCAGGCAGGGCAATTTTATCTCTCCTGGGTCTCCGCAATGAACACAGAGGTGGTATTTTTTTGATGAATGAAGATTCTGATCTACGGCGACTCGGTGATCGAATACAAAGCACTCTCCCTTAAATTTGCCGTCCGGAAATTCCTCAAGATATTTTAGAATTCCACCCTCAAGTTGAAAAACATTTTGATACCCCCGCTGCTGCATCTCGACCATTGCCTTTTCGCAACGAATTCCGCCAGTGCAGTACATTAACACCTTCTTGTCTTTAGGAATTTGAGTCCGCTCAAGATATTCGGGGAACTGATTAAAGGTTTTGATATCCGGGTCAACGGCATTTTGAAAGGTGCCGAGAGCAGTCTCGTAGCTATTTCGGGTATCTAATAGGACCACATCTTCAGTTTCTAATACTTGATGCCATTCTCTGGGCGATAGGTGGTTGTTTTTGGCTGATTCGGGAAATATTTCAGGCTTTCCAAGAGTTACAATCTCATTCCTAAGTTTCAGTTTGAATCTCCTAAATGGATTTTTGCTGGCCCAGGAGTCTTTGAAATTAATTGATTCAGCCCCGAGAGACTTGGTCAAAAAAGCCTTGAATTCTTCAAGATCCTCTGGATTCCCAGCCACAGTTCCATTAGCTCCTTCTGGAGCAAGGATAATTAGACCTCTAATGTGGAGACTTCCTGCAGAAATGGAAAGCTCTGATTCGATGATTGGAATCTTCTTGTGAGGTATTCTTACAAATTTATAAAAAGCTGTGACCTTGGTCTTCATTAACATCTCTCCCACCTCCATTTAAAAGCACCCGCCACCCTGAGTCAAGTTTGTGCAGGGTCTTGTGCAGGGTCTCTGAGACCTTGTAGGGACCTTGTAGGTCTCCTATTTGTTTTCGTAGGTTAGGGGGATCCAGTTGCGGGCGGAGCAGGCCGGACATGCAAAAAGTGGCTCGTTAAGATTTGGCACCAGCGGTCTTTTGAACTCGTGACGGCAGCTACCACAGGTAAGCTCAACCTTATTTACAAAAACTTCGAAAAAATAGGGCACTATGCCGCCTTTGGCAGCCGCCTTGGCAGCCCATTCAGCCTTTTTCTGTGGAGTAGGACTATTCATACCTTTGCCTTATCTCTCATATATTCGTTATCCTTAGTCTCTGAGAACCTGTTATCAAATATAAACGTTATGCAGGGTCTCTGAGAATCTGATAACCACATATCTGCTGGGGTGAATTTAATCATAAGCCGGGGTTTGGTATAAGGGGGGAGATGGAACTTAGGATGGCGCACTGTTTATTTTTCTCCTTTATCCTCCACGGGCTCATTGTCTGTGGTCTGGGTACGGGGTCTGTCTACGCTCGCGCCTCGATCGAACTCTCTAATGATGTCACAGGCACGATTGTTTCTTTTGCCTCTATCGCTGCAGCTCCTCAGCCCGAATCCTCTCAGCCGGATCTGCCACCAGTCCATGCTCCAGAGATCCAAAAAACCGAAGAGCCAGCTCCGCAACTAGAAGTTCCCTCACTCGATCCAAAACCTTTGGCCAGACTCTCGATGAAGAAGTTAGAGAAGGTTTCCAAAAATTCAAAAAAAGAGAGGCCCAATCCTCGTAATCAAAAATCTCTCGAACAAAAAAATTTAGCTCCTTCAACTTCAGATCCATTAGCGCAGTCAGATACTAGCGCCCTCTCGTCTCAATCGGGAGGAATGGGCTCAGGGAACTCCCTCAAGCCTCGCATAGTTTCTGCCCCTAAACCGCCCTACCCACCTCGAGCCCTCAGAATGGGCTTCGAAGGGAAAGTATCTTTGGATCTTTCAATCGCCGCTGATGGCCGGGTTACTGCCGCTTCTATTGCACAAACATCAGGTAGAACTGACTGCGATCAATCAGCTGTAAACACAGCCTTAGCATACTGGCGCTTTTCTCCAGCCACTCTAGATGGTCGCCCCGTGGAGTCTAGCGAGAAGGTGGTAGTAGTTTACGAAATAAATCGGTGACCCTTGTCGTCTCCTCTATCTAAGCTTCACTTTGAGAGATGGACCGCACCAGTCTTTGTGGTTCTGATGGCACTCTTTATTTTTGAAACCCTGACAGGCTTTGCTCTATTCTTCGCGATGGGCCTGATTCCAGGCATTGAACCACTTGGCTTAATTCACTCAGCTCTGGGACTGGTTCTGATCCCCATATTTATCTTTTATCAAATTCGCCACTACTCTAGAGTGCGCCATTTGAAAAATACTTTTCACTACAAACTAGGCTTGGTTACCTCCTTGTCTTTATTAATTGTAATAATCTCTGGTCTTCCAATACTTCCAAATATGTCGCCCGAACTTGTCGCGAACAAAGTAGTAAGATTAATTCATGTAGTATCAAGTTTTGCCTTTCTGATCTGTTTAACCGGGCACCTAACTCTTGTTTGGCGACTGACTATAGGCAGATCGTTCAGAGGCTCTATCAATGGAGACTCTCAGTAAATGTTCGGCATAATTTTATCAGTATTTTCTGCCCTCCTATTTGCCTTTGGCGATGTCGGCAAAAAAATTCTTTCAAAGGATATTGATCCGTTTCAGATTACCTGGATCCCAGTAAGCTTTGGGATATTGATTGGACTGATCTATTTTGGATTTAACGGGATTGATCACTCTAATACCCTAGATATATTGCCCTGGGCCGTACTATCTGGATTGCTACTTCTGTTAGTTGAATTAGTTTTTCTAAAATCAATCAGCTCAGGAGAACTCTCCTTGATTATGCCGCTGACCGCGTTTGTTCCAGTTTTCAGTGGCACAATCGCATGGTTCTTCCATGCAGAAAGCCCGACCTACACAGCTCTTCTGGGTGTATCGATTCTTTTGATTGGTTCGTGGCTAATGTTTGCTGATACCTCTGATTGGAGAAACATCTTTAGACCGTTTGCCAGGATGTTCCAAGATGTGGCGGCGCGATACATGTTATATTTCTGCGCTATAGACGCTATCTTTGTGAACGTAATGAACCATGGCGGCGATCTAAGTTCTGCCCCGTATTTTTTATGGCTTACTTTAATTTTTGAATCCATATTTTTATCAATTCTTCTCGCAAAGAATAATTTAAACCCCTTATCGCCAATAAAAAAATATCCAGCGGTCACTTTGGGCACGGGGCTAGCCTGGTCACTTGGCATGTTGGCGGTCTTTGAATCCCTAACACACACGCTTATTGCTTACTCAATGGCGGCCAATAGAGTTCACACTATATTTATAGTTCTCTTAGGCTATCTAATTTTTAAAGAGCATCACTTTAAAAAGAGAATTTTAACCTCGATTTTGATGGTTATTGGAGTGTTGATACTTATTCTCGGTAGTTGATAATAAGCTTCAGCCGGTGATACTGTAGCTGAAAAGACTCCAGTGATAGTTAGGTGACCCATGGGACGTATTTTCGAAAAGCGCAAAGTAAAAATGTTCGCTCGCTGGGCGAAGAACGCTAAGGCTTTTACCAAAATCGGCAAAGAAATAGCCGTTGCCATCAAATTGGGCGGAGGCGATCCGAATAGTAATCCCCGTTTAAGAATGGCGATTCAGACAGCCCGCTCACTAAACATGCCCAAAGACCGAGTCGAAGCTGCTATCAAAAGGGCAACTTCAAAAGATGCCGAAGATCTGCATGAAGTAGTTTATGAAGGCTATGCTCCCCACGGTATTGCTATAATTATCGAAACTGCCACCAATAATAACACCCGCACAATTGCAAATGTCAGATCTATTATGACCAAGCATGGCGGCACGATTGGAACCTCAGGCTCTCTGGATTATCTGTTTCAGCGTCGAGGAACCTTTGCGGTAGCTAAACCAGCCGGCGACTTGGATGAATTTGAGTTGGATCTAATCGATCACGGGCTTGAGGATATGTTTGAGGGGGAAGACGGCAATCTTCTCATCTACTGTTCTTTTGATAAGTTCGGTGAAATGCAGGGCGCCTTAGAGAAACACAAGGTCGAGCTAAAAAGTGCAGCCCTACAACGCATACCTCTGAATTTCTCAACTTTATCGGCAGATAAGGAAAAGGAAATTGAAGAGTTAGTAGCCGCGCTCGAAGAAGATGATGACGTTCAGCATGTCTATACGAATCTTAAATCTTCAGAGTAAGTACTGAGCAATCTTGAATTATTTCACCCTGGCCGAATTGGATTGACTACTATTGGGCGGAGGGTATTCTTAAGCTATTCCAAAAAGGTGCAGTATGACCAACATTAATGAGAATTTAGA
>Ga0172372_10000723_pt1 | contig 50565 bp, 45 predicted proteins | sample LakKiv5m_2_FD_114544 | JGI IMG/M metagenome (GOLD analysis project Ga0172372, IMG submission 114544) | Freshwater microbial communities from Kabuno Bay, South-Kivu, Congo - kab_092012_9.5m | ecosystem: Environmental > Aquatic > Freshwater > Lake | place: Democratic Republic of the Congo...
AAAATTCTAGATCTTGCAAATAAAAGTGGGATTGAAGGCTCCTTTGTCTTTCAAGTAGATAAAAGCTCTCAAACATCTAAAATTAACGCGTATGTGACTGGGATTGGATCTTCAAAAAGGATTGTTTTTTGGGATACGACTCTACAGGCCATGAGTCAAGATGAGATCTTATTTGTCACAGGTCATGAGATGGGGCACTATGTTCTAAATCATGTATGGAAAAGTTTTGCTATTTATAGCATTTACCTTGTTCTTCTTTTTTACTTTGTGGATCGTTTTTCAGCATTTTTGTTTAAAAGGTGTCATTTTTTTAAATCAATTAAAACATTTCATTCAAATGCTGCACTTGCTCTTTTACTTTTTTCCTTTAATTTAGCTTCTTTTTTTTCTCAGCCCATCTTTAATGGAATGAGTCGATATTTTGAAAAGCAAGCAGATCAATTTGGCTTAGAAATTACACAAAATAGCTGCGCTGCAGCCTCAGCGTTTATCACCCTTCAAAATTCCAATTTGGCAAACCCTCGCCCAGGAAAGTTCTACAATTTTTGGATCGCATCTCATCCAAGTCTATATGAAAGGGTAAGGTTTGCAAATCAGTACTGCCCGTGGAGGGACAAAAAACCTTTGAAATATGAGCATCTTTTTAAAAAGGGCGCTTTTTCTTTAGATAATACTTGTAAATAAGAAAGGGAAGTACAAACGTTGGGATTCCAAAATAAAAAGAAAATCTTAAGTCTTTGCTTAAGTATAAAACTACAAGAGCAAAAATCTGTAGTCCTATTGCTGTCATAGTTAAACTGGGATAAAAAGGCATTTTATAAATTAATGGTTTTTTCTCCTGTTTGCATTGGTTATGTTTTTTTCTAAAATAATACTGAGAAAAACAAATGGTAATCCAACAAATTGATCCTCCAAATCCTGTCAGGGCTAAAAGATTTGTATAAAGAGAGTCTGGGTCAATAAAAAAAGAAAGGGAAATGACAAGTAAAACAAAAGCAATTGTGATCAAAGAGGCGTTAATTGGAACTCCAGATTTACTTAGTTTTTGAATCGTTTTTGGCGCAAGGTTTGTTGCAGAAAGAGAATAAAGGGAGCGAATCGTGGAGTAGAGGCCGCTACTTGAGCAAGAAATAGACCCTGCAATAATTAAAACCCCAAATGCCTGAGCAATATTTGAAAAACCGTATTTAAGTAAGACCTCAGAAAAGACGCTTCGTTTTAATGAAGCGTCTTGCCAAGGAAAGATGGAAACGATAATTAAAGTTGGAATAAAATAGATGTATAAAAGTCTCCATGTGATTTGTTTAAGAGATCTTGGGACTGTTTCTTCTGGATTTTTAGATTCTGATGCAGTAATGCCAATAATTTCAGTCCCTTGAAAGCTTGAAATCATAATCACAAGATTAGAGAGAAATATAAAGAGACCTTTTGCAAAAAAGCCTCCATTTTCTCCAAGATATCTAGTTCCAATAAATTCTTTTTGATTTCCAATCAGACCAAAAAAAATCAAAATCCCGATTATAGAAAAAAGAGCAATAATTGAAAGTTTTATGATTGAGAGAATGTATTCCATTTCTCCAAAGGCTTTGACAGCCTTTAAGTTGATACATGCAATTAAAAGCCCAAGAAATAATGCGTAAAAAGGAACGCTAATCAAAGGAAAAAAGTGATGAAGTAAAATTCCTCCTGCAATGCATTCAGAGGGGACATATACAATCCAACTAATAAAATAACACCACCCTACTGCAGCACCAACAGCAGATGAGATGTAAGTTTTAGCATAGTTGATGAAGGAACCCTCTACTTTTTTGGCTAGAATTAATTCTGTAAAGCAGGCCATGGTTAAAAATGTAATCAGCCCTCCAAGCGCATAAGCTAAGCATGCCGAGGGGCCCATTTGATTGACGACATACCCGGTTCCAATAAAATAAGAGGAACCGATAATTCCTCCGATTGCAATCATATCGATGTGTCTTTTTTGAAGAACTTTTTTTAAAGGCATGATTTTTTACTCAGCATATTTTCATTTAATTCTTTATTTGAACTCGGAATAAAAGTCAAAAATCTTACCTAATATAAAAACTGAAATTAAAATTTAATTATAAAAGTTATTTGATTGTTTGATTTAAAAAAAATAAGGTTTTATAATTCATTCTTATTTTAAATTCTTCATGGAGATTTTTTATGAGAACAAATTTAAAACATTTTTCAAGAGCTGCTTTTTTAGCTTGCATCGCTCTTTTTACATCATCTTCAGCGTTTGGAGCAAGTTTAGCTGATAAAGCAAAGCAATTTGCAGAAAGGGTAGATGAAGCAGAAGCTAAAATCAAAAAAGAAGCAAATGAGGCCAAACAAAAAGCTAAAGAGACAAAAGAAATGCTAAAGAAAAAAGGGGAAGAGGTCTCAGAAAGTATTAAAAAAGAAAATCAGCAAGCTGCAGAGCAGCTAACAGAGTTAAAAGAAAGAGCAAAAAAATCGGCTCATAAAGCATTAGACTCTTTATAATCTTATATAAAGACCTCATTTTCATGAGGTCTTTTTCTTTACATCAGCCCCTCTTTTTTTAATAAATCCACAACCTGTGCATTCTCTTTATTCTAGAGCATCTGTTTTCTAACATGGTTAGTTTGATGATATTTATAGAGCAAATCAGCTCCCCCAATTCCAAGTTCTAAAAGTCGCTTTATAAGAACTACTTTTGTGTTCCATTGCCGTAGACTTGCTTTTCCCCTTTAGTATCGATACAACTTTGGATTGGATCAAGAAGAGTGTTTTGGATGAGGGTGGACAAAAAAGACCATAGAAAATCTCTCCGCATCGGCCTTTTTAGCAATGACTCGATGTTTTGAGCTTTTCAAAAGTCCATTTGTTAGATTGTTTATCATATTTCCAATATTTATCACAAACGCATCCTCTTTCACTTTTACATCCTGCCACTCTCCATTTATTTCTACTTGAAGTCCCTCCTCTGTAGGTTTAGGAAGAATCGTTAGATAGCCTATGTCTGTATGAGGAGCTCCCCAAATATTTTCATAATCAGAGCCTTCTTTTCCAATTTAGAAAAATTCTTTTCGATCTTTTATCCCATTTCCTTTACCAAATTCTTCCAAAACAAATCCTCTTTGTCCATCAGCTTTAGAGCTATAAAACTGCTTTTTATAAGAGAGATCACTTTTAAAAAATGAAGAGGATTCCCCGTAGGCTAAATCGATCAGTGTTTGATTAACTTTTGTTTTTTCAACTCAAAAAAAACCAATTGTTGTCATGGCAGGATAAAGCGTTTTTAAAAATTCTTCTTTTTTCTTTAAGAGTAAAAATCTTGCATAGTAACCGTTGGAATCACAACTTCAGCAAAAACAGAGGTTCTTATAAAAAAAAGATAAAGAGGAAAGAAAGAGTGTTTTTTATTAAATGTTCTCAGATTTAAATGATCAAGAAAACACCTGAAAATTTAGAGTAAATTTTTGATTATTTAAAAAATAGATTTACTTATTGTTGTATGGGATTTTCAAATACGTGGAGGGACTATGACACTTGATCTACAAATAACTGATGTAAAGCTTAAAACAAGACTCAGAAGAGTAAGATCTCATCCTGCTTTAAGAAGTTTGATTAAAGAAACAAATCTTACAGTCAATGATTTAGTGTTACCTCTTTTTATCAAAGGAGATAGGGGATTAAAAGTTGCTATCCCATCCATGCCCGGCCATTATCAAATTCCACTTTCAATGCTTAAAGAGGAGATTTCTCAAATAGTATCTCTTGGAATCAAAGCAGTGATTTTATTTGGAATACCCTCTCAAAAAGATCCTTTTGGAAAAGAGTCTTATCAAGTCGATGGAATCATCCAAAAAGCTCTTAGAATAATTAAAGAAATTACGCGAGATCTTCTTGTGATTTGCGATGTATGCCTTTGTGAATATACAGATCATGGTCACTGCGGTCTAATAGATAAAACTAGTGATTTCTTTGTGATTGAAAACGATACAACGCTTAGTATTTTAGCAAAACAAGCTCTTTCATTTGTACTCGCGGGTGCTGATGTAATTGCTCCAAGTGGAATGATGGATGGGGCCGTTAAATTTATAAGAGAGCACTTAGATGAGAGTGGATTTTACTCGATTCCAATTTTAAGCTACTCTGTAAAATATGCCTCTTCTTTTTATGGACCATTTAGAGCAGCAGCTGAAGGAGCACCTTGTTTTGGGGATAGAAAGTCTCATCAAATGGATCCATCAAATAGCGCAGAAGCTCTAAGAGAGGTGAGCTGTGATATAGATGAGGGGGCTGATATTTTGATGGTTAAACCAGCTCATAGCTATTTAGATGTAATTTTTAGAATAAAACAAAAACACCCTGAGGTTCCCCTTTGCGCTTACCATACAAGTGGGGAGTTTGCCATGATAAAAGCTGCAGCTCAAAATGGGTGGGTGAATGAGAAAGAGGCTGCGCTTGAAGTTCTTACCTCAATTAAAAGAGCAGGAGCTGATTTTATGATCAGCTACTACACAAAAGAAATTATTTCAAAAGGATGGATTCAATGAATATTCATTTTTTTAAACGGTAAGATTTTTATTCAAACTTTAAATCTCTATTTTTCTATCTCTGTATCCTTTATAATATTTCACTTAATTAAGAGACAAATGAGAGTTGTATGACTAGGGTCAATTCTGAGCCTTTAAAGGTGGTTGATAAATTAAAAATCATAGAAGAGAACACTTTGCAAAAAAGTCCTTATGATCTTTCTATTTTAGAGTGGGAATTCTTTTTTGAAACCAATCAGCTGCCTAAATACCATGGGAAACAAGTTTATGAATGGATCTTTTCAAAGCAAAAGATGGATCCATCTGATTTTACAAATCTCTCTTTAGCTATAAGAACTCTTTTAAAAGATTCTTTTGATTTTACTCTTTTAGAGATTCACTCCAGATTGTTTTCTAAAGATGGAAGTGAAAAACTTCTTTTGAAAACTAAAGATCAGCTTTTAATTGAAATGGTGATCATGCCCTACGATGACAGGGTAACTTTGTGTCTAAGTTCACAAGTTGGGTGCAGAATGGGATGTAACTTTTGCCAAACTGGTAAAATGGGATTTAAAAGAAACCTCTCTTCTGGAGAAATTCTTTCACAAATTCTTCTTGCAAATCAACTTCTTGCCCAAAAAGAGCAAAAGCTAAAAGTGACAAACGTCGTGTTTATGGGGATGGGAGAGCCACTGGATAATTTTGATGAAGTCGTCAAAGCATGCAAAGTGATGGTGGATAAAAAAGCATTAGGTTTATCTAAAGCGAAGGTGACAGTTTCTACATCAGGACTTGTTCCAGAAATTTATAGACTCGCAAGAGAGCTACCAGTAAGACTTGCAATTTCTCTTCATTCAGCCGACGATCAAACAAGAAGTCAAATGATGCCAGTTAACCGTAGATATCCTCTTGAAAAGCTTAAAAAAGCACTTCTTGAATATCCAGCTCCAGCTAGATACGGAGTTACACTTGAATACGTGATGATAGAGGGCGTTAACGATACAATTTTAGATGCAAAAAAACTCGTTAAGTTTATTCACGGGATGAAAGCTAAAGTCAATCTAATTCCAATTAACCATTTTCCAGGGCTTAAAATGGAAAGATCTCAAGAAGAGTCCATTCAAGCTTTTCAAAAGTATTTAAGCGATAGAAGTATTCCGGCTCCAGTGCGCTATAGTCGAGCTCAAGACGTAAGCGGTGGCTGTGGACAGCTTGCTGCAAAAGCAGAAAAAGATATTAACAAAGACCCAAGAGTTCTTTATAAAGAAAAAAGAGCTCAAGAAAGGGCGCAAAAATAGTAAATAGTATGCCATTAGATATAATTTCCTCTCCTCCAAGAAACGACTATAAACAACCTGTTTTTGAGTCTCCATCTGCACCACCAGCTTTTTTAGATGTGGATCAAGCTTTTAGAGCTCACCTCTCTCCGGGGGGCGCAACAGTCTCTTTTCCCCTTCCTTCTCATTTAAAAAATCAGAGAGATAAGGTTTATGCTATATGGATCCAAGATAAAGATGACATCGACGCTTCTGATGCCTACGCAGGGTCTACAACAGATACTCTTGGATCAAGGCTTTCAAAGCACGCCTCGAAGGTGAATAAGAACAAAGATACTGCCTTAGTTTATAAAAAATTAAGAGTAGATCCTAGCCGGATTCGTTTTGGCGTAGTGAATACTGGGCTTAGAGAATTTCAGGGGCTTGATATTGGAGATCAAGAAAAAAAAGCTGTTTCTAAAATTCCAAAAGATCAAAGACTTAACTCCAATGAGGGAGGGACAGGAGGTTTGTCTTTAAGAGCTGCGCAAGAAGCTGCTATTAAAGAATATGGAGAGCCCCCAGCGATACTCCCATCTCTAGTTTCTACTCCTCAAAAAAGATATCCTCTTTCAGTAAATGAGGATGGAGTCATCACTGTGGATTTTACCCCTAAGGGAAAATCTCAGGAAGGGGTGATTTACTCGATCAAAGATCAGAGAGAGGAAATGCATTATGCAGGCTTCACGACAAGAACTCTTGGAGAAAGAGCTGTAGAACATGTGGGACATGCAAATAGATTTGCTAAACCAAAAATTTCAGCAAAAAAGCCAAATCTTTATGAAGAAATGCAAACAAGGCCTGAGGATTTTTCCGTTGGAATTTATGCCAGTGGGATTATTTATCCAAAACATTTTGTAGAGCTTGAACAGCAGTTGATTGAAACAAAAGATGCATTCGGTCATGGCTATAATCAAAATAAAGGGGGGGGTGGGTGTTTTAGAAGACCTACAAAAAAGGTCGCTAGATCCAACCTTTTTGAATAGATAAATGAAACTCTTGAGCCGCTGCAAAAGAAGGTTTTTTCTCTGAGATCATCTCAAATAAAAGAGCCGGATTTACAGTAATTGCATCAGGTGAACAAAGTAGCGCTGATTTTACATCTTCTAAATTCTTTAGAGAAGCAACAAGGATTTTTGTCTTAGATCCCATTTTTAGTTTAAGCTCATGAATTGCCTCAATCACTTTTACAGGGTTGTCTCCTTGTTTTTGGATTCTTGAAAAGTAAATTGCTAGATAATCAACTTCGGCAAGTAAACTAAGATATCCCTCAATTTCATCATAGATTGCTGTCGCCATGATTTTCAAAGAAGCCTTTTTTCCTTCTTTCATTGCTAAAAAGCCCTCTTTAATGGCAGGAATTTTTATAACAGCTCTTGGGTTTAATCCTCTAAGAAGAAGAGCCTGTGAGAGCATTTCCTCTTTCGATAAAGCGGTAACCTGCATTGCAATCTCTTTATCCCAGCTTTCGCTTACCTTTTTTAATATATCAATCGCTCTTTCTTTAGATTTTTGTAAAAGAAGAGGGTTGGTTGTGATTCCAAAGCAAAAAGATTGAATAAATGGAGTGCAAATCATATCAACATCACAAGTGTCTACCCAAAGTTCCATTTTATCCTCTCATGAAGAAAATTGTTTAGTTTTTATAAATAATTACATATTTAAGTAATTAAATGTGAATTATTTTTTCTTGGTCAATTATGGATGGTTTAGTTGTAACTAAGGGCGCTCCAACTCCACTTGGAGTCACAATTGAGGACAAAAAGGTCAATTTCGCCCTTTTTTCTGAGCATGGAAAAAAGGTGACTCTTGTTTTACTTGATAAAACAAGTAAAAAAATTATCTTTAAATATGAGCTTTCATCAGCTCTAAATAAAACAGGATTTGTTTGGCATTTAGCAATAGATCATCTAGAGCTTCCTGTTTTATACGCCTATCAAATCGATGGAAGTCATCATAGTCCAAATTTCTATGATCCAAGCGCTCTTTTATGTGATCCTTATGCAAAAATTCTTCAAGGGCCGAGGGTTTGGGGAGAGAATCATCATAAATATCATCCATTTGGTGTTGTCATGGATCTTCCAAAATTTAACTGGGAACATGTAGAGCCTCCAAGGCACTGCATGAAAGATTTAATCATTTATGAGATGCATGTAAGAGGTTTTACGCAAGATTCTTCAAGCAAAGTAAAGCATCCTGGCACCTATCTTGGGGTGATTGAAAAAATACCTTATCTTTTAGAGCTTGGAGTCAATGCTATAGAGCTTATGCCAATTCATGAGTTCAATGAGTGCTCAAATCATCGAAAAAACCCCATGACTCAAGATCCTCTCTATAACTACTGGGGATACTCCTCGTTAAATTTTTTCTCTCCAATGCTTCGCTATAGCTCAAGTGATGAGCTTGCAGCAGCGATTTTAGAGTTTAAAGGTATGGTCAAAGAGCTCCATAGAAATAAAATTGAAGTCATATTAGATGTTGTTTTTAATCACACAGGAGAGAAAAAACAAGAGGGAAATTTCCTCTCTTTTTTAGGGATTGACCGAAGCTCTTATTATCTTTTGCATCAGGGAGAGCATACTAACTACACAGGATGCGGCAACACGGTAAATGTAAATCATTTAGCAGCACTTCAGTTAATCTTAGATTCCTTGCGCTACTTTGTCACACAGATGCACATCGATGGGTTTCGTTTTGATTTAGCAGCAATTTTTAATAGAAATGAAACAGGACATCTAGAAGCGATGTCATTTTTGACAAAAGCAATTAGCGAGGATCCAATTCTTGCAAATACTAAGCTTATCGCTGAGCCTTGGGATGCAGCAGGCGCCTATCAATTAGGAGGCTTTTGTCCTACGAAAAATCGCTGGAGCGAGTGGAATGGAAAATTTAGGGATGATGTAAGAAGATTTATAAAAGGAGATCCCTTTGTTAAAAATGATTTTGCCCATAGAATCTGCGGATCTGAAAGCCTTTTTCATCAAAGATCTCCACAAGCAAGTCTCAATTTTATTACAGCTCACGATGGATACACTCTTCATGATTTAGTTTCCTATCAAAAGAAACATAACTTTGAAAATGGAGAAGGAAATAGAGATGGATCCGATTGCAATTTTTCATGGAATCATGGAGTGGAAGGAAAAGCCTTAGAGGAAAAAATTATTCATCTAAGAAATAGACAAATGAAAAATTTCTATGTTGCTCTTTTAATTTCTTCAGGTGTTCCGATGCTTTTGATGGGAGATGAATATGGACACACCAAAAAAGGAAATAACAATACCTGGTGTCAAGATGGAAAAATCAATTACTTTTTATGGGATGAGCTTGAATCAAATAAGGGGTTTTTTCTATTTATTCAAAAAATGATTGCGTTTAGAGCGTCTCATAAAATCTTCAAGAGGGAAAAGTTTTTTAAAGAAGAGATTACATGGCATGGAAGCGTTCCAAATCACCCAAATTGGGAGGATCCAAAAGCGCTGCTTGCTTTTTCTCTATTCGATAAAAAAGAAAAATGTGAGATTTTTATCGCATTTAACGCAACAGCTGATCCCACTTTGATGACTTTACCTACTGCCCATAATCATCAAAGATGGCGTTTAATTGTTGATACCTACGCTTCATCTCCAGGGGATTTTTTAGAGCCTGCAGATGAAAGGGAGATCACCTCAAAGAGTTATAATCTTGAGGGTTACTCAGTGATTATCTTAAAGAGTTTTTAGTTCTTGATTTTATAAATCAATGTTGCAAGAGGGGGAATCGTTACATGAATTTGTCCCTGATGATTTGTATACAGAGTCTCTAAAATGCCAAAGTCGCTTCCTCCGTAGAGTTTGCCATCTGTATTTAAAATAAGATTCCAGATCGATTCTTTTTGAACATTAAGCATATAATTTTTTCTTGGTACCGGAGTAAAATTACACACGATTAAAAGCTGATCAAACCCCTCATCTACTTTTCTTAAGTAAGACAAAATGCTGTGATCTGCATCTTCTAGATGAATCCAACTAAAGCCCTTTGGATCATAATCAGAGGCGTAAAGTGAGGGCTCCTCTTGATAGAGGTGATTCAAATCCTTGATTAGATGTTGAATTCCTTTGTGAGAGCTATAATTCAAAAGATCCCAATCAAGAGATTCATCGTGATTCCACTCTTTAAACTGAGCCAATTCAGCTCCCATGAAAAGAAGTTTTTTTCCTGGATGGGTGAACATATATCCGTATAGAAGTCTTAGATTTGCAAATTTTTGCCAATAATCTCCAGGCATTTTCTCAATTAAAGATTTTTTCCCATAAACCACCTCATCATGAGAGAGCGAGAGGATAAAGTTTTCATTATAAAAATAGCACATGCTAAAAAGAAGCTTTGGGTGATGGAATTTCCTATAAATTGGGTCTTTACAGAAGTATTCAAGCGTGTCGTGCATCCATCCCATATTCCATTTGTAACCAAATCCAAGACCACCTAAAGAGGTGGGTCTTGAAACCATCGGCCATGCTGTAGATTCTTCTGCGATGATATCAATGTCACCATATCTACCATAAAGATGTTCATTTAATATTTTTAAAAACACAATCGCTTCAAGGTTTTCGTTTCCTCCGTAGATATTTGGAATCCACTCTCCCTCTTTTCTTGAATAATCAAGATAAAGCATTGAGGAGACAGCATCGACTCTGAGACCATCTATATGATATTTATCCATCCAAAAACTTGCGCTGCTGATCAAAAAAGAGAAGACCTCTTTTCTTCCGTAATTAAAAATTGCGCTTTTCCAATCAGGATGAAATCCAAGCTTTGGATCTTTGTGTTCAAACAGTGAGCTTCCATCAAAATCTACCAAGCTGTGGGGATCAGAAGGGAAATGGGAAGGTACCCAATCAAGTATGACTTTAATTTTTGCCTGATGCAACGATTCAATCAGCTCAAAAAAATCATCGGGAGTGCCAAATCTACTACTTGGGGCAAAGTATCCAGTTTTTTGATAACCCCACGACCCATAAAATGGATGTTCCATCACCGGCATAAATTCCACGTGGGTAAATCCCATCTCTACAAGATAAGAAGGAAGCTCTTTTGCAAGCTCCTTATAACTGAGAGATTCAAATGCACTTTTTTTTCTCCAAGATCCAAGGTGCATTTCATAAATCGACATCGGTTTTTTATGAGAGGATCTATTTTCAGGGCGCTTATTTTGTTTTTTTGATGAGAGGTCCCAGACAATCGATGCGGTTTTTGGAGGTGTCTCCCAAAAAAATGCAAAGGGGTCTCCTTTTTCTAAGATTTTATCTTCAAATACTGAGGTGATGACATATTTATAAAGAGCTCCTTTTTTTAATTTAGGAATGAACCCTTCCCAGATTCCAGAGCTATCCCACCTTGGATATAGAGGGTGAGAAAAAGAGTTCCATCCGTTGAAATCTCCTTTTACATGCACGTTTTTTGCACTTGGAGCCCATAGTGCAAAAAAAACACCCTCCTCATTTTCAAAAGAGCCAAGGTGTGAGCCAAGTTTTTCATACAGAGAAAAATGTTTCCCCTCTTTAAATAGATGAATGTCGTAATCTGTAAACCTAGAGCAAGGCTTTGTCAAAGGGGAGTGCATAAAAATCCTTCTTTAAGAGAATTTTCTTATAGAGGCTTTTAACTCAGTAGGCAATAGATTTTTTTATGGAAAGAAAGAAGATAAAAAAGAAGGCTACCTGTTTAGATAGCCTAAGCTCTTTTCAGATTAGAAACGCTTTTTGTTTGCGCTGTTGAATGGACGCTTTGCTCCACCAAAGTCTTTTTTCTCTTGTGGGCGAGCTTCGTTTACAACAAGTGCTCTTCCACCAGCGTCTTTTCCGTGTAGTTCTTTGATAGCTTTTTCAGCTTCATCTTTTGAGCTGAACTCAACAAATCCAAAACCTTTGGATCTCATTGTTTCCCTATCAATAATCAACTTGCAGCTTATAACTGAAGCATACGCTGAAAAAATGTTTTGTAGATCAGATTCTTTGTAACTAAGAGGCAAGTTGCCGACGTAAAGTTTCATGAAAGTATTCCTTAAATTTCTTGGTTTTAAAACATCTGAGACGATCTTAAGGATTTTTCTCAAGAAAGCTTATGAAGTTTAAAAACGCTATTTCTAAATAGTTTAGCTTGTTAAGATCAAATATTTCTTAAAAGCTATATATAGATTACCACAGCTGGTGAATGAAACGCCAGATTAAAAACCAAGATTTTTTTTCTGACTCAAACTTCAAGGGCTCCAGCGCCCTTTCCAGCTAAAAATCCGGTGCTCCATGCATTTTGAAAATTAAAGCCTCCAGTGATCCCATCGATGTTTAAAATCTCCCCTGCAAAGAAAAGACCAGGGCAGAGTTTACTCTCCATAGTCTTGAAGTTTATCTCTTTAAGGCTAACGCCCCCACACGTGACAAACTCTTCCTTGTTTGTTGTTTTACCTTCAATTAAGTAAGTGTCAAGGCAGATTTTTTTTGAAAGTGCCGTCAAAGATTTTAAAGAGAGATTAGAAAACTGCACATTAGCTTCAATGCTTGTTTGCTCAATAAAATGTTTCCAAAGACTTTTTGGTAGTTTTAAAATATTTTCTGAGACAAGGGTTTTGGTTGGGTGCTCTTTTTTTAAAGTCGTTAGTTTTTCAAAGAGAGATTCCCAAGTTTCCTCTGGAGCCCAATTGATTGTAAAGGGGCAATGATAGTTCTTTTCAAACAGATAATTGGCTCCCCAAGCAGAAAGCTTTATAATTGCTGGGCCACTAAATCCAAAGTGCGTGATTAAAATGGGCGCTGTTTGAGAAAATTTTGTCTCGCTAAGTGTAACTTTTACTTTTGGGACTGAAGTGCCACTTAGCTCAACTAGAGATGAGCTTGGAACATTAAAGGTAAAAAGAGAGGGAGTTGGCCTGAAGATAATATGCCCTAAATCCTTTGCAAATTGATGTCCCTGCGGGCTGCTTCCAGTAGCGAGAATCACCTTGTTTGAAATGAGGGCTTTTCCATCTTCTAGTTGAATGTAAAACGTGTTCTCTTTTTTTTCAATTTTGAGAATTTTTTCTCTATAGCGAATTTCAATTCCAAGCTTTGCAGCTTCATTCAAAAGACAGTCGATAATCGTTTGTGAAGAGTCAGTGATTGGGAACATCCGTCCATCCTCTTCCGCTTTTAGCTCAACAGCTCTTTTAGAAAACCACTCGACAGTATCTTTGGCTTGAAATGCGTGAAAAGGGCCAAGAAGCTCTTTTTCTCCTCGAGGATAATTTTTTACAAGTTGGAGAGGATCAAACAAATGGTGTGTCACATTACATCTACCACCACCTGAGATCTTAAGCTTTGAGAGCGCAACTGCACTTTTTTCAAGAACAGCCACTTTAAGTTTTAAGTTTTTTTCCTTGGCAGCAAGGGCGCTAAATATTCCAGCTGCACCAGCTCCAATCACTAAAATATCGTAAATCATAGGGCAGAGATTATACACCGAAAGAAAAATTGTGAGGTAGTTTAAAAAATGTAAATTAAATCTACAAAAGATAGCTTTAAACTTTTACTTGACTCTTGGTTGTTTTTTATTAAAAATCTCTTTATAGTTTGCCAGTTAAAATTAAGAAATGTGAGGAATTATGAGTATTTCGTCGATTGGACCGTCTACACCATCTCCACTGAATCGTTCAGAGGCAAAAACCCAAACTGTAGAATTTATTGATATTCCAAGGCCACCTACTCCTAAAATATTTACTTCAACAAGAATTGACGGAAACTCAATTCCTCAAGATGAAGTTATAATGACAGTTCTTTCATGTAAGTGTCAAAAACTTGCAATGGAGTCTAAGTGCTTTTTAAGAGATCGACTTTCCTCGACAAATGAAGAGATATAAATAAATTACAAAGGTAAAAAATTTAATATCTTTTTGTGTGGTGAGGGGGTTTATTATCTTGTAGCTGATAAAGCAAATAAGACACTTCACTTATTTAAAGAAGCCAAAAGCTTAACGCTTTCCTGCTGCTCCTCCCACGGGATATATTTTAATCCAGTTTTTTTTTAAGCTTTGAATAACGGAGCTCCTTTTTTCAATAAAGATAATTTTTTAGAAGTTATAGCAGATCAAATCAGTGGTGCGTGAGTTTGAATCTACCCCCTTCCTGATTTTATAAAGTGCAGCTGCTACAGCTCCAAGCACTAAAACATCCTAAATCATAGCCCAGAGATGATAGACAAAAGGAAAAATTATGAGGTAGTTATAAAAATGTAAATTAAATCTTTAAAAGAGTAATCTTAAAATTTATAATGCTCTTTATTGTTTTTTATTAATGACACCCATATAGTATGTTTTTCAATTTAAAGTTTTACGAGGAATTATGAGTATTAACGGTCCTGTGCGTGCTGGAAATCAGACTCCGAATTTTGATGACTATGGTTCTATAGGGGCACGCCCCGAAACGATATTTTGTTCAGGAAACATTGAATCGGATCGCATCCCTCATGAGGTTCTAATGGTAATTGTTGCATCTAAATTGGCCAAAATTGCTAAGACCACTCATTGCCATGTAACAGGTAGACTTTCTCCAGGAAATGATGAGGTTCCAATTGATTACAAAGGTAGAAAATTTAATATTCTTTTGTGTGGAGAAGGGACTTTTTATCTTCTGCCTGGTACAAATAGACCTCAGTTATTAAAATTGAAAGAAAGTGATCCGTCTACAGGTGGCCTAGAAAGCAGATATTTTAGCCCACTTCTTTTTTAAATTTTGTGAGTTCAATCATTCTCTGATGGTTTTCATAAAAGAGAAATCTAAAGATTCAGTTTACAACCAATCAGATCGGAATCTTTTCTTAGATCAAGAAAAACTCAAAGAAACTCTTTGCTTGATTGGTAGATAATTCGGAGTAACTCAAGCTAAAATAAAGATATTCCTTTAAATAAGCAAACCACCCACTGATAAGTAAGAGATAAAGATTTATCTCTTACTTAATTCACTTTATCTCTTATCTTTTTTTCTCTTTTACAAAGAAAAGAGAAAAGCAAGAGAGTAAAAATCCAATTGGGAACATACTAAAGCATCTGATGAAATCCCCCTTGGAATAGAGTGGAGAACCGTTTACCATCTCTCCGCTCCACTTCATATCAATCAGCGATCCTGAAACAAACTGTGCTGCAAAAGCAAGTCCCATAATAATCACAGCTGCAACACTCATGGAAGTTCCGGTCAGATGTTTTTTAGAAGCTTCTGTAATAAGAGGATAGCCTAGCACTTGAGTTGAGGAAAAAAGACCTAAAAGGAAAAATAATGTAGTTAGAATCCAAGGGGAGTTTGTTTCGTAAAACATGATGATTAACATCATAGCAAACGATAGGACAGCTCCATAGAGCATCAAAGGTTTTCTTTTTTTTGTGATATCTGAAAGATATCCAGCTAAAGAAGAGCCAACAATTGTTCCCATACAAATCATGCTAGAAATTAAAGAAGCAGAAGATAAAGAAACACCTCTTGCTTGGATTAGAAATAGGCTTCCCCAGGCGGCGCCAATGACCATAAGTGGAAGATTTGTTAGAGCAGTGTAGAGTCCGCAGAAGATATTTTGAGCGTTCAAAACACTCTCTTTTAGGTCTTTTAACAAATTTATTGGAGAAAGTTTTGTCTGATTTTCTCCAAGAGCATAAGGAGCATCTTTAACAAAAAACGTAATAAGGAAAAAAATAAGAGCCCCTATTCCAGCATCGATTAAAAGAGCATTTCTCCAAGAAACCGCTTCCGCTAAAAAGCTAAAAGGAGCCTGAGCTATAACGCCACCTAGCATTCCAAGTGTGACTACCACTCCGACCACAAATCCTTGTTTTTCTAAAGGAAACCATCTTGAAATAAACATGATGCAACTTAAAAAGCAAAAAGCATTTCCAATTCCTGAAAGAAAATGAGAGAACGCTGCCTGTATAAAATTTTCAGACAAAGCAAAACCTACAGTTCCAGCAAGGCAGATAAATAAAGCGCTTAAAATCACTTTTTTTGTCGAAAATCGATCAAGTAGTATTCCAGCTGGAATTAAAAAGATCACATCGGCAAGTAAATAGGAGGAACCTAAAACTCCAAATTCAGCACCAGTAATTTTTAAATCTTTCATCAGTACAGTTGAAATGGCGTTTAGCAAATGAAACTGCATCAGCTCATAGGAAAAAAAAAGACCTGCACAAAGGCAGACAACCCATGCTAGAGCTAGCGTTTTTTTATTAGTATAAGTGGAGGAAATGTTCATGATTTACCTTATTTGAGAGTTGATGTGCAAGAAGAAGCATATTCATTCATATGAGAGACTGATTTCCAAAAATGTTCCATGCAAGCTGAAATGTAGCTTTCATTTCCACCGATTTGGACTTGATTTCCTGAGGTAATTGGATTTCCAGATGCATCGATTCTAACGTTCATAGTAGCTTTTTTTCCGCAGTAGCAAATAGTTTTAATTTCAACAAGTTCTTGTGCCCACGCTAGAAGATATAGACTTCCTTCAAAAGGTTCCCCAAGAAAATCACTTCTTAGGCCATAAGTTAAAACTGCAATATTCAAATCAACTGTGATTTTCACAAGCTGCGCCACTTGCGACTTAGTAAGAAAATGTGCTTCATCAACAAAAATGCAAGCGAGATTTTTCATCTCCTTTACTTTTTCTGACACGAAATCAAAAATATTAAATTCCTTATCATATCCAATGGCACTTTGTTTAAGACCAATTCTTGAGTAGATAGTAGGTCCTCCGAAGCGATCATCTATTTTAGGAGCGAATAAAATTGTGCTCATTCCTCTTTCTATGTAGTTATAGCTAGATTGAAGAAGCGTGGTGCTTTTTCCAGCGTTCATTGCCGAATAGTAGAAGTATAGTTTTTTTGCCATGGTAGCTCCTCTGAATTAAAAAACTAATTAAGAATTAATTTCTGTGCAAATGTATTAATTTACATTTGATGTTGTTTTCTATTAACTTTATCACATCTGTTAAATTTAGGAGAAATGGATGTTTGATGAAATAGAATTTATAGATCTAACACATGTTTTAGACGAAAAGGTTCCTACATGGAGTGGAAGCTGCGGTTTCAAACATGAAATAAAAAGAGATTATGATACAAACATTCGCGTCATGAAATATCAAATGCATGCATCAGCTGGAACTCATATGGACGCTCCTTCTCATTTTTTTCAAGGAGGAAAATGTGTAGCTGATTACTCCATTTCTGATTTGATTGCAAAAGCATATGTACTAGATCTCTCTTCTAGATGCTCTGAAACTTTATCAGTCACTAAAGAGGATATTTTGCGTTTTGAATCAAGAGTTGGAAAGATTGCATCGGATTCTTTTTTTATCGCTTATACTGGGTGGCAAAAATACTGGGGAGTAAGGGAGAAATATAGAAATTTGCAGCCAAGTGGCCTCATGCTTTATCCAACGATTTCCAAGGAAGCTGCAGCACTTCTTTGTGAAAGAAATGTGTGTGGAGTCGGAATCGATACCTTTTCTCCAGATGGGGCAGATGAAGAAAATCCAGTGCATCATTTACTGCTCGGAAGAGGCAAGATCATTTTAGAAAACCTTTGTAATTTAGAAAAAATGCCAGAAGTGGGAGGATATATTTTTGCTCTTCCACTAAATGTTAAAATGGGATCAGAGGCTCCTGTGCGCTGCATCGGAGCTATTAAAAAAAGTCAATAAATGAGGAATTATGGATCAGCTAGCAAGTTATATCGACTACACTTATTTAAAAGCTGTTTGGGGAAAAAAAGAGAGAGAGCAGTTTTTTCTCGATGCAAAAAAATACCGATTTGCAGCTGTTTGTCTCCATCCCTATTTTGTATCAGAAGCTTCAAAAGAGCTTGCTGGATCAAGTGTAAATATTTGCACTGTTATTGGATTTCCCTTTGGACTTCAGAATTCCATGGTGAAAGCTTTTGAGACTAAAATAGCTGTTGAAGAGGGCGCTGATGAAATTGATGTTGTCATGAATCTATGCGCCTTTAAAGAAAAAGAATTTAGTTTTGTCGAGGAGGAGCTTCTAGCAATCAGAAAAGAGGCAAAAGATCTAATTTTAAAAGTAATAATTGAAACTTGCTTCTTAGATCATGAAGAGATAAAAAAAGCAGCTAAGCTTTGCATAAATATTGGAGCTGATTTTGTAAAAACATCGACTGGATTTGGAACCTATGGAGCAAAAGAGCAGGACGTCGCATTGATAAGAAAAGAAGTAGGCTCAAAACTTGGTGTTAAGGCGTCTGGAGGAATTAAAACAAAACAGCAGGCAGTTGAGCTGATTCGTGCAGGGGCATCGCGCCTTGGAACCAGTTTAGCTCTTGAGATAATAGGAGCTCTCTAGAATTAATTAGATAAAAATAGCGCCCAGGTTCAGCATCAATTGTTAACTCTAAATTAACGGTATTTAGTTTTAGCATGGGTGTTTGATAGAAATTAGAGCGCATCATTTTGGGATCCTTGTAATACTTAATATAGATAGAATCAACTCCTTGTTCTTTTAATGAGAGGAAGAGTTGCTGCTCTACGAGTTTCATCTTCTTTTTAAGCTGTTTAGAAAGAAAAAAAGGATCAGGAAGAAGGAGGATCGATTTCGTATCGCAAATAGAGACTATTTTGTGAATAGTCTCTATCCTATCAGTGAGTGAAACTAGAGAAAAATTTAGAAAAGGTGCCTCTAAAAACTTAGATATAAAGGACTGATTTGAGAAAAAAATAACAGTAGAAAACTCTTTAGGATATTTACACGCCTTTTTTCTTATCTTTTTTTTAAGAAAGGCCTTTTTTAGTTCATCTGCATTTTGTTTTTTTCTCGGATAAAAAAAAATAAGCTCGACTTTCTCTTTTTTCGTTTTCAAAAGTTTTTTCAGAATTTCATAAGATGAAATGGGAGCTAGGATTGCTTGTAGGTTTTTATCTGAAATATGCTCTTTAATTTTTTTTCTCTCATTTGAAAAGACCCTTTTTTTTACTCTGACATTTTTTTCTCCTGGATAATTGGAGATTTTCTCGTTTTTATCTAAAATATGAAGATGAAAGGGAGTAGAGAAACTGTTTATAAAAGCAACTAAGAAAAATAACGCGAAAAACTTTTTCATAGAAGACCTGCTATTTTTATTTTCCTTTTAAAATAAATTTATCAAATCTTAATTGACAAACAATTTTTTTATCCTTTAAAAATTCCTTTTCTTTTACATTTGGAGAAAATATGTCCTCAATTACAACTTTAGCTAGTTCTTTTTTAGAGCCTCAAACCCTTGCAAGATTCACTGAGCAGTGGGGAGTTCTAAAATCTAATTTGATTACAAATATCGGTAAAGCATGCTTAGAGTCTCAAACACCTTCTGTGCAAGGTGATCTTGATGAAATGAAAAAAAACTACACAGAGCTTCTTTCCATCTTTCAAAAAATGCAGCAAGCTCATGAGCTTTTAAACGAAGTGAAAGAAAAGGGATGCACTTCTTTTGGTAGTAAACTTTTAGGGATGTCCTGTGCAGATACGGCATCGCTTTGCGCTGGACTTGGAATGGCTCTTTTTACTTTTTATTCGGACCAAGAGCAGAAAGATGGGGTTTCTAAACAAGAGTCATCTGCTTTAAAAATTACCTCTATTGCATTAATTGGGCTCTCCCAGGTGATTGGAAAATACAAAGATTATACCTCTTCAGCAAACAGCAAAACGCAAGCAGAAATGCAAAGAAGTCTTAGACAAATTACTGATGTGATAGCTCAAAAAGATCTCTTAACAAAAACCAAAACTCTTATCAGAACAGGGGAGAGATTACTTCAAACTTCAAGGGGAATTAATGATGAAGAGTCTCAAAAAGTAGTTGTTTCTAATTGGGATGATATTAAAAGGGAAGTGTTGCAAGTTTTAATGGATGAGACATTAGAGCTCGAAGATAGAGAAGATGAGGCTGCCCAAGACCAATTATCTCCTCGATTATCCTCTCTTTCATTAGGTCAAGAAGAGGAAGATCACTCTATTGTTTAAAAAAAAAAGCCAATCAAAATTGGCTTTTTTTAATCTGAGCTTTTGATTTCAACAGCGCTCTCTTTGATTTTTCCCTCTTTCAAAAAAAAGGTCATAAAAAGAGCAAGAATCAAAAAGAGGGGAAAGATTACAAAAGCAAACTGATAATCTGCCGATGCATAAATATTAATTCCATTTTCCTTTCTCCCAGACCAATTTAAATCAAGTAACATTCCAATCACGGGTTGAATCAGTCCACTGCCAAAAGAGACGATGCAGTTAGTGAATGCAATTGCAGAGCCTTTGACCTCTTTAGAGTTAAGTTCTGTAGCAAGTGTGAAATTTAAAAGCTCGCCAGCTGAGAAAAAACCGATTCCAAAAAGAAGGGTATAAAGAATCATAAGGGGCATTTTAGGAAAATAGATGACAGGCATCAAGCAACAAATCGTTAAGAAAATCGAAAGGACAATAAATTGTTTCCTTTTCTTGACTCGATCTGAAAAATATCCAATTAAAGGACCGCCTGCTAGCCAGCCAAGAAAAATCATCGAAATTGCAAATCCCGCTGCTGATTTACTAAGTCCATAAGCAGATTGTAAAAATGGAACGCCCCAAAGTTCTCCAAAGGCGGATGTTGTCATATAGAAAAGTAAAGCGATTGAGGCATTTATCCATGTTTGTTTACTTTTACAAATCGATTTAAGTCCAGTAAGTAATGAAAGAGCTAAGCTATCCTCTTTTTGTTTAGGTTTTGATTTTTCACTCTCAATGATAAAATAAACCAAAAATGCAAGGAAAAATCCTGTGATTCCAAGAAGAATCAAACTGACTCTCCAGTTGATTTTCTGAAGAACAACTCCGAGCGGTCCCTGGCCACAAAAGGCACCAATCATTCCAATTGAATTAGCAAGTCCAACAAGTAAAGCTCGCTTTGAGACATCAAACCAATGAGAGCAGACATAAACCATCGCCACAAAAGCAAAAGAAGATCCAAACCCAAGTAAAAATCTACCGATTGCAGCTTCATAAAAATGGATGGAAATTCCAAATATAATAGCTCCGATTCCGCAAATTAGTGCAGCAACTGTTAAGAGTTTTTTGGCGCCAAATCGATCAAGAAGAAGGCCAACTGGAAGTTGCATTGGAGCGTATGCATAGTAAAAGCAAGAGGTTAAAAGTCCAAGAGCCGCAGCATCGACACTAAAGGCGTTCATGAGCTCTGGAATCATCACGCTAGGAGAGACTCTTAAAAGAATTTCATAGAAATAAAAGAAGGCTGCAAGAGACCAGATGATCCATTTTATCATTCCGCTTTTGTTTGACATAGATGCACTAAATTAAAAGTTGATAATCACAGTAATTATTACATGCGCAATATTAGTTTGCAATATTTCGGCAGAGAGTGTTATGAAAAAAAATAATTATTAACTTTTTCTTTTTAAGTCTTCCTTAATAAGGATAATTTATGCGTCTTTTATCTATTGGGATTTTGTTTTTGCTTTTTGTCTCTTGTTCAAAAAAGGATAAAAAAGAGAACTCCTATCCCATCCAAAAGGTAGAAACTGCAAAAGTACTTGAGTACACAATCCCTCAGTTTTTAGAAGCAATCGGCCATGTAAAAGCTTTTAACTCTGCAGAAATTAGAGCCCAAGTAGAGGGGCGTTTGATCAAAAATCATTATACGCAAGGCTCAATTGCGTCTAAAGGTGAGCTCTTAATTACAATTGATCCAAGTCCCTATGAAGCTCAGCTTCAGCAAGCTCAAGGAGCTCTTATTGAAAGCCAATCTGAGCTCAATTTTGCAAGAGAGAAAGTGGAAAGGTACACAAGACTTGTTAAAGATGAGTATGTTTCTAAACTTAATTATGATGAGTATGTGACATCTGTTGAAACTCTTCTTGGAACAATAAAAAAACAAGAGGGAATCTTAGCTGATGCAAAGGTTAATTTAAGTTATTGCTACATTAAAGCCCCCTTCAAAGGGAGAATCGGAAAAAAATTGATCGATGAGGGGAACTTAATCCCAAATGCTGGCCTGCCACTTGTGACAATTCAGCAAACTCAACCTATTTACGTAGATTTTCCAATCCCTGAACGATATTTAAGTAAAGTTGTCTTGAAACAAAAGCAAGAGCCTCTAAAAGTTCTAGCATCCATTCCTCAAACAAATGTTCCAAAGCAACAAGGGGAGCTTATTGTCATAGACAATATTGTGGATAAATCCACAGGAATGATTGCTATGAGAGGGCAATTCATAAATGAAGCGGATTTTCTTTGGCCCGGGCAGTTTGTAAAAGTTCGCCTTATTTTAGATGTAGTGCAAAAAGCTCTTTTACTTCCTGAAGAAGCACTAAACTACGGACAAAACGGATTTTACGTTTTGACAGTTGATAAAAGTAATGTTGTTGGGATAAAAGATGTAAAAGTTGGTGAAAATTTAAATGGTGTTTTTCAAGTTTTAGAAGGACTCTCAGCAGGGGAGATTGTAATAACAAATGGTCAGATCAATACAAGAGCTGGAAATCAAGTGGAACCTATCTCCCTTGATGAGAGCTTTCTTAAAAAAATTGATATTTGGTAAAAATAGATGAATATTTCGAAGATTTTTATCAAGCGACCTGTGATGACAACACTGATTATGTTGCCACTTCTTCTCTTTGGGTTTCTATCTTATAAGTATCTTCCTGTTTCTGCACTTCCAATTATTGAGTCTCCAACAATTGAAGTTATTACCTCTTATCCTGGCGCAAACGCTGAGAAAATGGCAAGACTTGTCTCAGGTCCTCTTGAGCGTCAATTTTTAAGTATGCAAGGAATTCAGTTTGTCTCCTCCTCAAATACGTATGAAACCTCAACGATTGTTTTACAATTTCACGATGGAGTAAATATTGATGTTGCTGCTCAAGAGGTTCAAAACGCAATTAATTTATCTCAGGGAGTCCTTCCTCAGGAGCTTCCAAATCCTCCAGCCTATTATAAAACAAATCCAGCAGACACTCCAATTTTATTTGCAGCTCTTTATTCTGACCGCCTCTCCCAGTCTAAGCTTTATGAATACGCTTATAACTACATCAGTCAGCAAATTGGAACAATTAATGGAGTCGGTTATATTTCAATTTGGGGTTTTCCTTTTTCCATTAGAATTAAATTGGATCCTGAAGCTTTAGCTGCAAAAAATATTACTTTAGATGAGCTTTCTGCAATTTTAAATCGAGAAAACCCAGATCAGCCGATCGGGAAATTCTACGGACCAAATTTTAGTATGACAACAGCTGCAGACGGGCAGCTTTACACCGCAGAAAAATATAAAAATGTGATCGTCAAATACGAAAATGATGCTCCAGTTAGAGTCAAAGATATTGGGGTTGTAGAAGAAAGCACTCAAAATGATAAAGAATTTAGATCTTGGACATCAAATGGTCAAAAAACAGAATCCTTTGTTGGGATAGGAATTTACAAGCAGCAAGGATTTAACACTCTTGCAGTATGTGAAGATATCGAAAATCTTTTAGCCAGGATCAAAAAAGAGCTGCTAGAATCTGTTGGGTTTGATATTACGTTTTCTCAATCTAAATTTATTTTAGACTCCATTAATGAAGTTGAACTGACTCTTATAATTGCTTTTTTACTTGTTGTTTTTGTCGTCTATTTTTACCTAGGAAAACTAAGAACAAGTCTCATTCCTCTGATTTCTCTTCCAATTACTGTCACTGCGACATTTTTTTTAATGTATATAAGAGGTTTTAGCGCAGATATCATGTCGATGTCTGCATTAACTCTTGGTATCGGATTTTTGGTCGATGATGCAATCGTTGTTCTTGAAAATATCGTAAGATTTGGACAAATGGGCTATAAACCTTATGAGGCAGCCCTCAGGGGATCAAAGCAAATCGTAATGACTGTTATTGCGATATCACTTTGTCTTGCATTAGTCTTCGTTCCACTTCTTTTTATTCCAGGTCAAGTAGGCTCGTTATTTTATGAATTTGCAGCAGTGATTTTAATTGCGGTATTATTTTCAGGATTTATTTCTCTTTCGCTCACACCTATGCTTTCAAGTAAATTTCTTAAAGAGATAGATCATAATAAACTGACAAAAGTGGAAATTATTTCCAATAAGCTCAATGATTTTTTAATTAAGAACTATAAGAAGTATCTGATTTATGTGCTCGAGAAAAAAAAAGCTGTTTTAGCATTTTCTCTACTTAGCCTAGTTGCCTCGATTGTTTTCTTTTTAATTTTACCTAAAACCTTTCTTCCTGGAGATGATCTAAGTATTATTCAGGGAATTATACAAACAAAGACTGGAACCTCTCCTTATAAAATGAAAGAAATCGCAGATAAAGTAGAGAGGGTGCTTCATGGCTCTAAATATGTAGATAGTATCATGGTTCACACAGGACTTCCCACAGACAATCAAGCGCTTTGTTTTATTTTTTTAAAAGATCCCAAAGAAAGACCAAGAATTCAAAAAGTGATTCAGGAGCTAAGAGAGCAGGTGATCTCTGAGGTTGTTGGAGTGAAAATGTTTATGAAAGCATACCCCCTTGTAAATTTGCAAATAGGAGGGATGTCATCCAATAAAGCAAGTTATCAATATATCTTGCGCTCGCTCGATGAAAAGGTGCTATTTGATTCCTTCCCAGCTTTTTTTGATGCGATTTCAAAACGTAACGAGCTCTCTCAAGTCTCTTCAGATTTAATTCCTTTTGCAAGGGGAGTCGATTTAAATATTCAAAGGGATCAAGCAAGGTCCTATCAAAATTTAGATGCTACAAATATTGAAAATACTCTGATGTATGCTTATGGAGAAACATACATTTCTAAAATGAACACTCCAGAAAACATCTATTATTTAATCTTACAAGCAAGCGATCCCTACGTAATAGATCCAAAGAATTTAAAAAATCTTTATTTTGGAAAGGATCAATCTGTTGCAATTGACTCGGTGATCGAGAGCCGCTGGAAGCTAGATCCAGTTCAGCTAAATCACATCAATGGATTTAATTCGATTACAATTTCTTTTGATGTTGGAAGCGGATATGCGCTCTCTGAGGCCGTAAAGGCCCTAGATGAGGAGGCAAAAAATTTTCTCCCAACTCAAGTCATTGCAACTGCTGCAGGTTCTACTGCAGCTTTTAAAACAATTTTTAAGCAGCTAGGGCTAATGATTTTTCTTGCGATTTTTGTCATTTATGTGATTCTTGGAATTATCTACGAAAACTTTTTATATCCAATCACCCCTTTATCTGTGCTGCCTCTTACGCTTGTTGGAGGTCTTTTAAGTTTGGTAATTGTGGGAGAAGTTCTCTCTGTTTATGCTATGATTGGCTTTATTATGCTAATTGGAATAGTCATGAAAAATGGAATCTTAATTGTAGATTTTGCTCTAGAGGAGATCAATATTCATAAAAAATCGCCGTATGACGCCATCATTTCTGCATCTATTGTTCGATTTAGACCAATTATCATGACAACCTTTGCTGCTATGATGGGATCAATACCAATAGCTCTTGGATTTGGAGGAACAATTTCAAAGGGAAGAGCTCCTCTTGGAATCGTTGTTGTGGGAGGATTGATCTTTTCTCAGCTTGTCACACTTTTTGTCATCCCTGTCTTTTTTCTATATGTTTCTAAAGTGGAAAACTTTTTTTTAAATAAATTTTCAATTTTTAATCACGATCATCCTATAGATACATCGTCAATAGATCAAAAGAGATAGCTAAGTTGTTGTTTTTAATCCAATCCTAGCTTATAATTTAGCTCTAAAATTTTTTATAAGGATTTGTTTATGAATATTGAAAGTGATATTAATTTTGACCCTTATTTAGCTTATCAGATCGAGGAGCTGGGGTATCATAAAGTCAATTCGGATTTTATAAATAAATTCGATATTGAAGGTCTCAAAAGAGCGCTTTACAATAGCCCAACTTTTCACAAAGAAGATAAATCTCTTCTTCTAAGTTCGCTACAAGATAAAGATCTAGTAGAAATTTTGCTAAAGTATGGGAAAAACCCTTTAGGGAAGTCCTCTTTATATGCTGCCGTGTTAACAGAAGATCTTCATGCTGTCGAGACTCTTTTAAAATCTGGAGCAAAAGTAGATGCTGAAGTTGAATCTCTTGCTAAGAGAGTTGGAAACAAAGCGCTATTTATTCTTTTTAATACGATCAATCCCTCCTCTGGTTTAAAAAAATATAGCTTCTCTATATCTAAAAAAACGTACATGTTTTCCACAGTATTTGAAATAGATTCCCCGGAGCTTGGGGCATCTCAGCTAGTGAAAAACAAAATCAGTTTAAATACTAAATATTCTCTAGAGTCTGATAAGGGAATTGAAGCTGTTGGCACTGCTCGAATATTATCGATGGGATCTTTATTTGCTTGGGCAAAAGATATTGATATCTATGATCAAAAAGGGGTCTACGTTGGGATGATTGACGGGGAAGCATTAACAACTGCTGAGGCTAAATTTTCCTTTTATGATGATCAAGGCAATCAAGTAGGTATTGCTTATCTCGACGAAAATAAGGTTGGATTTACTTTAGTGCATCCAGAGAAGCCAGCCCGTGTGATTGCTAGATTTAGCCGTGAATACGTGCCTGGAACTATTGATTCTTGGAATGTTAAAGTCTATCATGGTGAAGATATTGATATGAGATTGATCAAAATCTTCTCTGCCTTTGCAATTGATTCTCAAGCGGAATTCAAAGAAGATCATTAAGATCAATTCCCTCAAGCGCCTCTGCATACCGTGTGATTGCCCAATAAAGATAAGCAAAGCACATCTCTTGGCAGAGGTTTTCGTTCGCAAATTCATTTGCGGCATCTATGATTTTTCTTACTTTTATTTCGTTATTTTTTGCATCGCTAATTTTTTCTAAAAGATCGCTTGAATCCTTTTTGAAACTGAGATAGTGAACATTTGGCTTAATCCCTGTGTAGTACCACTGCTCTTCATCCGATTCTTGCTTTAAGCAAACAGAGTTAGAAGAAAGAATCCAAAAAAGCCTTGAATAGGTGCAGCTATTGCCATCTATATCGATTAAATACTTATACGCAAAGTGATCTATCACCGAGGTTGGTTTAGATAGGTGGTCTTGTTCTCTAAAGATTTTTTCAAGGTTTTTTAGATCCTCTTCTGATGTTTGAACAATTGCGGTGAATTTTGCATCGACTAGATCAGGTTGTGATTTAGAAACAAGCACAAGCTGACTTCTTGGATAATTCATCCAATTAGCTACTCTAAATTGGCCTCCAGTTGTTGAGCCTCTCCAAAAAGCCTTATCGATTTTTTTTTCAAAAGGATAAAGTGAAATCCCTTTTTTGATTTCTTCTCTAAGGTTGTTATATCCATAAAGGGCTTCAAAATCAGGGATGCAAATCCCATGTTTTGCCATCTTATTTTTTGCAAAACATAAAATTGGAAGAGGAGCGCATTTTGTAATTGAGTCACCATAATTGACCACAAAAAAACAGTCCTTTAGAAGATTTTTTTTGCATAAAAACTTAAGAGCAAAAAAAAGACTTTTTACACGTCCGTATGCGTCCTTGCTGGGTGTGTATTTTTGAAGATATTGGTTATAAAAAGAGAGTCTGTTACTCTTAATTTTGCAAATAATTGTGTAAGTGTCAAAAGCATCTCCAAATCTTACACCCTCTTTTTTATCTTGCTTTATATCAAAAAAATCGAGATTAAGCTTTTCTTGAGCCCATTTAGGTGGCCCTTTTATTAAGATTTCATCAAATCTTTTCTCGTCAAATGAAAATAGAAGAAATGGAAGAATATAAAAGATCCAAAAAAAAGTTATTTTAAATTTTTTTTGCATTTGTCAAAAAACTCCTTTGAATTTGTGATAAATCCATCTTCTGTAATTTGATTAGTTTCTCCTAAGATAATTTTTTGGGGAGCAATCAAAGATTTATAGTGTTTTTTTACGTTTTTATAATCATAAGAGCTTGCCCAGGCTCTCATAGCATCTGATTTTTGTAGGTACAAGCTATAGTTGTTTTTCATTTCTATTAAAGCAGAGCAGACTTCTTCTTCATCGACATCAAACTGAAATCCAAAAAGCTCTTTAAAATGCTCATAATATGCGGGTGTTGGGATCGAAGCTTCAAGACTTATTCCAAGATTTGATTTGCAAATCGTTTCTTGAGCTGTGCTGTTTGATGTAATCGTTGGAATCCCAAGAGCCATTGCTTCTCTTGGTTGTATAGAAAATCCCTCACCAAGTGACAAACTTACGTAGCAATCTACCTTTAAAAAGTTTTCAAGATAGCTCTTTTTATCATAGCAAATATTTGTGAGTAAAATATTTGAAACTCCAAGGGTTTTAATGTGATCTGATAGATCTTCATAAATAGCAGCACAATCATGTTTACCATTAATCCAAAGCTTCACAGTTGGATCATCTCCGAATGCTTTATAAAATGCATTTATTAACTTTTTTTGGTTTTTTCTTAAAAAAAGCGAGCTAAAGTTTGCAAAGACAAAAGGTGTGTTAGAAGCTCTTTTAAGTGGCGCATTTAAAAAGTTGGATAAATTAAGTCCAAGAGGTAAAACAAATATTGGGATGCTTACTCCTGAATTTTTATATACAGAAACAAAATATTCATCAGGAACTACAACAGCATCGAAATAACGATTTAGATTATGAACAAAGTACGGTGGAATTTCAGACGATTCAAACATTGAGTAAGCAAATCTTACAATTGAATCTTCATTTTTTTTTAAATATTTTTCGAAAAACATATATGAGGATTTATGAAAGATATCTTCATAAAGAACGACTTTTCCGATTTTATTAGATTTTTTTCTTAGTATTTTTTTGAGAGGTTTATCAAATTCATTTGTCTTAAAACCTTCTCTTGTTGATTTAAAACGAATAGACACGTCATTTCTAAGAGCATCAATTGCCTCAGCAGATTGTCTACCAAGTCCATCTGTCATTTCGATGAAACCAATGACTGTAAGATAAGGCCTATAAATGTTTTTTTGGTAATATTTGAATAAATGTTTAGAGGCATAGCAAATCGATAGAAGAGAAAATAAATAAATAAAGATTTTGGTTTTCATAGATATTCCAATTTTCAAAAACAAATTCTCTATGTTTATTTTTATTTTTGTAAAGAAAATCCAACCTTTCTTAAAACTCTTTTTATGATAGAATGAAAGGAAACTTAACTTTGATTGATGCTATGAATTTTCTAAAGAACAAGTGGTTAGTTTTTTTTTCTTTACTTTTTCTTTTTTCCATCTCTTTTTCCCTCGTCTATAAAATCTATTTTTCTCAGCCCTACTTGACGGTGATTGGCGTCGTTCGGATGGCAGATGGGATTGGACGGCAATCTGTTGAGCTAATTGATTCTTTGAAAGATCAGCTTTCCATTGGTTTTTTAAAAACAGCAGCCCCTTGTTACACAGATGTCCCCAAAGAAGTCAAAAAGATTGTTAAAAATCATTATAGACCCCTTGGAAAGGTGATTGTTTTTGAAGATTGTATTTGGACGCCTGAAAAAGAGCATTACAAGCTTTTAAGAAACAAAAAAAATGATTCTCAAATTCGATTTGCTTATACGATGTTTGAATCGACTCAAATTCCACTAGAGTGGGTTACAATTTTAAATGAATATTTCGATGCAGCAATAGTTCCAGATCCGTTTCATGTTAAAGTGTACGAAAATTCAGGGGTTGAAATTCCAATTTTTGTTCTTCCCCTTGGCCTTAATCTGAAACCTTTTTTAAGTCAGAGTAGGGAAAAAAGAGAAGATAATAAAATTGTATTTGGAAACTTTGGAGCGTGCCTTGATCGAAAAAATCAAAAGCTGCTTGTTGAGGCGTTCATAGAGGCATTCGGAAACAGCGATAAGGTTTTTTTAAAAATAAATAGTAGATATACGCACGAAACAACCGCTTTAGAAATAGAAAAAATCCTTGAAGAAAAAAATGTATCTAATATCTCTTTTTCGTCTAAATCACTTAGCAGCGAAGAATATCTCAAAGAATTTCAAAGTATTGATTGTCTTGTCTCTATTTCAAAAGGGGAGGGGTTTTCAATTCAACCAAGAGAAGCGATGGCCCTTGGCATTCCAGTCATTGTCTCTGATAATACAGCCCAAAAAACAATTTGTAGAAGTGGTTTAATCAGAAAAGTAAAATCGGAGGTTTTAGAGCCTTCAATGAATACATGGGGAACAATTTTAAAAGCTCCTATACAATATGGATATCAATATAATTGCGAAAAAAAAGATGTAGTTGAAGCTTTAGTTGAAATGGCAGAGCACTACGATGAATATGCTGATCGCTCTTTAAAATTAAAAGATTGGGTGAAAAAATATGATTATGAGGAGCTCAAACCTTATTATGTTTCACTTGTTCGACCTAAAAACGTTTACTTGTCTACAACCAATAAAATTCTTAAAGATAGCCTTTATACAAACTCAAGTAAGTTGTATCAAAAATATAAAAAGCTTTTAAAGGGGAAAGGGACCTTTGAAGAACATCAAAGGTCCTCAAATAAATTAAAATAGATAGGGAATGATTTTCTTTGGTACTTTTTTGCAATATAGATCCCAGTCTTTTCCATATTTTTTTGCACATCTTCGATCGTCTCTGAATGCTCTTTCCATCAAAAGAATCGTTAGAAAACTCACGTAAAAATAGGGGAAGAAATTGTCAAATAAAGCTGGGAGGCTCCAAAAAAACGCACCTAAAATCTCAGGTATATAGTGGAAATGTCTTGAAATCCCCCACCATCCAGAACAAAGCAGAAGACTTTTTTTATGCTCTCCTTTTTCTGTCACATAGTGGGCTACAGTCACCTCAGGCTTTTTACCCCAAATTTTGCAATCCCCATTTTTTGCTCGAACGATTTGTCTTTGGCGATCTGCAAGATAATTAATCATGATACATCCAAGGCCTAAGATAAAAAAGAGCGAGGAGAGAAATATTCCGAGCTTATGCGGATGATGTACAAGATATAATCCAGGAGATGTGTAGACGCATGGAATCCAACTTAGCACTCCCCAGCAGATATAAAATCCAGCGCGATCATGCATAATATCTAAAGATCCAAGATAACCAGTTTCCCAGATAAAGAATTTAGTAATATAAATAAGCTGAAGAGCAACGCAAACAATCATCCCATCAGAAATTCCATAAAGCTCATGTTGCTTTGCTGCGCATGAAAGAAGAATTAGTCCCCATCCCATCATTCCAAATCTGCAGTTGGTAAACATTTTTATGTCCCATCCCAGAATTCTTGGATAAAGCTCTGTTCCCCAGTAAAAATCAAAAATTACGTTCCCAGTTGTTCCGTTATCTGAGGAAGAGGGGAAATAGATTCCTTTAATGCATAAAAAAATGCAAAAAAAGAAGCTAAATATACATAAAGCACCAAGTAATCCCCCTAAATTATTATAGATAACTGTTGCTGAGAAGAGTTTAAGCTTAAAGCTCAGAAGATAAAAAGTTAAATAGGTGATTAGAAAACAAGCTATCCCGTTGGCTTTATAAATTGGAATGTTTCCTTCAGGAGTAATTGGACCTTTGAATAGCTTTCCAGGAATTAGTCTCATCAATGCAAGCTCAAAAGCAGCAAAGATTCCAAGTATTTTCCATGCGGAGGCTGTTCCAAGAAAATAAGGGCTCCAAATCATATAGCATGTTTTAAAAAATCCAATAGAGTGAAACATCTGAAACAGCTTCTGAAAGGATCCTCCTAAAGTTGAACTTGTGTACCACATCAACATGACTGTTAAAGGACAACATACAATTAAAAATAGGGGAAATAGGTATTGTCTAATAATATAAATATTAGTATCTAAAATTTTTTTTGAAATCGTCTGGTTGGCTGACATTACGTCTCCTTAAAAATTGACTAAGTAGTAACACATTAAAATAAAGCACTCTCCACTTCATAGGAAATAGAAGACAAACTATTTTATTGTCTAGTATTTTAAATTTAAAATACTAAACAAAACTCTATTTTCATAGACAAGATACCCTCTGAAAAAATAAAATTTTCTCAAAAAAAAGAGAAAACAATGAAACCTTCCCAAAACGATATTATCAATTTAGAAATTACTGATTTAGGAGTCAGTGGAGAGGGAGTTGGCTCTTTTAATGGATTTACATTGTTTGTAGAAGGAGCCCTTCCAAGTGAGGAAATTCAAGCAAAAGTAGATGTTGTAAAATCCTCTTATGCTAAAGGGAGTCTTTTAAAAGTATTAAAACCCTCAGTAGAAAGGGAAACTCCCATTTGTCCAATTTTTAATGAGTGTGGAGGATGCCAAATTATGCATCTTTCCTATCAGGGACAATTAAAGGTAAAAAAAAAGAGGGTCGAAGATGCTTTTTTAAGAATCGCTAAACTTCCTCTCGATAAACCTTTAAAGATTCACCCTTCTTCTCCCCATCTTCACTATCGAAATAAAATTCAGCTTCCAGCAAAAAATTTAGAAACTGGTGTTTCCCTTGGCCTTTATAAAAAAGGCTCCCATGAAATCATTGATGTAAATCAATGTTTTATTCATCTAGAGGTCGGAGAAAAGGTCTATTATCAGATTTTAGAGCTTTTGAAAGCTTCCTCTCTTAGAGCATATGAAGAAGAGAATCAACGAGGAGAGCTAAGGCATGTTTTGATTCGTAGCTCCATTTTTTTAAATCAAGTTCTAGTTGTTTTTGTGACTACAGCTAAGGCTTCTAAAGAAATCAAAAGAATTGCACGTGAGGTGATCAAGATTCCAGAAGTTAAAGGAGTGATTCATCATAAAAACAAAAGATCAGATAATGTTGTTTTAGATCGAGAGTTTACGTTGCTTGAAGGAGAGAGTAAAATCCTAGAGAAGGTCAATGATTTATATTTTGAGCTATCTGCAGCTTCTTTTTTTCAAGTGAATCCAAATCAAGCTGAAAATCTTTATCGCTACGCAATCTCTATTGCCAAAATCACAAATGAGATGAAGGTTCTTGATGCTTACTGCGGAATCGGAACAATTTCGCTTCAGCTTGCAAAACATGCAAAACAGGTGATTGGAGTTGAGTGTGTTCCTCAAGCAATTGAGGATGCAAAAAAAAATGCTGAAAGAAATAACATAAAAAATGTGGAGTTTTTCTGCGCAGTGACTGAAAAGTTTATTTCTTCTGTTAAAGAGATTGATATCGTCTTTTTAAACCCTCCAAGAAAAGGATGTGATATAAGAGTTTTAAAAGAGATTAAGAGACTTTCACCTCAAACAATCATTTATATCTCATGTGATCCTGCAACACTTGCAAGAGATGCAAAGATTTTACATGAGCTAGGATTTCATAAAACAGAGGTAGAAGCCTTTGATATGTTTCCTCAAACCATGCATGTAGAGACAGTTGCTAAATTTCAAAAACAGATTAATCTAGCTCCGAAGTTTTAGAGACAAGTGTCACTGTAGTTGTTGGAGTATGAGGACCTTCATTGGATTTATATTGAAGGAGATCATTTGTCTTAACATCGTACCAAACTTGCGCCTTCCAAAACATACTTTTAAATCCCTGGAGGGTGACTACAACTTCTAGCGCGTCATAGGTCTTCTCTTTGATTGTCAGTTTTTCAACCCCTTGCTTTTTTGCGACCATTTTATGGATCTTAAAGTTTTTTGGATTAATCAATTGGAAGTTTAAAGAAGATTTAGAAGAAGTAAGTAGTGGTAAAAGGCCAAAATCAAACTCTTGAATCCAAGGGTTTTTTTTATCAATTGAGAACTGCTGTTTCATTTTCTCTCCCTTGTAAATTCCATTTGCTAAAAGTTTATCTCCTTCTAATCTAAATTCATAATTATCTCCATTTTTCAATGAAGTATACCTGTAGTTTTTTAATTTAAAGGGGTTTTGGGCTTCAAGTATCGTTTTTTGATTTTTTGTTTCGATAGTAATAAGATAATTTTGATCTGTTTTATCCACAGTATAATTTGATTTTGAATTTCCCTTCCCTGAGCTTTTTTCATAGATTAAAAATTCTTTTGTACTGCCAAGGGATGGAAGGATTAACAATGCTAAATAAAGAAAATAACGATTAGCTTTCATAACACCTTTTTTACTTTTTAATCATCTGATTGTTTGATATACTATATACCGAAAAATATAAATTTTTTTTTATTTTTCAAACATATAAATGTTTAATCAGAGGTTAAAAATGGCTGTAATCGCAGTTGGATCAGATGATCAAAATATATTAGCTCTACTTTCTTATGAAGAAGGCAGGGATTTAAAAAGAGCTGGCATGGAAAAAACTCTTAATATTGCGGGATATATTCCTGGTTTTTCATCAATTTCAGGTTCTGCAAGGGCAATTTGGGGAGTTGCTGAAATTATAGTGAGTGTTGTAAAAGCTCCTTTTTTACTCATTAGAGATTTATTTTCCTCGTATAGTCACGGAAAATTTCATAGATCTTATTTAAATTTCGCTCATTCTGGTCACGCTATTTTAAATCTTTTAAGAGGAGTGATTGAATCAGCCCCTGTGATCGGAAACGTTACGTGCGCTGTTTATGATCTTTTGGATTTAAGAATCGGATATGGAGTAGAAAATAAATTTACCCCGGCTCCTTTCATATTCAATTAAAGAGTGACTTTATGCCGTTTACTTTTGGAGGGGAGTGGATCCCTCAAAAAAAAGTGTATCCTCCTTTAAAAGTTTATTTAGAAAAAAGAAGGGGCGCTTTTGTCACTATTATTAAAAACCTTCCTTTGGAAAGTGAAGAGGCAAAAGAATTTACATCTCAGCTAAAAAAGAGCCTTGCTACAGGAGGCTCTTTCAAAGAAAATCTTGTAGAAATTCAAGGGGATCATCTTGAAAAAGTAAAGCTCTTTTTGAAAAGCAAGGGCTTTATTTAATTTATTATTGTTATAATTTAGGCTGTTTTTTTATTAAGGTTTAAATTATGTCTATTGATCCAATTTACGAGCAAGATGTTTATGTGCAAGAAAGTGAGATCAAAGAATCTAAAATTCCCCTTAATTTCTCAAACAATCTAGATGTTCTTGGCACCTTTCTATTTATTTCCGTTTTTTCAGGAGGAGCAAGAGCTCTATGGGGCACTTGTGATTTGGTTTCAAGCATTGCTAAAGCGCCGCTTTGTTTAATAGAGGATCTTTTCTACTTTGAAATTAAAAAACCTTTTTCTGGAACAATTTATAATACCAAAGAGATTGGAAAAAAAGCTTTTGATGTAGCGCATGGTGCGATAGAAACTATTCCATATGCGGGAAATTTAGTGAGCTTTTACATCATACACTATAAAAAGTAGATATTGAAAATTCTCTTAAATTAACGCCGGCTCTTTTAGCGTTTGTATCCAAAGAGGATAAGTATTTAGAGCAGGCATTTAAGTGATATTTCTTCAAAATCTTTTAAATTTTCAATCATTGATTGATCTATTTATCTTTATTTCTGCTCTCAATTTTTATCGCTTAAAGTGGAACCTTTCAGAACGGTTTTTTGTTGTGATAATTTCTTTCTAATCTTTGATGTATCACAAAAAAATTGAATTCAAAATTTAAATTTATTAAGTTAAGTTTTCTGAATTTGGATGATTAAAGGGTTTTTATGAAAAAGGTTTTCTTTGGGTCTTTTGTCTTTTTTATTTTATTATTATTTTCTTCTAAATGTTGGTCTGACGATATTCTAACCTCCTATACAATCATTCTGACCCAGGATTTAATAAATAATGGGGGAAGTGTAACTCTTGAAAACATAGACAGTAAAAAAATCTACATACAAGCTCTACTTCAAGATCCATCAGAGTTAATCCTTTCTTATGGACAGTTTTTTACTTATAACTGCGATACAGATCATCCATACTTTGTTCACCTGCAGGCAAGTCAAATTCTAGACAAGACAAATGAGTATACTGTTACAGCTTTTCCAAATCCAAAAGAGTTCTTTCCTTCCCCCTCTACAACCTCGTTAATCCCAAATAATAATAGTGATCCAACAGGAATTATGTTTTGGGACAAACTTCGTGACGCAGAAGATATGAATAAATTTGTCAGAGTAACTTGCCAAAAAACAAGCAACAATGATGGGTCATATAACTTGAATTTTACTTTTCCTAAAATTTTTCAGAGTTTGATCAAGTTTGATACTGATAAACCTAAAAAATTTTATGCAATCTCATCTACATATACAAACTTTGTATATTTTCAAAGATCAAGTGTTTTAGATCCTTCAGTATGTCCTCCTCCGAGCCGTTAATGATCATAAACAGCTGATTGGGACCTTTTAATAAAATGTCTTAGACAAAGACAAAGTGGTTTTTAAATATAAAAGATCTAAGATTAGATCTTTTATATTAGGTCAGAGCCAGCTCTTGCTCACTTGCTTTTTGAGTAACGAGCTCTTTTAACGTTTGTATCCAAAGCGGGTGAGTGTTTAGACCAGGCATTAAAGTGAGACTCTTTCCTCCAAGGTTTTTAAACTCCTCTTCATATTCAAAAGCGATTTCATGCAGAGTTTCTAGGCAGTCACAGATAAATGCCGGGCACATCACAAATATGTTTTTTACTCCTTTTTTCGCAAGATCTTCAATGACATTTGAGGTGTAGGGCATAATCCATGGCGTTTTTCCAAGACGCGATTGAAAACATACTGTATATTTTGAAGGATCAAGATTTAGCTGTTTTGCAATCAAATCAGCTGTCGCATAGCACTGAGCTCCGTAGCAGGAGAGATTTTTCTCGCAAAGCGTTTTGCAGCAATCTTGTTTTTTTTGGCAGCTGCTGTGTTTGTCTGCTTTGATTAAATGTTTTTTCGGAAGTCCATGAAAACTCATCAAAATATGCTCATAATCCCCATAGCAGCTCTCTTTTGCAATCTCACAAAATGCATCTATTAAAAGAGGATGATTGAAAAAGCTATTGATGATTTTGATTTTTGGAAAGGTTGACCAAGAAGATAAACAAGAAAAAACTTTTTCACAAATAGAGCCCGTTGTTGCAGAGGCGTACTGAGGGAAAAGTGGAATAATGGTCAGCTCTTTAAGATCCATTTTTTCAAGTTTTTTAAGAGCTTCATGAATTGAGGGCTCTTGATAGCGCATCGCATATTCAACGTGATAGTCATCTCCAAGCTCTGTTTGCAAAAGCTCTTTAGTTTGCCTTGCATAGATGCTAAGAGGAGATCCCTCTTTTTGCCAAATCGCTTGATAGGAGAGAGAAGAAGCTTTAAAGCGAAAGGGGACAATCACTCCTCTAACAAGTAGCTGCCTCTTAAAATAGGGGATATCAATCACTCTTGCATCTGTTAAAAATTCATTAAGATAGTGAAAGACATCTTTTGGAGATGGGGATTTTGGAGTACCAAGATTAATGAGTAAAACCCCTTTTTTTTGAGTAAATTCCATTTCCAGTTCCTTTTTTTAGTTAGAGGGAGCTATACATACTAAAAAAGCATTTTTTGAGCAATCAAGAGTCGTGATCTATTTTTCTTAATTTTTTAACACCCCCTCTTCTTTTCTTTTCCTCCACCATCTTCTCCTTTTGCTTTCTCGATCTTCTCTTTTTTTGTCTTCGAATCTTTTCCGCTTCCTGGATTTTTTTAGAGGCCTCTTTGTTAATGATGGCTTCAAGTTTATCGCAAAGCTCTCTTCTTGCTAAAAAACGATTCATCTCTCTGGAGCGATCCATTTGACATTTTACTTCAAGCCCTGTTGGAAGATGCTTGAGATAAACGCAGGTGCTACTTTTGTTCACCTTTTGACCTCCTTTGCCTGATCCAAGAATAAATTTCTCTATCAGATCTTGATCAAAGATCCCAAGCTCATCCATTCTTTTTTTCAGCTGCTCTTCCTTTTCTTTTTTGACCATTTTTATCCTTTAATCACATGTCTTGGTTTAAGTTTAGCAACGATTTTAGCAAGTTTGGCAATTTTTGCAGCTTTAACAACTTCTTCCACATCTTTATAAGCTTCAGGCATCTCTTCAGCAATTGTTTTTGACGAATCTGCAAGTACATCGATATTTCTTTTTTTCATCGCAGCGACAAGATCTTTTCCATGAAATAAATTCATGCATGCAGTTCTGCTTAGCTTCCCTCCAGCACCGTGGCAGGCAGAGCCGAATGCAAGAGGATTTCCAAGTCCACTTAAAATATAGCTAGCTCTTTGCATATCCCCAGGAACTAATACAGGCTGCCCTGTTGTTTGAAAGCAGTAGGCAAGCTCCACATGCTCAGGAGCAAAAGCTCTTGTAGCCCCTTTTCTATGAACAAGTAAGTTTTTTTTAACACCATTTACAATATGAGTTTCAACTTTTGCTATATTATGACATACATCGTATAGTAGGCGAATCTCACGGGGGTTGATGTTTAAGCACTCTTTAAAGGCTGCTCTTATTTGATGTAAAATCACTTGTCGATGATTAAAGGCGAAATTTGCAGCTGTTGCCATGCTCGATAAATAAGCCTGCCCCTCCTCACTTGAGATATAGGCGCATGCAAGCTGCCGATCTGGCATGGGGGCTGTCAGTTTATTGTTTCCAAGTTTTGCGACAAAATCTTGGCAGATTTGATGCCCAAATCCTCTAGATCCTGAGTGAATCAAAATATAAAGCTGATTTTTAAATAGCTTCCAGCTATGAGCTGCTTTTTCGCAAAAGAGCTCATCCACAAATCCTATTTCAATAAAGTGATTTCCAGAGCCAATAGTTCGAAGCTGTTTTTCTCCACGAAGAAAAGCGCTCTGTGAAATAAAATCACACGATCCTCCTTCGATGCATCCAAGACTTTCAATATGTGAAATATCCTCCTCTAGGATGTACCCTTTTTGCTTAGACCATCCGATTCCCTCTTTTGCGATAGAGTCGTAATCTTTTTTAGTCAGGGCCTTAGAGAGTTTTTGCTCTTTATGTAGGCCTGAGGGAACAAGAGAATAGATCTTTTTTAAAAGCTGAAAGCGAGAAGATTCTGAAAACCTTTCTATCGGGAGATCTAAAAGAGCAAGACGCACTCCACAGTTAATATCATATCCAACGCCTCCTGGAGTGACAACACCTTCATCTAAATCCATAGCAGCAACTCCACCGATTGGGAAACCATATCCTAAGTGAATATCTGGCATGGCAAGGCTATAGCCAACAATTCCAGGAAGATGCGCTACATTTTTAACTTGCTCAAAAGCTCTTGACATCTCCGCTTCTTTAACAAGGCGCTCTGTTGCTATAATAAGTCCTGGGACTCTCATCTGCTTTTCTTTTGGGATTTCATAGCATCCTGGGGCAATTTCTCTCATAAATCTAAAATCATCTCCCACGTATATATTTTATTATCTAAAGCTATGCTTGAGCAGTGAGAAACAGCTTTGATTTGAGATCCAATTTCAATGTCACAAAGAGTAATGAATTGATTTAATCTTTCAATGACCTCTTCAAGATTTGTGCACTCTTTTTTCTCATAAAATTTAAAAAGGTGTGGGTATTGAAAACAAATTGCTAAAGCTGCGCTGTGAAAAAGATCTGAAAACGTTTCTCCTCTTATGTTGAAAGCAAGATCTGCAGTATGGGAAACAATTTCAAAAGGCTCTAAAAATTCAAAGCTCCAAATAGGGTCGTATGTTAAAGAGCCTTTGGATTCATAAAGATGAAAGGATGTAAATAGAGCTGGAAGATTTATCTTTAGCTTTTGATACCCAGTTATATCAAAAGGAGCTCTTGCAAGACTAATATGGGGCAGCCATGTTTGAGCGTTATCTATTTCAAAGAGTGAATCAAGCTCTCTTTTTATTGAGAGAACACAAGCAAGATCAGTGAAAAATTTTACATTTAAAGCCGCGACATTTGAAAGAAATAAAATTTCATCACATCTTGCAGATGGGCTAAGTAGATTGAAAGGAAGAGGTAGCTTTTGCATCTGAGGTAGGATCTCATCTTTTTTTTTCTCTCCAAGAAATGTCAAAGTTAAATGGCGATCTTTTTCAACAAGAGATCTTCCAAACGGTATTTCAAAAAATGGGAGCTTAGCCCGCATGGCAAAAAATAAACGGCTCATAAATAAAGCTTCTCATAAAACTTTAGTCTATGACTCTTTTAATTTTATGGTAGAGATATTTTTTTAACATAAAGAAGCTTTAGATTTAAATAATGCACTCACAGGGGCAAAAAGCTCCTCTTCAGCAGATCTTTTTCTTGACTCTTTATCCACTTCCATTTGAACATGCTCTTGAGGCTGCTGTGCAAAAAGAGAGGCGCTTTTTACCTGTAAACTCAAAAGCTTCTCTTTAATGATGCTGAAATCAAAAGCTGGTTCTTTTGATAAAGTGTAAAGCGTTTCAACTTGCTTAATTCTTTGTAAAATTTTATGAAAATTTTCAAGAGCTGGATTTTCACAAAGAGCGCTGCATGCTCGAAAGTAGGCTTGGTGGATATGATCGAACTCTTTTTGGAAATACTCTTTTGCAAGATTTGCAACTTTTCTAAGAGCGCTAAAGTTTTCTGCATCTAATGCATCAGAGGCTTCTTCGGAGATCAACTCGTTTAATAAAACAAAATCATATCTTAAAATTGCAGCTTCACAGCTCATTTTAAAAAAAGATTGCTCTCTAGAGTCTGAGGCTGCAAAGGTGGGGTGCAAAGAGATAATCAGCTCCTCAAGTTCAGAAGCTGCTTTGATTTTAGATTTTAAAGAGAAATAGGATTGATGCAAAGCAGCAAAGAGACGATCCTCATGATGATGTGGAGCGCTAAAGCACTCTTCATCCACATGCTGTATTCCATCAATTCGGTGTTTCAAACAAAGAGCCAGGGCGTTAAGTTTCATCGGCCCAAAAGAAACAAAAGAAGAACTGTAAGATGCTGACATAAAAAAAATTGGTTAAATAAAGGTTTCGCTTGGCTTTAGATATCTCCATTTACCAAGAGGAAGAGTCCCAATTTCAATTTTTCCGATTCGCACTCTTTTTAGCTCACAAACATCGAGCCCAAGAAGTTCACACATTCTTCGGATTTGTCTTTTTTTACCTTCTTTTAAAATGATTTTAAAGGTCGTATCAGAGAGCTTTTTTACTATTGCTTTTTTTAGAGTTTCACCATCTAATGCAAGTCCATATTCAAGCAGGGAGCATTTTTGATGAGAGAGGACTCCTTTTATTCTTACAAAGTACTCTTTTTCTACATCAGAATCTTCTCCTATCAGCTGCTTTGCAATTGCTCCACATTGAGTGAGAACTAAAAGCCCTTTAGAGTTAACATCTAATCTTCCAGCAAAAGAGAGCTTTTCTAGGAAAGAAAAGGAGAAAGGTTTCTCATGGGGCTCTTTAAGATGAGTTTCCTCTTTGATTAACTCAAGAGCTGAGGGGTACTGCTCCTCCCCGATTGTAGAAAGGTAGCCGAGGGGTTTGTTTAAAAGAAGGGTGATTTTGCTCTTTTGAGCTTCAAACCCTTCTTTTTTTAACTCGACTTTTGCCTCTTTTGAGACTTTAGTGCCAAGCACTGTAATACACTCGCCGTCTGCAAAAACCCAGCCTTTTTGGATGTAGTCATCTGCCTCTCTACGAGAGCAGATCCCTTTTTCTGATAACAACTTTGATAATCGAATAAAATTTTCCATGCCATAAATTTTACCTTAAACTCACATTGATGAGGAGGGTAAAATTAAAACTTGACGATTTTCTCAAAAAATCTTTAGTTTTCTCTTTTTCTTCTAAAAAGGAAAATACCAATTAAAAAGGCGATAAAGAAAGAAAAGGGGAATAAAAAACAGGCGAATTTAAAGTCTGAAAGGGAATAATCCTTTGAGGATTTGAAAACCAAAGTAGAGTGGTATTCAAGCAAAAATCCAACAATATATTGAGAGACTGCGCCGAGCATAAATACAAATAAGTTTAAAAATCCAGAGACCGACCCTTTCACCATTTTGCAGTTGCCCTCAATTGCAACAGAGTAAGTTAAATTTTGACTAGAGGAGAAAAAACCAACTAAAAATAAAAATATCAGCAAAATGACCCAAGGCAAAGTAGTGTAAAGAATAGAGCAGATTGTTAAGGCTGCAAAAATGCAGGAGAAAAGGAGAATTTTTTTTGAGGCTCTATAGCGCGCTGCCAGATGCCCAAGAAGAGGTCCTCCAAAAACAGATCCAAAAAAAACAAGAGAGGTTGCATAGCCTGCCTCAATCGGAGTATAGCGATATCCAACTTCAAGAAAAGTTGTTCCCCAAAGTCCGCCAAACGAATATAAAGATAGAGCCATAAACGCACTTAAAATTGAGATAGCCCAAAGAGGTTTTTGCTTAATTAAGGTTTTAAGGATTGTTTTTAGAGGCTTTGTCGATTTGGGATTTGCCTCATCGATTTTGTGAGATTTTTTTATTAAAAAATAGGATGCAATCGCAAGGAAAATTCCAAAACCTCCTAAAAATATAAAGGAGGTTTCCCATTTTACTACTTTAAGAAGTTGAGTAAAAACAGTTGTCGCAAGCACACCTCCGATTTTACCGATTGAATCTCCAAGGCTAATTAAAAAACCAAGTTTTAGAGGAGAAAAATAGTGGGCTGAAACATAGATTAGTCCAAGAAAAGAAAAAGAAGAGCCAATTCCTTGAAGACTTCTGCCAAGATAAGCAAGTCCCAAAGAGCTTGAACATCCCATCAAAATGGTTCCAAGTGCGCAGATAAAAATAGAACAAAAAAGAAGAACATGAGTTTTAGCTTTATCAAGTAAATAGCCTGCTGGAATTTGCATCAAACCATAGAGGTAAAAATAAAAGCTACTAAGAGCTCCAATTCCTGAGGCGTCAATAGAAAAACTCTCTTCAAATCTTGTGACCAAAACAGAGGGACAGACCCTAAGGAAATATTGATAAAAATAAAAAAGCACCACAGTTGCCCAAATCAGCCAGCTTTCTTTTGAAGATTGTGCTTTTTCCATTTTCACCTCATAGTTTTTTAGATAAATGGGAGCAAATATAAATAAAAGAAAAATTTTATTGCAGAAACTTGATCAATTAATAAAGTTTGTATAATTTTAAAGAAAGATCTTTAGCAAGTGAGCTTTATGAATACCTCCTTTATTTCAAACATGAAAAAATTTGCGATCTATAACTTCCTTGGATTTATAGAAGAAATTGAAAAATATGCTTGGGCAGTTGAAATCCTGGCTGTTGTTTTTCTTACGATGGTTGCAGCCTACGCAGAGTATTTGATCTATCAAAAAGCTCTTCCCAAACTTGCAAGACAAAAAAGTCACTGGCAAGTGGGGATTTTGCAAGCGTTGCATAGACCCCTTTCTCTTTTTATATGGTTTGTTGGTCTCACCTTTGCCGTTCAGCTAAGTGTTGGTTACGCAGAGGAAAACATAGCCCTTACTTATTTGCCGATTATGAGAAAACTTGGAGCACTAATTTTTTTAATTTGGTTTTTTTCAAGCTTTATTTACGAAATTGAAAAGATCTTTTTGCTCAGCAAGGAAAATAAGCTTCATTTAGATAAAACCACCATTCGAGCAGTAGGTCAAGTCCTTCGAGTCCTTGTTTTTGTGGGTGGGGGATTTTTCATATTACAAACAACTCTTGGAGTTGGGGCTTCTGCAATTCTTGCCTTTGCAGGGGGCGGAAGCTTTATTATCGGTTGGGCAGCTAAAGATATGCTTGCTAATATCTTTGGGGGCTTTATGATCTTTTTAGATAGGCCCTTTGTGATTGGAGATCGCATTTGCTGCTCAGAAAAAGGGATAGAAGGATATGTTGAGCAAATTGGGTGGAGACTTACATGCATTAGAACTCTTGAGAAGATTCCGGTCTATTTACCAAATTCGTTTTTTTCGAGCATGAGTGTTGAAAACCCCTCTCGAATGACCCATAGAAGAATCTATGCGACACTTGGAATACGCTACTGCGATGCAACAAAACTTCCAAAAGTATTAGAGGAGATTACCTTTGTTTTGAAATCGCATAAAGAGCTAGATCAAGAAGAGAGAACCTACGTTAATTTCATTAACTTTGGAACTGCATCACTTGACATCTTAGTGTGCGCTTATACAACAAAGGTGGATCTTCAAGAGTTTTATAAGGTTAGAGAAGATCTTTTTTTTAAGATTTTGGCTGTCATTGAAAAAAATGAAGCAGCATGCGCCTTCCCTATTACAGAGGGGAAATTGACTGTTGCTCTTGAAAAACTTTAATTAAAGCTGAGGTGGGGGTCCAACGTAATCTTTTGAAAAAATATTTCCCTTTTGGCGAAGGGTAATAATATTTCCAATTAAAATACAAACGATCCCAATAAATCCAATCAGATCAAGGTGAAAATCTCCAAGCCACCAATCAAAAAGTGCTCCAAAGATCACAGTCGAATAGAGGATCGAAGAGACTTTAAACGCTTTTGCATGTTCATAGGCTTTTGTCAAAGTCATCTGATATAAAAGAGCGCACACACCGATAATAATAAAAAGAAGCCACTGATAAGTGGATGGAATCTTCCAATTAAAAAATAAGGGAATTGCGGCAATCGGAATGGTAAGAGTGAGATAATACATTAGGATTGTCTCAGCACTCTCGGTTCTTGTGAGCTTTCTTAAGCAAGTAAAAGAAACAGAGCCAAAAAGTGCAGAGACAAGACCCACAACGGCTGCGACATCAAACATCTTCTTATCTGGTTTTAGGATGAGTGCTACTCCAAAAAAACCAACGGATATTCCCCAAAACGTAATTTTCGACCATCTTTTTCTAAACCATATAAGTAATATAAGAGGAAGAAATAAAGGGCGAGCATAACTAATTAACAGAGCATCGACTAGGGGAAGATACTTTAGAGCAAACACTAAAGTGTACATCGAAAATAGGCTTGCTAAAGCCCGAATCAGATGTAAAAAAAAACACTCCGTTTTAAAAACATGAGCTCTTTTTTGTTTCGAGGCGATAATTGGCAAAAGTGCTAAAAAGCTAATAAGCTGACGAAAAAAAACAATTGTTTCATTTGTAGCTCCCATTTGCTCTGTGATTTTCATTAATGTTCCAAGTAGAGCATAGAAAAAAGCAGCTAAAATGCCGTAGCTGATCGCAAGTTTTACGTTGTCACATCTCATAGAAAAATTTCAGTTGAAAATCAGTTTTAGAGTTAGCAAAAATTTGAGGAAGAATCAATGAATTTTAAAAAAGTTTAATAAAAAAGTTAAAATTAATTAAGCAATTTTATTTTTTTTTCCAATTTTCTCGATTTCATCTGCTCTTTCTTTGGCTTTTTTCTCAAAATTTGTTTTGAGCTCTTGTAGATTTGCCATAATTGCTCCGAAATCTTTATTTCTTAGAGCTAAAACATCAACAGAAGTTAAGCAGCGAACGGTTGCTGATCTTTTTTGATCTCTTAAAATCGCCATCTCTCCAAAGTACTCACCAGCTGATAATATGGCGACTCTTTCAAAGTCACTGCCTGATTTTTTGACGATTTCTACTTCTCCTTTTACGATGATATAAAAATAATCCCCAATATCTCCTTCATTAAAAATCACCTCTCCTTTTTCATAGTGAAAGTTAATCACCCCTTTAGACGGGCTCATTTTAAGCTGAACTGATTCTATTGGAATGATTGTATCTAAAAGCCAAGAGAAGGCGACTTTGAGCTTACGATCAAACCCAGGTAGCTTAATCCAATAGATTGCTCTCCACATAAGCCATGCAAAAAATCCAGAGAACTTGATTTTCCCAAAAAGCTCTGCAACAGCTCTATGATGTCCAAGGGCGCCAAGCATTCCAATACATTTAAAGTGAAAGGGAGACAAAGCCTCAGACCTCAAAGAAGCTACGATATTTTTTGCTAACACTTTAGCTTCTCGAATTGCAAATTGAGCTGTCGGTGGGCAAAAGCCTTTTCCATCTGAGGTTGGGATTAAAGCGCAGTCTCCAACTGCCCAAAGATTTTTTTCTCCAAGAACCTGAAGTTCAATTGAGGTTTTGATTCTCCCTTTTTCAAGGGGAAGCTTTAGTTTTTCTATAATCGGATTGGTGGAAGAGGGGACAGTTGAGATAATTGTTTTTGCTCGAATGACCTCTTTTTGATCGATCACTGCTTCATTTGGAGAGGCAGAAGTGAGCCTTTGACCAAATCGTATTTCAACACCTCTTTTTTGCAGAAGTTTTCCTGAGTAGTTTCCAAGACTCTCGCTAAGCTCTTTATCCATGAGTCTTTGCTGGCTGTGTATAAGAACAACCCTTATTTCTTTAGGATCGATTTCTTTATATTTTTTTGCAAGTGAGCGAACAAAATCATTCACCTCAGCTGCAACCTCTGTTCCAGAAAACCCCCCACCTCCAATCACAAATGTCAAAAGCTCTTTTTTAAGATCAGGGTCTTTTTCGCATGCCGCCTCTTCAATGACTTCAATGAGTTGGTTACGAATAGCAACAGCATCAGCTAGGTTTTTAAAGGGAAGAGCATGTTCATGAATCCCTGGGATTCCTCTAAAATCCGTGACATTTCCAAGAGCAAAAACTAAATGATCATACTCAAGTTCAAGATTGGTTCGGCTAAACTCAGGAGCAAGGATCACTTTTTTATTTTCCAGGTCAATTGAGAGAATCTCTCTCATAAATAGAGTAGTTTTAGGAAGAAGTTTTTTTAAAGAACTTACAGTATCAATTAGTCCCAATGAGCCCCCAACAACCTCAGCTAACATGGGTTGATAAACAAAATAGTTCTCTTTGTTGACTAAAATGATTTCAAAATCACTTTTTTTAAGCATCTTTTCTAGATAAATTGCAGTGTAAACCCCTCCAAATCCGCCACCTAAGATCACGATTTTCTTTTTTTTCTTAGAAATATCATGTTTCATCTGTTACACCTTTAAAGACACCTTAATTTAATTATAAATTTATTTTAATTAATTTAAAGTTCATTTTTTATAAACACTTAATTTCATTTGTAAGTGATTAGTTTTATATATAGGGGAGTTAGGAGAAAATGAAGAGAGGGGTTCAATACAAACAAAAGAGCTCTCTTTAGGGTGATAAATCTGAAAGGAGCTTTCGTTTTCATTTGAGATGATGTATTCGATATGAAGATCATAGCTCTGATTTTCAAGGATAACAAGATTCATCGATTTATCTTTATCTCTTAGAGATTGAAAGCCAAAATCAAGAGATCCCTGAGTCGATAAGTGGATGTGATCTGGAGTTTGGTCAAGCCAGGTGTCTGGGATCGATTTATAATTTAATCCATCTCTATAAATAGATTTAACGTGCGCTTTGATTATAGAAGATGTATCGCAATTAAAGTAATAGTGAAACCCAATCACAGAAGGGGTTTCACTTTCACATCTATAATCAAGAATCAATCCATCATGAACAAGTTTTATGTTTAGATGCATTTCAAAATTAAATCCCTCAAGCTCTTTTATGAAGGTGCTTTTGTATAAGTCATTCCCAGAGAGCATCGCATCGATTTGAGTTAGGCTTTCTTTATATTTCCATGGAACATATCGAGCTATCCCATGAGAAAACGGTTCTTTAATCCCCTTTTCTAAATTCCCCTTTATGTGGGGAAAAAGTGTTATATCGTAGTTGTGTGGAATTTTATTTGACGGTCTATGGTGAAAATGTGGTCCGATTAGCGCTCCAAGCCCTGCGCATCTTTCAGTAAATAAAGGTTTTGTGCTTTGGTCTATTATTTCAGTATCATCTTTTTTAAATGAAATTAGATTCATTCCATAATTGCAGGAAAATAAAGCTTCCAGTTTTTGGTTGTTTTCAGACTGATTAGTTAATTTAACTAAACCATTCATTTTTTTTCTCCTTTAAAACTTACAAATAATCTGTTCTTGATTTTTGTTTAAAGGAGATTTAAGAAATAAAAATTATCTCATAGATTTAAATGAAAAGATTTTGTTAAGATCGAGAGCGTAAGAAAAATTCTTATTGGTTTTTATCTTCTAAAGAGAAAAGGTTTTCCTTTTCTCTTTAAGAAGGTTTAAAATTCTCTTTCAAGCTCACATAATACATCTTTTTTCATTTCATCTAAAAGATCATATCTCTTTTTAAGAATCTCAATTTTTTTACTCATCAATTGAGGGGATCTTCTAAATAAAAACGAAATCAACTGTTTAAAATGATTTATTTTGTTGACCTCTTTGCTAGAGGCTTCAATGTAAAAACAAAAGGTGTTAATAAACTCTTTTAACTCTGAAAATTTCTTCTCATAAGATACTTTGTTAAAATGAGATTTGATCTCACAAAAAATCCAAGGGTGAATCACGGCACCGCGTCCGATCATAAGAGCATCGCAAGATGTTTGATTTAGCATTGATAAAGCGTCATCAACAGATAAAATATCCCCATTTCCAACAACTGGAACTTTAAGAAGCTCTTTTGCTCTTGCAATTAAACTCCAATTTGCAGGCCTTGCGTACCCATCCTCTTTTGTTCTTGGATGAAGGGTAATAAACTTCACCCCAGCTTCCTCAGCTGCAAGTAAATTCTCTTCAAAAAGTGATGTATCACTGTATCCAGAACGAAGTTTTGCTGTGACTGGTATTTTCACACTCTTAACCATTTCAGATAATATTGCATACAGCTCCCTTGGATTTTTTAATAAAGATGAGCCAGCCCCTCTTCCGGTAACGGTATTTGAGGGGCACCCACAGTTAAGATCTACTCTTGGAGCCCCGAGTTGCTCAAGGGCCACAGCCGCCTGAGCTAGATATTCTTTGACCCCCCCCATAATCTGGGCTGCTTGGGTGATTGGAAAAAGAGCTTTAGGATCATACCCTTTTAACAAAGAAGGGGAAAATCCTGTAGAGGGAATTCGAATGAATTCAGAGCATGCTTCATCAAAGCCTCCAATTGTTGCGATCGCTTTTCTAAAAGGAAGAGCTCCAAGTCCTTCCATAGGAGCTAGAAAAAGCTTTGGGCAGGAGGGGGACTTGGTAGATGTAAAATTATTCTGGCTGTGTGGCTTCATCGATGACAAGACTTCTTTCCTTCCATTTTCCCTGTTTAAATCTCATATAAAAAAGAGCGACGCTGATGAAGCTATAGACAACCCAAATAAAAAAGGCGACCTTTATATCAGCTTTTGGAAGGTAGACAAAAAGGTAGGTCGGAAGTAAAAGAAAAAGCCAAACACAGCCAGCTCCTGCAATCATAAGGAACATAGTGTCTCCAGCGGCAGTTAAAATTCCATTGATTAGCCATCTAACATCTTCAATCACCATATATACAAAAATAAAGCAAAGGCCAACTTTTATATCATAGACAAGGGTTTTAAGCTGCTCACTAGAAAGCATAGTAGTTGAGACCCCAGATTCAAAGGAATTTGGGTTGTTTAGAAATAAATTAATTAAAAAATCTGGATAAATCACAAGAAAAAAGAAAACAATTGAGCTGAAAACAATTAAAAGTTTCATCCCTGATTGCAATATTTTAGGAATTAGATCTTGCTTTGAGGCTCCAATGAGATTTCCTGCTACAACTGCAGCTCCTTTTTCGATTCCAAGCCCAAAAAAGATAAAAAGGAGCAAAATGCTCTGGCAAATACTTGAAACTAGGATATGCTCTCCACTAATTTGAGCCATCATTCGATAAAAAATAGACCAGCCAAATAGTTCGACAAAAACGAAAACTGCTGGAGGCATTCCAACTTTAAGACATCCAATAAAAGTGTCTAATTTAAATTTCCATTTGTTTGTTCCATATTCTTCTTGGTTTTTCTTTTTAAAAAACAAACAAATTAAAATAATGACTTGAACTCCGATTCCAGCAACTGTTGCAATTGAAGTTCCTAAAATCCCAAGAGAGGGGATCACCCCTTTAATTCCAAAAATTAAAATTGGATCTAGGATTGCATTGACGATGTTTCCAATCAGTCCAAGCCACTTAATGATCGATGTTTTTCCTTGACCCACAAAAAAACCAGTCAGAGCTGCAAGTAAAACAGGGAGAGGGCTAAGAAACATGGTATAGCGGAAATATTGATAATCAAAGTTTGTTTTTGAAAACTCTCCATATAAGCTCTTTGCAGCAAAGAGCCCAAGGGGAAGAAAAAAAAGTGTGGAGAGTAGAGAAAGCCAAATCATTTGCCAAACAGGTTCGCCCAGCATTTTGTATTGTTTGGCTCCATTATATTGGGCGACAAATACTTCGCAAAGACCAGCAAGAGTTGAAAACCCAAGAATTAAAGACCAACTAAATGTTCCAGAGCTTGTGGCTGCTTTAAGAGCATGTGTTGAGTAAAACGATAAAAAAATTCTATCTACAAATACCATCGTAAATAAGGATAAAAAGGAGATCATTAGAGGAAACGAAATCTTCCAAAGTTCTTTGACTGATCCGTTTGTAATTTGTTGAGTATGCATGATTTTTTGTTGTTTGTGTCGATATGGAAAACAGTAGATGTTTATCTCGATATTCGTTTAAAAGTTTCTATAGCACGAAATTAATATATAAGTAAATTTGAGAATCTTAATTAGAGAAGCTAATAGTTTTGAAATAGCATGATCGATTTTAAAAGATTTTTTCCAATCAAATACAAGTCTATCTGAATGAATCTATTTTTTCAGCTTTAAAATAAAAATAAAAAAAGTCCAAAGATGATATAAAATGGATTTTTGTCCTCAATTTTTCTTTAACTTTACAGGGGTCAAAAACTTAGAAAAAAAGATTTTTGTCCATGGAAAATAACTTTTTTAAATTTTTTTCAGAAAAACGCTTGTGGAAAAATCTTTCGTTGTTGTATTGTTTTGTTTCCTTTTAACGCAAAGAAGAAAGGAAAAAGCAAAACGAAAAAAGTTTGCGACCGATGTTTTGAC
>Ga0172372_10000724_pt1 | contig 50548 bp, 49 predicted proteins | sample LakKiv5m_2_FD_114544 | JGI IMG/M metagenome (GOLD analysis project Ga0172372, IMG submission 114544) | Freshwater microbial communities from Kabuno Bay, South-Kivu, Congo - kab_092012_9.5m | ecosystem: Environmental > Aquatic > Freshwater > Lake | place: Democratic Republic of the Congo...
ATACGGAAGAGATAATCGCTGAAAGCATCTAAGCGAGAAACTCACCTCAAAACTAGTTCTTCCTATAGAGCCGTCGTAGACTACGACGTTGATAGGACGGGTGTGGAAGCGTGGTAACACGTTTAGCTTACCGTTACTAATAGCTCAATAGGCTTGATTTATGCACTGAAAAATTTTTTTGATACAAATTGCAATGTTTTTAATCTATAATCTTACTATTACCGACAGTTCGATTTGCTTGCTTTATATACTAAAAAGAATTTTTGATTTAACTTTATTAATATAAAATTTTATTTGAAGTGTTCAAACTTAATTGGCTTATTGATTTCAAGATCAGTAGAAAGAGTTTTTCCTAAAACTTCATTTAATTTGTCTGCAGGAACTGTATTTTCCTGGCATGGCCTTAGTACATTTATATGTTCTCTTTTTAAAATTGTACCTTTAGCAATAGATATTTTTGCTTTAAGACCTCTTTTCATAGAAACATATTGAGGTTTTTCTTCATCATATATTATTTTCTGAGGTTTGCCTAAAATCTTTTCCATATGTCTTATGTCATCCACCATTTTTCTGAAATCTTTAGGATCCATTGCAAAAGAATGATCAGGGCCCTTTTGAAATTTGTTATCAGTAAAATGTTTTTCAATTACGCAACCACCCATAGCAACAGTTCCAATTGCTACTGAGGTTCCTGGAGAATGATCGGAATATCCAACCAAACAATCAAATTTTTCTCTAAACATAGGTAATACTTTCAGATTTATTTCATCAAAAGAGGCGGGATAGTTTGTTACACATTGCATTAGTACAATTTGGTTGTTGCCGGCACCTCTAATAACTTTCATAGCTCTATCAATTTGAAAAATATCACTCGCGCCAGTTGCTAATAAAATAGGTTTGTTTTTTTTGGCAATGTATTCAATATTTTCCAACCATGTAATGTCTCCAGAACCAATTTTAAAAAGTCTTACACCTAGTTTATCTAAAAAGTCTACAGACTCTTTGTCGTAAGGGGCTGAAAAAAATTCTATTTTTTTGCTCTGACAATAATCAAAAATATCTTTATGAAATTCTACTGGAAATTCAGCATTCTTATACACTTCAAAAACTGATTTATCCCAATTAGATTGGTATCCAATTTTTAAATTCTTAAAACAATCGTCATTTACTAAATTTTGAGCTTTAAATGATTGAAACTTTACAGCATCAGCACCAGATTCAATAGCTAAATCAATTAATCTTTTAGCTTTAGCTAGAGATCTATCAAAATTAGAACCTATTTCAGCAATTGTGTAGCATGGATGTTTATCACCAATTAATTTGTTTCCGATTTTAATATTTTTCATAATTTTAAACTATATTTTTTAAAAACTTTAAACAAGGCTATAAACATTTTAACATTAGATTTAATTATGCCACCCAATCTAGAATCGTCTTCTCTATCTCTAGCTATAATTGGATAATTCAAAATTTTAAAATTATTATAATAACTTTCGAAAAGTATTTCAGATGTCATGCTGTTTAAACTATCGAAATATCCTATTTTTGAAATAATTTCTTTATTAAAAACCTTTAATCCATTTATTGGATCGTTTACTCCTATTTTTTTTTTTGAATAATAAGAAAATAAAACCTCTGTAATTCTTGGCAGTTTTTTTCTGTAACCAACAATTATATCAAATTTCCTTCGTTTAATTAAATTTATTAATTCAGGCAAAATTTTAATAGGGTGTTGTCCGTCGGCATCAATAGTTATGAGAATGTCTGCTTTAAATTTTATAGCTCTTCTAACACCAATATCTGTGGATTTAGATGGTCCAAGATTTGAAGAATTATTTATTACATATGCCCCATATCTATTCGCAATATCTGCAGTTTTGTCTGTACTGCAATCATTAACAATTAATATTTTATTTACATGTTTTTTGAGGGAAATTATAACTTTCTTAATAGTGGCCTCTTCATTATATGCAGGTATTATTGCAATAATTCTTTTCATTTTAAATTGTATTTAATTTCTTTAATCGCAGCTGATAATTTTTTAAAAGTGAAGTTTATTTTTTTTTTAATTTTGTTATTAGATAGAGAGCTGCTATAAATATTATTTTCTAAGCAGTCAGATGATTTAAGAGTTTTCTTAACTATCAAATTATTGTTAATTTTAAATATTTTTGCAACTAGGGTTGCAAAACTAAATCTGGAAATAGATTCATTGCCCGATATGTGCACTACACCTTTGATTTTTTTATCAAAACAAAAAACAATAGATTTAATTAAATCATACACATAAATTGGTGTAGAATATATATTGTCATAACAAATTAATTTTTTTTTACTACTTTTTAACTTTAATATATTTGTTAAAAAATTATTATTTGAATTTAAACCAAAAAACCTTGTTCTTACTATCAATGAATTATTATTACTTTTTTTTACATATTTTTCTGCAGCAAGTTTTAATTTGCCATAAAAATTATAAGGATTGGGCTTATCCCTTTCAGAATAATGTACATTTTTATTATTTTTAAATAAAATATCAGTGGATATTGTTACATAATAAATTTTTTTTTTCTTAGCAAAATCAGATGTATTTCTTGTAATAAAATTAATTTTTTTTTTGCATTCATTTTTATTATTTTCACAAAAATTTACATCAGACTCTCCAGCACAATTAATAATTAAATCTGGTTTGCATTTTTGAAAATAATCATGCTTAAAAAAATTTCTTTTAGATAAATCAACTTTTATAATTTTTATTTTTTTTTTAAAATAAGGTTGAGATTTAAAGTAGGTGCCATGAATTTCATGTGTTGGTGAAAGAAAATTTATTATATTTTTTCCTAAAAAACTATTTATCCCAAAAACTAATATTTTTTTTTTCATTTTTGTTATTGATTTGTCAAATATCTTAATAATTGATATTCATAAATAATGAATATTGCAATTATACCAGCCAGAGGTGGAAGTAAAAGAATTAAAAATAAAAATATAAAAAAATTTAACGGAAAACCTATAATAGAATTTACACTAAAAATTTTAAAAAAAAGTAAGATTTTTAATTTAATAATCTTGTCTTCTGATAGTAAAAAAATTTGCAAACTTGGAAAAAAAATTGGTTTTGATCTAGTTTTACTAAGAAATAAAGAATTAGCCAAAGATACTACAGATACCAAGTCTGTAATTAAGCGTGTAGTGCTTGATATTTCTAATAATGTGAAATTTGAAAATGTATGTTGCGTATATCCCTGCAATCCGTTTTTACAAATAAATGATTTAAAAAATTGTCTTAAAATTCTTCAAAAAAATAAAAAAAAATTTATTTTTCCTGTTACAAAGTATTCTCATCCAATAGATAGGGCATTTAGATTAAGCAAATCAAATGAAGTAAAATTTTTAAATTCTAAAAATGCTAACAAAAACACACAAACTTTTAAGGAGGCGTTTCATGATGCGGGTCAATTTTATTGGGGAAAAAAATCCACTTGGTTAAAAAATTTTTTTTTACACACAAATAGTATTGGCTATCGAATACCAAATTTTAGAGTTGTCGATATTGATAATTTAAGTGACTGGAAAAAGGCAGAAATTATTTTTAGAGGGTTGAATAAAGTAAATAAAAGTTTTAAACTATGCTGAATAAATTCTATAAAATATTTTTCCAGTTTCTTCAATGAGATTTTTTAAAAATATTTTTTTTAAGCTATATTTACTAATATTTAAAATACTTATACATTTAAGGTTCAACTTTTTTGCCTCATTTATAATTTTTTTAAGCTTAAGAAAATTATATTTTACAAAAAAAGATAATAAAAATTTAATTATTTTAGAAAAGTCTCATGGAATAGAGGATTTTAGAGTTTCTTACATTAAAAGAGATCATAACTTAAACATTTACGTATTACAGAGAAAATTATTTAATATAATTTTTAAAATAGTATTCAAAAATAAAGCGCATGAATTAAGAGATAATTATTATGTGATAAATGATTACCAATTAAAAAATAGGCAAGATGAACTTTTGAGTTTGCTTAATTCTATTTTAGCTAATTTAAAAAGATTTATTAATATTTCTGCATTTGTAAGTTTTAATTTTAAATATTATGCAGAAAGAGAGCTGCATAAGGCTTGCAAAAAAAATAATATAAAATTTATTGCTTGTCATAAAGAATGTAATGTTTTTGATGGCGAAATTGAATACTATAATAAAATCTTAAAAAATGTTGGAAAATTCAATGGTGATTTAATTACGGTTTATAATGAGAGATATAAAAAATTATTAAGCAAAAATAACATCTTTGATCCGGATAAAATCATCGTTACTGGTATGCCTAGAGCGGATATTTTGTTTAACAAAACAAATAACGATAATAATCATGTTTTAGTATTTCTGATAAGTACTAAAAGAAGTTTAAAATATTTTTTTGAAGCGAACACAGACAATAAAATTTCTGAGCAAGAAAGTTTATTAGATTGGGATAACTTTGCCCAAGAGACTATTTCAGCAATTATCGAAGTTGCAAGAAAAAATCCTGGTATAGATTTTATATTCAAGACTAAAATAAAAAAAGATCCTCAAACGATAACTCAACAAAATATAATAAAAAAATCTAAATTAGAGAATTGTAAAATTAAATATGGTGGATTTAGCGCGAAGCTAATCAAAAATGCTAAATTTGTAATAGGTTTTAATACAACCGGTATAATCGAGTCTTTGATCGCGCAAAAAACAGTTTTAGTTCCTTATTTTAATCTTGATTCCGATGACTTTAAAAAAAAATTTATATTAAACGATAGTAATTTTTCTATCAAAGCAAATAATGTTAATGAATTTAATAAAATTATGACAGCACTACTTAATAATCAATTTAAAAAAAATAGTGTAAATCTGGAGAATCAAAATAAATTATTTTATGAACACATTGGAAACTATGATGGTAAATCCGGAGAAAAATTAATTAAGGAAATTTCAAAATTAATTAGTTAAATTTATTTCCAATATAGGAATAAGGCTCAAAAAAAGGTTCGTTTAATAAAAGTTTGTTTATATCACTGTGTGATCCAATATTTTCATTCAGAAATTCTTTAATTATTTTATTTATAGAAATTGAACTGATCTTTTTTTGATTTTCATAATATTGTTTTTCATCATTTATTTTTAATAAAAGAAGACTTGGGTACGTCTTTGATGTAGTTGTATCTTTTTGTCTATACCAGTGATCAGAGTTTATGATAATTAGCGTTTTATTATTAACTTTCTCACTAATATTATTTAAGATTTTGCCAAGTATTATATTTGCAGATTGCAGATTTAACAAATATTGACTGAAATTGTCTGATGGATTTATATCAAAAATTTTCTTAGAGTAATTGTCTCCTTCTTTTCCTGTATGCGGAAGAAATATATGTAAAAAGATTAAATTTTTATTTGATGATAAGGCTTCATTAAAATCATTAAAAGTAATAATTCCCTCATCAAATTTTTTTAAATCATTTTCTGTAATTTTAGGTTTCAAGCTTTTTATATTATTCAAATCTTTTATTGCTCTAAATCCTCTTTCATTCTTAGATTTATTAATATGATGATCTAATTCTGCAAATCTATTAATTTTTTTGAGTGGAGAAAAAACATGAAAGGCACCGGCATAAAACTTATCTTGAAATTTACTATACTCAGCCATGCTTATGGAAATGCATTCATCTTTTTCTAGTTTCAAATGATAACAATAAGGGAATGCTGAAGATAAAATTTTAAAGTTAAAGCCATTATCTTTTAAATCTTTAAACAAAGTATTTTTATAGATGAATGGGGTTTTGCTCTCTCCATCATCGATAAAGATTACTCTTTTGTAAACTGATAAATTTTTAATTGGTTTGCCAATTAACGTGGAAGTCATTGTGTAAAGAGTGTTTTTAGAGGTTGCATAAAAATTTGGAAAAAAAATACTACTTTCTTTTACGTTCTTAAAATTATCCATCATTAAATTATTTTCTTTTGCAAAAGCAATTTGAGGGTCAAATTCATCAAAAATAATCCATATAACTTTTCTATTTGAATAATTTGATTGTAAATTTTCTGGTACTTTAGTTATATTTTGTATTTTTTTTTTAAATAGTATTTCTGAAAATATTTCAAAGTTTATTAGTAAAATAAATACAATACCTAAAAATGAAATAAACAAAATTATTTTAAAAATAAATTTTTTAAAAAATATAATTAATAAAAAAATAGAAGCATAGGGTATAAAAAAAATAATTAATCTCTTTAAAAGTAAATTATTATTTAATCTTTCAAAATTTAAAAAAGAATTAATGAAATCTGGAAGTGTTGTTATATTGGTAAGATAAAATAAAGTTTTAATTGATATTACAGTTATCCATGTAACAACTAGAATGCTTAAAAAACTCTTAATAAAATTATTAGAGATTTTATTGTCTATAAAAATAAAAAATGTACCTAATAAAGAAAGCGAGAGTATAAATAAAAAAAATGTCTGAATTAAAAAATGACTATAACTTATCAAAAGAGAGTTGCTTAACCAAAAATAATAGCTAGCGGTAGTTATTCCAGAAAATCCAATAATTGTTTTTTTTGTACTTAATGTCAACTTTATTTCTTATCTTTTTTTTTTAATAGTTTTTTTAATTTATTAAAAAAATTTTTAATTAAACCAAAAGCGTGACCAACATAAAGGGTTATCGCAGAAATAATCGCAACAATAAATTGGATGATTGTAGACCCCATCCCAGGATCGACATATGCATTAGCTTGTGTTGACCAAGATATTATTAGAAGTAAGTAAAAAATTTTCTTCATTTTTGCAGTATAATAAAAATTCTACCATTGTCATAGAAGTTATTAGATTCTATAATTTTTTTTACTATTTGTTTATAACTATTACTTTTTACAAATTTATTTATCATTTCTTCAAACGTAATCTTATTTTCATAATTTGGATGGTGAGACTCAATAACTAGTATACCATTTTTAATAAGAAGGTAATCACATTTATTAAAATAATCGTCGGGTGAGATTATGCCTTTATCATAAGTAGAATGATTGTCAAAAGAAAAGATAACATCAAATTTACGATTATTAAAATTGTAATTTAAAAAATTCCCATTAATTAAATTAATGTTTTGAAGATTAAGGTATTTTATAGTTTTTTTTCCAATTTCAATTAAATTTTTATTCCATTCTATACCAAAATAAGATTTGAAGTTCTGCTCTAATTCGCAAATTAAAAAAGCAGAGTTGCAACCAATATCTAGAATTTCGGAATTTAAAGTTAATTTTGATAAATTATACTCGCTTAATCTTTTTTTAGAATTTCTGAGTCCTGAAAGATTTATTTTTTCAAGACTTTGATAAAAATATCCATTACCATAATCATATTTATCTTTATCTGCTTTTTTTAAAAGACCGTAAATTTCTTTTCGAAAAGATCTATGTTTGTCGAATTTTAAACTGTCTATAAACTTATTTATATCGGAAATTATTTTTGACATATTATTTAAAAATTAATTTAAAAACTTTGCCTAATTCCTTTTTTGGGAAAAAAGAATAATAATTAATGATTTCATTACTTTGTTGTAATTCCAGATATTTATTTAAAGATAAATTCATTGTGTACACTTTATTAAGTGTCCAAATTCTAATTGCTGGATCTACAAATGAAAACCATATTCTATACAAGTCATCAGCTTCAAAATCTGAAATATTATTTAGCAAAAATTTATGAGAATCTATTTCCTTGCGGAAAACAATTTTTCCATTATCTATTTTTTCGTCCATAAGAAATAAGGTACCCCCAAATTTATTATACAAATTTACACTATGTAGCGATGCGTCCGCTCCCTTTACTTTCGGTAAATAACCAGGGTGAATATGAAAAAAATTTTTTTTAGTTAAGAAAACTTTTTTTAAAATTTGTTTACCAGTATTCAAAAAATTTTCTTCCTCAAAACTCGATATAAAATTTAAATTTTCATTACTATTAATATCATTATTTTTTGAATAAAAAATATTTTTAAATTCAAAAAGATTCTCATATCTATACATCGATGTTAAAAAATTTTTTTCTAAAGAAAAAAATTCTTCTATCTCATCTATAAATTTTTTAACATTTTTATTTTTTAAAAATTTTAAAGGATAAAAATTATTTTTATTAAAGGTTATATTATTTAAAAGTAAATTCGGAAGAATTGATTTTGGTTTTAAATAAATAAGTTTATTTTTTGCAAGATTCTTTGTTATAAAAAATTGCAAATATGCTCTTGAAATTGGATTTTCTTCCAAAATAATTATTGTATCTTTAATTTTTGGCATTTTTTTTGCAATCATTAGAAAAAGAATTTTTTTAAAAAATTTTCAATTTCTTTATCATTTTTATTATCTTCTAATTTAATAATCTCCTGAGTTTTTTGAACTAATTTATCTAAATTATCTATATCATAGCTTAATCCAAAAATATTTCTCGCCGCATCCTCAATAGGAATGCTTATGTAATTTAAATAATTTTTATTATTAATTTTTTTTGGGGTATTAACTAATAAAGACTTCTTTTTTCTTAAAATTGCATATTCGTATATAATTCCTGACCAATCAGAAACTAATACTTTGTAATTCATCAAATTGAATTCTTTTTCTAAATCATAATTTATCTGGGATTCATTTAACTCTCGTAAACTTACCTCTCCTGTTTTAATAGACATATGATGAGGTCTTAATATAAATTTTATATTTCTTTCTATAAATTTTTTAGCTAAAATTTTATGACAATTTAATTTGTAAAAATTTGTATTCCAAGATGGAGCTATTAATACATCGCTTTTGTTTATTTTTTTTTTTGAATCTAAAGAGTTTTTTTTATTAATAATAAAATGATATTTACTTTTGAATATTTTACATTTAAGAAATCTTTTTTTTACTATTTCCATCATCTCATTGTACTGAAATAGATTTATTGTCTGCACCGCATCAAACTCATCAAAATATTGATCAGGATACGCTAAAGTCAGACTTACTGGTGAATGTTGTAAATAAATATATTTACATTTAACAAACTTTGATTTTGCAAAAACTGTTTTATTTAAACCTGGGGTGGTAGAATAAAGTACTTTTAATTTATGTGTTAAGAATATTAATGATCTAAAAAGTGTAGTTTTAAAAACAAATAAATTTATTCGGTCGAAATCTAAATGAAATTTTTCAAAAGATATAAGTATAGGATTTTTATTTAATCTTTTAACAATATAAGGTCTTAAATATTTTACTAAGTATTGGTTATCGATAAAAAAAGCTATTTTATTTTTTGATAATTTTAAAAATACTATATAATTATAAAAATCTTTAAAAAAGTTTATCATTTTTTCAAATTTATTTATTTCAATATAGTGCCTGATACCTTTTTATAACCATCTTCGCCTAATAGGCAAAACTTATATTAAAAGAGTTTTAATAGAATTTTGTAGATTAAATAATTAAAAATATTTAAACTATATATACTATATATAAAATTTATTATTAATTCATTTTAAAAATGAATATAAAATTACCAAAAAAAAATATAAATCTTAAAATTTTTTTTTACAGGATAGGGTTAAAAAAAATTTATGAAGAAGGGGAAAAAAAAGGAGAGACAAAAGAAGGTTGGTGTAGGGATAAAAGATTAAGTAAAAAACCTTATCCTCCAGATTTGCTAGATTTATATTATTTGTATGAATTAATATCCTTAAATAAAAGAATCACTATTTTAGAATATGGATGTGGCTGGTCGACAATTATAATTAATAAAGCTTTAAGAGATCTTAAAGTAAAATTTAAAGGAAAATTTTTTTCTAGATGTCAAAATCCTTATAAGTTAATTTCTTTAGATAATAGCAAAAAGTTTATTTCAATATCAAAACAAAGAATCAAAAAATTTACAAAACAAGTTTCTAACGTTAAATTTTTTTTTTCAAATGTAAACATGACAAAGTTTAATGGAAGATATTGTTCAGAATATAAAAACCATCCTGAAGTAAATCCAGATTTTATTTATGTTGATGGTCCTGATCAATTCCAAATAAAAAAAAAAATTAATAATTTTTCCATCAAATCTAAATCGATGATGCCAATGATATGCGATATTTTGAAATATGAACATTTTTTAACGCCCGGAACAATCATTTTATTTGACGGCAGGCAAAGCAATGCAAGGTTTTTTAAATCAAATTGTCAGAGAAAATGGAGCGATGTTTACATTAAAGAAACTGGACAACATGTTTTTTATCTTAATGAAAATCCTTTGGGTATGATAAATAAAAATCAATTAAATTTTTATAACGATAGATGAAAGTAAAAGGGTTATGGTTATTTGGTTTATCAGGAGCTGGAAAAACATTTTTATCAAAATTAATTTATAAGAAACTTGAAAAAGCTTTTTTAATTGATGGCGATTATGTAAGAAAAAATGTTAGTACTGATCTTTCTTTTTCAAAAAAAGACAGAACAATACAATGTGAAAGATTAATAGGAATAGCAAATTTAGCTCTTAAAAATCAATGTTTTCCAATAGTTACATCTGCTTATTTAACAAAAAAAAATAATGCAAAATTAGATAAAAAAAAAATTATAGTAATAAAAATTGTAAGAAAAAAGAAATACGTTTTAAAAAAAAGTACTTATAAATTAAATAAAAAAAACATAGTAGGAAAAGATATTCTATATGAAAAGTTTAAATATCAAAAATTTTATAACAATAAAAATTATAAAAAAAATATTGATAAACTTTTAAAAAAACTAAAATTAATTTTTTAGATGAGCTTTAGCAACTCGTAAGTCTCTGATATTGTCTATTTCGAACCAGTACTTTGATGTTTTAAAATAAAAAAGATTATTCTGATTTTTAATATATATATTTAAAAAAGTTGTCATATCAATTTTTTTATTATTAATTTTTTTGTATAATTTAAACATATTATTAAAATCTTTTTTAATTATCTTAATTAATCCCATAAACTGAAAATTTGGTATTTTACTATTAATTTTTCCACCTATTGAATTAATTTTATTATCTTTAATCGTAATATTTTCAGCATCACTTTTAATTTTTTTAAGGCTTTTCATTCGCAACTTCCATATTCGTAGCCATTTAGTGTAAAGAGGTAGGCAGGTTTTTTTTTCTTTAATCAATTTTTCAATTATATGTTTATCAAAAATTATATCTGAGTATGATACAACAACATCTTCATTAACTAATTTTTTTGTTTTGAACAAACTTTCAACCATATTAGTTGTTAAGTAATTCGAGTTTTTTACAAACTTTATATTTTTTACATGTTCCAGATATTTTTTTATTTTTTCTGATTTGTATCCTGTGACAATTATGACTTTATTAAATTTTTTAAAATTTTCGGCCAAGTGATCAATAATCATATTTTTATCGATTTTAATCATGCATTTGGGCTGATCTTTTGTTTTACTTTTTAATCTGCTTCCTCGACCAGATGCCAATATAATTAAAATCATTTAATGATTTCTTTAATTATTTTTTTATCTATGTTTTTTATCTTACTTTCTCTTTCGGGGTGCCACATGATGCCTGTTAAATTATATTTTTTGTGTTTAAAATATTCAATATTGCCATTTCTGGAAGTACCAATTGAAATTAGATTCTTAGAATAACTTTTAATTGAGATATTATGAAATGAGTTAATTTTATAAATTTTTTCCCCCACAATACTTCTGATAATTAAATCATGTTTTCTGACTTTTCCATGCCTAAAGTCTTTTATCAATTTTGCTCCAAACTTATTAGCTATATAATGAGCACCATGGCAAATACCTAAGACAGGAATTCTCATTCTTAATGCTTCTTTTATAAAAAAATCATCTAATTTGTCTCTTATTAAATCTCCTTTTTCATTTGAAAAACGAGTAATGGTGTTTCCACCTGAAATTATTAATAAATCTGTTATTAGTTTTGATTTACGTGTTAAAATTTCAATTTCATTTCTTTTAAATAATTTTGTAAGAAATATTATTAGTTTTCTATCTATTCCAAAAATATGGCTATTATAATATTTTTTTACAATTGGTATTATCGAGATCTTAATCATATTTGAGTAATTTTTTTTTGTGCAGTATCGAGCATAATTTTTTTACTAGCTTTAATAGTTTCGTAAATTTGTGGTCCTATTCCTATAGCTGCTGGAATATTTAATTCTGTGCATCTTATAGACATGTGTGAATTTGGTCCTCCATAAACAGTGATTAATCCTCTTATCTTCTTTGTAAATATGAAATCAAAACCAGGATCAGCATTTTTTATACAAATAATTTTATTATTTAAATTTTTGTTTAGATTTTTATCATTTAAAAAAATTATTTTATAAGTAACTACCGACTTAGTAATAAAAGTTGGCGAATTTATCTTTTCTTCGTAAAAAAATATATCTTTACCATCCAAGATATTATTTGGTAATTCGATTGAGTTATTAAATTCGTAGTCATGTTTGTTTTTTTTAATTTTTTTTTGTATAAATTTTTTAATATTATAATCTTTAAATTCTGAATATAATTTGATTATATCAAATATATCTATAAATTTTTTATCTTCTTTTTTTATATTAAATCTTTTCGAAATTTTATCTATTTCATAAAAAATCAAATCAATTATTTTTGAAAATTCTAATTTAGCTCTCTCTCTGTGCTCAATGCTTAATTTAATAAAGTTTAATAATTTTTTTACTTTTATTGGAAATTGATGTTTTTTTAGATGTTTTGATATGGAAGTTATTATTTTTTTATCAAATTTATAATTTTTAATTATGATTGGTCTTAAATTTTTAAAATCAAAATATTTTTTATATCCTACTTTATAATTGTCTGACATTATATCATATGTATTTGGTCTTAAATGACCATATTTTTTTAAAAAATCTTTTTTAGATAATTTAATTAATTCATTATTCATTTCTTTTGTAATAGATGGAATTGATTGTAAAAATTTTTCTTTAATTTCTGTATTAATAATTTTTTTATTTACCATAGAATTTATTAGCGCTACTGCTACAAAACCACTTCTAGCTAAATTTGCAAATGGAAGTGTTCCGTAACTTTTTCCGATTTTTATAAGCTCTTGAATTTTATTAAAACTATATAATTTTTTTTTATTTAAACTGCTAAGATGTATATTTAGCTTTTGATATTTTTCTATATCATTCCCTATATTTTTAATAATACCAAGTGTTAAATTTTTTATTTCATTCTTAAGTTTTATTTTTGAATTTTTATTTAAAATATTTCCTATTTTTTTTATTTTATCATCAATTGAAAAGTCAAATGAACTTATTACTAATTCGGATTCAATTTTATCGAAAAAGAATTCAGGATTTTTTTTATATTTATTTAAGTAAAAATTTACTAATTTTTCTGAATCTTTTTCGTCTAAATTTTTTGGAATAAATGAGTTAAGATCAGCACGTAGATCAATATAGGGTGTTCCTAAGAAATCATACATTAATGGGGTGTTTTCAATATTTTTATAACCCAACTCAGATCTACTTTTTGACCAAATATCATCAGTTATTAATATTTTATATAAGTTTAGGGCCAAATTATGAGGTTTAATTCCAATTATCTCCGCAGGATTCCAATCAGGCATTGTTGAAAATATAGTAAATTTTCCATTAATAGTTGGCATCGTTGTAGTTAATAGCTTATTTAATTTTTTTTCAAAATTATTGAAGGAGTTTATATATTTTAATTTATTAAATTTATTTTTGGGAGATTTAAGCTTTCGTATTTGCAATAAAAACAAATTTTGTTTTTTATCTACACAAAATTCAAGATCTAGTGGATTTATATAATTTAATAAAATTTTAATATTTTTATTAATCTTATTTAATTTTTTTTCTTTTCTAAAATTGCTTTTATTTTTATAAATATAATAAATTATTTTTCCATTATTTTTACCTGAAGTAATCGAGTCTGTTTCATTAAAATTCGAAAAGTTAATTTTTACTTCTGGAACTCCATTAACCTCATTTTTTGCAAATATTACTCCACTTTGAATAATATTTTTTACCATCTCTTGTATTATAAAATATTGATTTTTTGTTTTTTTTACCTTGTAAGAATTAATCACCCTTCTAATCGCCAAATCTAAATTTTTTTTATCGTTAGATTTTAAATTCTGTATTGAAAGAAACTTGCCTGCATTGGTAAAACCTTCTTTGTCTTCTTCACTAAAGGCAGATCTAATAATTACATTTTTAAATTTTTTACTAATAATTTTAAGAATATTTTCTTTATTTTTTTCGTATTTTCCATATTGATAAAAAATAAAATTAGGTACCAAAAATTTTTTTTTTAGGAAAATTAAATTAGAAATTTTTTTGGGTAATCTGGTATAGTTTTTCATTATTTTATAAAAATTTTCTTGCTAATTTAAGATCTTTTAAACTATCTATATTAACAGTTTTATAATTAGTAATTGATGGTAAAATATTATTTAAATAAATAGTCTTTTGTTTTATTAATTTGTTTACATTAAAAATGTAAAAAACACCATTTCTGCAGTAAACTTCATTTAGCATTTGTCTGGCAATTATTTTCGCTCCTTTACTGTTAAATAATCTTATTTTATGACTTTTAATTTCTAACAGTTTTAAAGGATGATACTTTGAATTTACTTTGCTCACTGACCATGCGCCATCAAGATTTAATTTAATAACTTGTTTAATTGCATTTTTGAGATGCGCTACCTGTCTAATTGGAGAGGTTGGCTGTAGATATACAACATAATCAAATTTAACATCTAATTCTTCAATAACATTTTTTATAACATTGAAATCAGATACTCGATCGCCTGATAAATTTTTTTTTCTTTTGATAATATTAAATTTTAATTTTTTCGAATGAATTATGATTTTTTTATTATCCGAACTTATAACTTTTTGATCGAATATTTTACATTTATCAATAAAGACAGATGTTATCTCGATTAACGTTTTGTTGTTAATTTTTTTTAGATTTTTAAGCTTTATACCTTTGCTACCTCCTCTCGCAGGTACTAAAGCAAGAATTTTTTTTTTTAAGTACATTCAAAATTTTGTTTTACCTTTTATTCCAAACCAATTATTTACATAAGTTTTTCTGACATCTTTTGGAAGCGAATTGATTTTTTTATCTTTATAAAAGGAGTCTGTATTCAAAGCAGTTGTGGATATTTCTTCAAAAATACAACCCTCTCGTCCGGCAACAAAACTATGAAGGCCGCTTTTTTGTAGATCCACCTTGTCTCCTTTCGTTAAAAAATATTTTTTCTTATTATCTATCAGAGTTAAGGTGCCAAATAATACTATGAAGCTTTCAGCCTTGACTTTATGAGAGTGACTAGGATGTTTTTGATTAGGAAGCATTACAATAATTTTTTTCGCGTACTCTTTATTTATAATATTAAAAAGGAAACATCCGATCTTTTCAAAATTATCAATACCTTTGTGATGTGAAATTTCCATATCAAATTTTTCTCCAACTTTTATATTACCATAATTTAGAAGTGCTTTAGCTTTATGAAGATAAGATTTGATTTTATATTCTTTTTGTAAATTTTTATCAAACTCTACATTTTTTTTTAAAATAGGCTGATCTTGTTTTAAAGAAAATTTTAATTTTGTATTACTTTTTAATTCATGCGAAGAAAGTTGACCATTAATTTTTGGAAAAGCAAAATAAGTATTTTTTTTATTTAGTATTGTATTTTTTTTTACATTTTTTTTTAAATAAACTCCTCTTGATAATTCTTCGATAGTTGAAGTTTCGTTAGGAAATATATCCTTTTCGTATTTTCCAAGTATTTCATAAGACTTGTTAAGATTTAAAATCCATTTTTCAAATAGATCAGGAGTCATTGAATATTTATTTAGTTTATATTTTTTTGACATAATTCCTATATGCCTTTCTAGAATTGATGCGCCTTTACATTTAGCTAAAACTGCAGGAAAAAATTCATCGGGACTCTCGTGGGTTGACCATCCAATTGGAACGTCATCATAGCGTTTTTTTAAGTTTTCAATAAAATTTAAGTTAAGTTTTTTTAAATCGGTTGGATAAATTGATACGCAATGCATCAGTGCAAATTTCTGTGATTTTTTTGAGTAAAAGCTTACAATTTTGTCAATGTCATTAATTTTAACACCACCGGTAGATATAATCTTTGGAATATTATTTTTAATCACTCTTTCATGTAAATTAAAATCTAATGCGCAAGCACTAGCAATTTTAATATAATCAAAATTCATTTTTTCTATTTTTTCGACAGACTCCTCATCAAAAGGTGTGCATGATGTTTTAATTTTATTTTTTTTAATTAATTTGAAGATAATTTCAAAATCTTTGTCTGATAATTTAGTATCAAGAAATCTTCTTACATAATGCAAGTTACTATTTAAAAAATCTTTATGAATAAAATTTGGTAAGTTTCTGAATTGAAATTTTATTGTTGTGTTTAAATTATATTTTTTTATTATTTTTGAAAAATTATTAACTATATTTTTTGCATGATTTAAGTCACCAAAATGATTGTTCGCTAAATCTAATACTATTAAATTATCAAATATTTTTTTCATTAATTTAGTATGCTCTTGATGATTTTTAAAACATGAAAAGCGTGAACAGGATTTAAATATGATTTTTTTGCATCTTTTTTTGAATTTATTTTCATAATATGTTTAATTTCATTTTCAAATTCACTAGATCTTGTTTTTTTAAATTTTGTTGAATTGATTAATTTATTACCATTAAATTTAGAGACCAAATCCTCATTACTTTTAGAATTGCAAACCCATTCAAATTTATAATTACCACTTATATATCTTATTTTTTTTTCAGCGGGGAAAGTAAGTAAATCTGTTTTATAAGTAAATATTAAATTTTTTATTTTACCACAAATAAAATCTAAAGAGTCATAACTTTTATTTAATTTTTGATTTTTTATAATTAATTTTTTTAAACTTATTTGCGAAGTATTTAATTTATTTAATCTTAAGATTAAAATAAGTAGATGCAAACCATGAGAATGCTCTTGTAATGCTCCTCCGCCTTTATTCATATCTCCAAGATAGCTTTGAAATTCATCTTTAAGCCAGAAATGGGCTCCAAGAATACCTTTCCAGCTTTCACACCAACTTACATGAATCTGTTCAGGTTTATATTTTTTTATTTTATTAAAAAAATATATAAATGATTTGCTAATTGAATGGTTATATCCACAGAAAGCGATTTTATCTTTCAGAAGCTTTTCAAATTTTAATATATTTTTTTCATTATTATGACTAATAGGTTTTTCAATTAAAATTCTTTTAAATTTAATTTTTTTTAGACAATCATAATATAAGTTATAGTGTGTTGCAGGTGGCGTTCCCAAAATAATTAAATCAAAATCAAATTTTAGTTTAAAAACATCAGCAAAATTAATTTGCTTTATAGAGTTGTTCCAGGCGCCATACCTATTAGGAAAAATTTTTTTTTTCATTAGCAACAAAGCATTTTTATTTTTGTCTGTTACAAAAACATCCAAACCTTGCTTGATACATGCATTAGCCATATGATTTCCAATTGATCCGGCTCCAAAAATAAGTACTTTCTTCATTTCAAATTTACTATTAACAAATGATTTAATAAAAACAACAAATAGAGATATTTTTGTTATGATAAAATTTGTCTTAAATATATGATTAAAAAATCGATCTCATTAATTGACATAAATAAAAGCGTACCTCTTTTATTTATTTTAATTTGTATTGGAGCATTTATTGAGTTATTAAGTTTTAGTTCACTTATTCCAGTAGCTTATTTCTTCGTAAGTAAATCTGATAATCAAATATTATTATATATTGAACACTTAGTAAAAATTTTATTTCTAAACTATAATTTTGAAATTGAGATAAAATTAATCATTATAATTTCAATATTAACTATTTTTTTTATTAAATTTTTATACATATTATTTTTAACTTTTTTTCAATCAAATTACACAGCGGACTTAGAAATAAAATTAAAGAAATTTTTTTTAATAAATTATATAAAATATGGTAATAAAAAAATTAAAAATGCAGATATAGCCATATTTTTAAGAAATATACAAAACGAAGTTTCAATATTTATTAAATCTGTATTTTATCCAGGTTTAACGATAATTTTAGAGCTTTTAATCCTGTGCTTTTCTATTGTAGCTTTGCTAATTTATAATTTCAGATCAACATTAGTTTTACTAATTATATTTGCTGCTTTATCATCAATATATTTTATTACATTTAAAAAAAGATTTCACTATTGGGGAAAAATTAGACAATTTCATGTAGCAAGGCAATTTTCCACAATAATTGAATCACTAAATCTCAGTAAATTAATAAATATTTATGATATTAAGTATTTTTTTATAAAAAAATTTAATTATCATCTAAATGAACACAAAAAAATAACAATTAAAAATTCATTATTTCTTATTTTTCCAAGAATATTTTTAGAATTTTTTTTTATTTTTTTAATTTCTTTGATCTCAATATTTTACTTATTATCAGGCAATCAACTAGACGATTTATTTACTTTATTGGTTGTTTACATCGTAATTGCATCTAGATTATTTCCTGCCATCACAAGAATTGCCGCAAGTTTTCAAAGTATAAGCAGCGGAAAAGCTTCAGTAAATGTATTATTTAATGAAAAAAAAATATTTGAAAATTTATCTGACAACAATAAAATAAAAAAAATTTCCTTTAATAAAAATATTAAATTTGAGAATTTAAATATATCCATATTCGATGAGAAAAAAAAAATAAACAAGATTATTTTAGATAATGCTTCATTCAAAATTTCTAAAAATGAATTTATAGGATTGGTTGGAAGAAGTGGAGTTGGAAAAACAACTTTAATAAATTATTTATTGGGTTTTGCAAGTTCAGAGAAGTCCAATGTATTTGTTGATGGTAATAAATTAAAAAATTCTGCATGTTTAAATTTTTCAAAAATAGGATTGGTAGCTCAGGAGCCATTAATTTTTAATGGCATTATTAAAGAAAATCTATATTTTCAAGAAAACGTAACTATTGATAAAATAAGATTAGATAAAGTTATTGAAATTACAAATTTAAAAGAGTTTATTAAACAATCCAAACTTGGACTTGAAACTTTAATTAGTGAAAAAGGTAAAAATATTTCAGGCGGACAAATACAGCAAATTTGCATTGCCAGAGCACTAATTTTTGAACCAAAAATACTAATTTTGGACGAGGCGACATCCGCTTTAGATCTTAAAACAGAAAATAAAATACTTTCTTCGTTAAAAAAAATTAAAGATTTAACTTGTATAATTATTTCTCATAGAAAAGAAACATTGATCTCTTGTGATAAAATTTATCAAATTGACAATAAAAAAATAATATTAAAAAGATAAATGAAGAAGAATTTATATATACTAATGGAAATTGCGAGTAGAGAATTAGATGCTAATTTAATATTAGCTTTATTTTCGTTAAAGAAAGATTTTAATGTTATTTTAGGAGATTCTTCCACGTATAGTTATTTATTAAAAAAAAATTTATTAATTCCTGGAATTGTTCTAACTAAAAGCGTCACTCATGGAGAGACAAAATCAAAGCTTCATAGCTTATTTAAATCTAATGGTTTTAAGTTAACCGCTATTGATCACGAACACGGAGTACTAGATAGTTTAAATTATAAAAAGTATTTTATAAAAAGTAGAATTGATAAAAAAGAACTAATAAAATTTGATGCATTTTTTTGTTGGGGAAATTATGATTACAAGCATCTTAGACAGTCGTTACCTACTTATAAAAAAAAGTTTTTTTTAACCGGATCAAATAGAGTTGATGCATGGAAAAATGCTGAAAAAGAAAATTTTATTAATGAAGAAGGTAAAAAAAACATTGCAATATTTTCTAATTTTGCTTTGTCAAATAATAAATATGGAAAAAAAAAATATTTTAATTTAAAAAAAAAAGCAGGTTATTATTTAAGGTGTCCTGAATTATTAGCAAAAGATAAGTTGTTTTTAAAATATCAAATAGAAAATATAAAAAAATTTATTAGTATGGTAAATTATTTGCCAGACAGATTCCCAAATTACAATTTTTTTTTTAAACCTCATCCTGTAGAAAATAAATCCTTTTGGTATAAAAAATTGGTAAAAAAAAATAACTTAAAAATAGTTGAACCAGAAAACTCAACCAGATTAATCAAATTTTGTGATTTAGTAATCCAAACAAGATGCACCACTAGTGTGGAGTGCGTTATAAATTCAATTAACCACATTAATTATGTACCGCTAAGTGCAAAACATGGTTTTGGAAATTTTGTTGATAAATTTTCTAACAATGCAAAAAATGAAGAGCAAGTTGAAATGTTAATTGAGTCTTTACTTAAATCAAAAAAAATTGAATACAAAAAGAAAAATATATTAAATTCAAGAGTTCTTTTCAAAAATATTGAACCTGCAAGTAAAAGAATAGCGTTAATTCTGAAACAATTATCAAATAAAATTGAAAATAAAAAACTCCAAAATATATTTAAAATTAAAATTAGTTTATTCGTTTTTGAGATTTATAATCAATTAAAAAGAAGTATTTATAATGTTATATTTAATTATAAAAATCTAAATGAATACAAATTTCCAAATTTTAGCAAAAAAATTATTGAAAATAAAATTCAAAAATTTGCAATTAATTACAAATTTAAAATAACTTTTAAAATTACTAAGCTTGGGAATAGGTTCTGGTTAATTGAAAATTAGAAAAATTATATGAAAAGTGTATTTATAGTTGGCACAGGTAAATGTGGAGAATCTTTTTTAAATAAACTATTTAAAAATAATTTGAAAATCGAATGTTATGACGAAAGTAGACCTTTTTTGCAATCCTATTATAAATTTATAAAGTACAATAAATTAAATATTGATGATAGCCCCTTTTTTTTAACAATAGATAAAGCTATAAAAAATTGTAATAAAAAAAAGAAGATCTATTTGGAAAGTTCATCTCATTTAGCTTTTCATGTAAATGAATTGATCAAAAGATTTGATGCTAAAATAATTATTTTAATAAGAAATCCTAATTATGTATGTCAAGATTTAATTGAAAAAGGATGGTATAAAAAAAAATATTCTAAGACTGGAACGAATACTATCCTAGGTTATCAGGGTTTGGCATCAAATCCTCATAATAAACATCATAACTTTTCTAGAATTTCACCTAATGGCAAATATTTTTATAAATGGAACACTCTTCATCCACTAATAAAAGCTAAATGGTATTGGAATGAGGTCAATTCTGAATTAGTTAGAAATATAAAAAATGTTAGTAAAAAAAATTATAAAATTTTTAAAATTGAAAATTTTAGTTATAATAATTATTTAGAAATATGTGAATGGTTAAAAATAATTCCAAATATTAATTCTTTCAAATTTTCTATCTTAACCAATATTGAAAAGTTAAAAAATAGAACAATCCATAATAAAAAATTAATATTGTTAAAAAAATTTAGATCTAAAATTGAAGATAAATTTTATAAAGAAAATATTTGTTAAATGACCTAGAATATTATTGTAAAAATTATGATAACAACGACATTAAGATAGTGCTATCTTAAAAAAAACAAATTAATATTAAAAATTATATGACTAAAAAAAACTCTTATCTAATAACTGGTGGAACAGGGAGTTTTGGCAAAGCATTTGTTAATAAGCTTATCAAAGCTAATAAAAAAATTTCAAGATTAATTGTGTTTAGTAGAGATGAGTTTAAGCAATTTGAAATGTCAAAACAATTTCCACAAAACAAATATCCATTTATGAGATTTTTCTTAGGCGATATAAGAGATAAAAATCGCTTATTATCAGCCACAGAGGACGTTGAAACGATCATTCATGCCGCTGCCTTAAAACAAGTTCAATCAACAGAATATAATCCGTTTGAAGCAATTAAAACTAATATAATTGGAGCTAATAATTTGATCGAGGCGGCTTTAGAGAACAATGTTAAGAACGTTTTGGCTCTTTCAACAGATAAAGCCTGCTCACCAATTAATTTGTATGGCGCATCAAAGCTATGTTCAGATAAATTATTTATATCTGCCAATAATATCAAAGGAAGTAGAAATATAAAATTTTCAGTTGTTAGATATGGGAATGTTCTAGGAAGTAGAGGCTCAGTTCTTCCATTCTTCTTAAAAAATAAAGATAAAGGAGAATTGCCAATAACTGATAAAAATATGACACGATTTAATATTACATTGGAATATGCTGTTGATATAGTTTTGTGGTCACTAAAAAATCTTAGTGGTGGTGAGTTATTAGTTCCAAAATTACCAAGTTATAAATTAATTGATTTAGCCAAAGCAATTGATGCAAAATGCAAAATGCCAATAATTGGGATTAGGCCAGGAGAAAAAATTCACGAAGAAATGATTTCTTCAAGCGATAGTTACAATACAATTGAATTAAAAAATTTTTATTTAATCTTACCCAGTCTAAATAAAAAAATATTCATGAAATATAAAAAAAAATTTAAATGTAAAGAAGTAAATAAAAATTTTGTATACAGCAGTAATACAAATAAAAAATTTTTAAGCATTAAAGAATTGAGTGATATGATTAAAAATTTATCAATTGATAATTAAACTAATAATTTAATAACACGAATGTTAAAAGATAATTGTAAAGATTTAAAACCATGCGTAATAGGACTTGGTTATGTAGGTCTTCCTTTATTTCTGAATCTTGCAAGAAAGTATAAATCTTTTGGTTATGACAACAATAAAAAAAGAATACTAGAATTAAAAAAAGGAAAAGATATATATAGTGAAGTAAAAAAAAAAGATTTAGTTAACCAAAACTTTAATTTTACATTTGAAATTGAAAAAATAAGAAAATGTAATGTTTTTATTGTCACTGTCCCAACTCCAGTTTTTAAAAATAAAACTCCTAATTTAACGCATATAAAAGATATTTGTTCAAAATTATCAAAATTAATAAAGCCTAAGGATGTTATTATATTTGAGTCCACAGTTTATCCTGGCCTCACAGAAAAATTTTGCGTCCCGATACTTGAAAAAAATAGCCTACTTAGAAATGGAAAAGATTTTTTTGTAGGATATAGCCCTGAAAGAGTAAATCCTGGTGATAAAAAGCATAAATTAAAAAATATTTATAAAATTTTAGCTTACCCGCACAAGTACAAAAGCAATGATATAAAAAAAATATATTCACTCGTAAGTAAAAAAATAATTTTTACTACAAATATAGAAGAAGCTGAAACTGCTAAGGTTTTTGAGAATATTCAAAGAGATGTAAATATTGCATTAATCAATGAGTTTTATTTGATATGCAAAAAATTGAAATTGAACTTTAAAAACATTCTTAATTTAGCATCTTCTAAGTGGAACTTTATAAAATTTTATCCAGGCTTAGTAGGTGGTCATTGCCTGCCAGTAGACCCGTATTATTTAAGTTTCAAAGCAATTAAGAGTAATTATAAACCTAAAATTTTACTGGCAGGACGACATGTAAATGACTCCATGGTAAAATATGTTGAAAATGCATTTTTAAAATTTTTAAGGAAAAAAGAATTAGTATCTAAGAAAATTTTAGTGACAGGACTAACATATAAACCTGAGGTTGCAGATTTAAGGAATTCATTATCATTGAAAATTTTCAAAAATCTTAAAAAAAGTTTTAATATAAGTGGCTTTGACCCTACTCTGTCGGATGTAGTTGCAAAAAAATATCAAATTTATAACAGATTTAATCAAATAAAAAATTTTAATATTTTTTTAAAATTAACCAACCATAAAAAAATAAATTATTATTTATCAAATAAAAAAAACATTATAGTTTTTGATCCATTTGAATGATAATAAATAAAGTCTCATACATTGCTGAATTAAATAGTATTCCTAATAGCGCATATACGATTCATGTTTTAAAGATGTGCGATAATTTTAAAAAATTAGGATGTGATGTTAAGTTGTACTTACCATATTCACTATACGGCAATACAAATAAAATTAAAAAAAAATATTTACTTAAAAATTATTTTTTAATCGAGAATATTTTAAAAAAAAAAATTAATAATTTTTTTGATCGAGCTAGATTTGGTTACTTATGTGCTAGGCAAATTAGAAGAGACACACTAATTATAACTAGAAGCTTTTGGGCAAGTTTTTTTCTAATTTTAATGAAAAAAAAACATTATTTAGAATTTCATAGTAATCTTATGGGAATAACTAAACTTTTATTTATATATTTAAATTTTATTAATTCAAAATATATTATTAAGAAGATATTTATCTCAAAATCACTCAAAAAGGAATTTGAAATAAATAATAAAGATTCTTTAATATTACATGATGGTGTAGATTTAGATAATTTTATTGAAAATAAAATTATTCGAATTAAAAAATTAAAAAATTTTTATTATATTGGTGGGTTCTACAAAGGTAGAGGAATTAATTTAATTATAAATTTAGCTAAAGAATTCCCGAATGGTAACTTTATTTTAGTAGGCTCTAAAAATTTATTAAGTGACAAAAAATTTTATTCTAAACTCAAGAATGTAAAAATTGAAAAATATTATCATTATAATAAAATTCCCGGTTTATTAAAAAAAGCTGACGTATTGTTAATGCCTTATGAAAAGAAGGTTAATGTAAACTCAAAAAATTTAAACACAGCAAACTATTGTTCGCCTATAAAAATGTTCGAATATCTTGCTGCTGGAAAAATTATACTATCCTCTAATTTACCCGGAATTTCTGAAGTACTGAAAGATAATTTTAATTGTTTTTTATCAAAAGGTCATGATTTAAAAGATTGGATATCATTAACAAAAAAAATCTTTGCTTTAGATAATAAAAAAATTTACTCTCTGCAAAAAAATTCGTTAAAAACAGCAGAAAAATTTACATGGTTACTAAGGTGTCAAAAAATTTTAAATGACAAAAGAAAAAGAATAGTTTTGTAATGAAAAAAGAAATTTATAGTTTTACAAATACCTCAGGAAGTATTGGTTCTAAATTTTCAAAAAAAAAAATTAATCGTAGGAATTTTGTAAATCATATTATAAATTATACTATCTTATTATCTTTTGTACCTTTGTTTTTTATAAGTAAAAAAAAAATAGATTTATCAGATGACAATAAAACAGTTATCGTAAAAAGTGGAAATTTTTATTGGATGTTAAATAAAAAAAATGATTTATGAAGACCTAAATTTATTACCCAAAAAAATTCCTACAATTATCATAGGGTCAGGACCTGCGGGTATAGCAACTGCGTTAACTCTAGAAAAAAAAGGTCATTCTTCTTTAATTTTAGAAGCAGGAAACTTTTCTCAAAATGAAGACGATCTAAATTTTTTGAAAGTTCAAAATTACGGCGATAAGTATTCTGATTTAGAATTTGCTAGACTTCGTCAATTTGGAGGTACTAGTGGTAATTGGGGTGGAAATTGTTCAGTTTTTAGTAAAATTGAGATTGAGGAGTGGGGCATTGATTATGAAGATTTTCAAAAAAATTATGAAGATGCAAAAAAAATATTAAATATAAAAAAAGATTTTTACATTGACAAATTATCTCCAGAGTTAAACCTTTTTAATGTTATATGGTCAAATGTGCAATTTGGTAAAAAATATAAAAATTATTTAATAAAATCAAAAAAAATACATTTAGTTTTAAATACCACATTTGACTATTTCACTGGAGAAGATGGTATGATTTCTAGCGCAATTTGTATTAATAAAAATAATACAGCTGCAATTATTGGAAATAATTATATACTTTCTTGTGGCGGAATAGAGAATAGCAGACTTTTGCTTATTTCTAAAAAAAGAAACAAAAAACTTTTTCCATTTGGAGATGCTCCTATAGGAAATTATTATTTTGATCATCCCAAGAGAGAAGTAGGAAAGGGCATATTAAATGTGTTTAATTTTAACAAATTTCTTAAAAATAACCTAATTTCTAATAAACCTAATATAGATTGTGAAAATTTAAATTTTTCTTTTAATCATGATTTTTTAAAAAAAATTAAAATTTATAATTCTGCTTTTTTTTTAAGAATTAAGAGAGAAGTTTTTAAAAATGAGATATTAAAAAATATTCATACCCTTAAATGTATAGCTCCAAAGTATGTGGGTCGTTTGTTTGAAAAGAATAATCAAAATGATTTAGTAGAATTTAATTTATCAATATTTCAAGAACAAAATTCTGTTAAAGAAAATCGTATAACTTTGAGTGACTTATATGATAAAAATAAAATGGAAAAATCTAAGATTTATTGGAAACTTTCAAAATCATTTTTTAATGACGCCAAAGTAGCTATAAATAGTTTATCAGATTATTTTATAAAAAACGATATTGGAAGGATAGCAATAAGTGATGCTTTTTTAGAAGGTGAACCCAAAATGACAGTTGGTAACCATCAAATGGGAGGAACTAGAGTAGGTAAAAGTACAAGTGAATCTGTCGTTGATACTAATTTGTGCGTTCATGGTTTTAGAAATTTATATATTAATGGTAGTTCTGTTTTTAAAAACGGAGGGGTATGCTTTCCAACTTTTACAATTGTTCAATTAGCTTGTAGACTTGGTCAATATTTGTCAAAAAAGTATGAGGCCTAATTCAAGTAGATATTGAGTTAACAACTCTTTTTAGTTTTAAAAATTATAAAATCTAAATTTTCAAAAATCTTTAACTTAGGATCAATATATCTATAATTATTCCAAAATTTTATTTTTTTATTAATTATTATATAGTTTGGAATATTGCTATCTGATATCTCAAAATTATTAAATAGTCTAACAAAATTCTCTTTTTCATATCTTGGAATTGCAATTTGATGAGTAAGGGATGGTTTTGAATTATTGATAATTTCTAAATTTTTTGATTCAAAGTCATTAGAGTTTTCAAATGTTTTAAATTGATTAGCCTGATAAGTTTGCCAAAATAGTTGTTGTATTAATGAATTTTTAAGTCGCCATCCATCCCACTCGCTCTCTAAAAGTGATCTAAAATCATTCTCTTTAAATCCTAGAATTTTTAATGCAATTACTAAATCAATTTTTAACTCATCATTTGTTCTATTCGTAAAAGTCCCATTTATATAATTAATATATTTATAATTATGAAATATCATCCAAGTCATGATTTCATTATCGAAAGTGAGTACTGAACAATTAACATTAACAGTATTTTTAATTTTAATAATTAAATTATTTTTACTATTTCTATCTTTTTGAAGAGCAGAATTTGTAAATTCTTTATAAGTATTTATGTGGCCATTTAGTATAGAAAAAACAATAATAGCTACAAGAAAAAAATTTTTATATTTTAAATTATTTTTAAAAAATAAAATTTTTTCTAATATTATTGGGAACGTAAAAAAATAAAATAACAAGTAATTTAGGATAATTAGATTATTAAAATGATATATAAATGATATGCTTGGACTTAAAATTATAAAAAGAACAGGTGAAATATATGATGATAATAAATTAATAAAAAGTAAGTTAATAAATTTTTTATAATTAAAAAATTTTTTATTAATTAAAAATAAAAATACTAGAGTGGTAAAAAAGACGATTAGGTTTTTAAGATTTAAATAAGTAATTAAATAATATTTAAGTAAAAGAATTTTTTTATCATAATTTAAAGTTATTATCCCCATCCGCGCATAGTAATCGTCATTAGAAGTGTTGATTAAATATATAAAAGGCAATAAAAATATCAGAAACAATAATATTGAAATAATAATCTCTAATTTTTTCTGTGAGATAATTTTAACAATTAATGAAATTTTATAATTAAAGAATAAGTAAAACAAAGTGGTTAAAAAAACAGAAAAAAATATAAAAAAAGACGACGAAAATAATAGACTTAATGTCATAGAAAACATTACTATATTTTTGAATTCAAAAAAATTATTTGATGAAATTTTTGTTAAAAGATACAGCGAAAATAAATACAAAACATTACTTACTAATGGTCGAGGAAAATTATCAGAAAATAAAAGATCACTTGCAAAACTTAAAGCATGTGAATTAAGTTCGAGATTGTAAATTATATTTTTAAAGAAAAGAGTAAAAAAAACTATTGAAAAAATATAAAGTTGTGTGACTTCAATTTTTTTAAGAAATTTATTTAATAAATATATAAATAAAAAAATATATATAAATTCGCATAATAGGAATGAGATGTTGCCAATTAATTTATAAAAAAAAGAATTTAATAGAATTGAACCAACAGGAACTAAAATATTTGTATCGCTTTGCCACAAGTTTGAAAAAGTTTTAGAAAAGTCTAAATCAGAAAATGCCTTAATGTAATGGAAGTAGCTGTGATTAGGTGAGTCATTAATAATTTTATTTATTAAGTCCTCTTGAGGAAAAAAATAAAAAGAATAAAAATATTTGGAAAAATAAACTATTGTTATTATTAAAGATCCTATTAGGGCAAAATTATTTTTATAAAATTTAGCTATAAATAAAAATATTTTTTTCATGCATAAACATATATAAGAAAGAAAAAAAAGTTACACATTTTATGAAAATTTTAATCACTGGTGCCGCAGGATTTATAGGTTTTAGTTTGTCAAAATATCTATTAACTAAAGGATACGAAGTTACAGGCGTTGATAACCTTAATGAATATTATAATGTTAATTTAAAAATAGATAGAATTAATACTTTAAAAAAATCACAAAAATTTAAATTCTATAAATTTAGTATTGAAGATAGTCGTAAATTAAAAAAAATTTTCTTAAAAAATAATTTTAAATATGTTTTTCATTTAGCAGCTCAGGCGGGTGTAAGATATTCTGTAATACACCCTGAAAAATATGTCGATTCAAATATTAGAGGTTTTTTTAACATTATAGATAATTGTAAAATAAATAAAATATCGAGATTGTATTACGCTTCCTCAAGTTCTGTGTACGGAGAAAATGATAATTATCCTATTAAGGAAGAAGAAAACCTTAACCCAAAAAACTTTTATGGTTTATCGAAAAAAATAAACGAAGAAATAGCCGAAGTTTATAATATTAATTATAATTTAAAAAGTACCGGACTTAGATTTTTTACTGTTTTTGGTGAATATGGAAGGCCTGATATGATGATTATGAAATATCTGAATAGTTTTTATCAAAAAAAAAAATTTGAACTTTTTAATTATGGTAATCATTTTCGTGATTTTACTTATATAAAAGATGTTTGTGAAATATTATTTTTATTATTAAAAAATAATTCTAAGTTAGGAAATCATGAGATTTTTAATATATGTTCAAATAAACCTATTAACCTAAAAAAAGTTTTAAATATATTTAGTGATCAATTAATAAAACCAGAAATTAAAAAAAAACCATTGCAGCTTGCTGATATAAAAAAAACTCACGGCAATAATTTTAAAGTTAAAAAGATTACTGGTTTTATTAATTTTACTAAATTTGAAGAAGGATTAATTAATACAATCAATTGGTATAAAAAATATTATTTAAGTAAATGAAAATTATTTACTTATTTAACTCATCCTTGCCGTCATTTAATGCTAACTCATTACAAGTTGTTCATATGTGTTCTGAGATGGCCACAAAAAATGAAGTTTTGCTGATCAAACCGAATACTGGATTAAATGAAAGTATATTTAATTTTTATGGAATAGTAAAAAATTTTAAAATTAAAGAAGTAAAATTTTTTAAAAATTTTCCACGAGGAATAAATTTTTATTTATTTTCGTTAATATCAATCTTGATATCATTAAGATATAAACCAGATTTTTTTTTTACAAGGAATTTCTTTACTGCCTATCTGTTGAATTTATTAAATAAAAAAATAATTTTTGAAATCCATACGGACGTAATTTATGAAGGTAGAATAATTTATTATTTATTAAAATTAAGTAAATTTTTAAATTCAAAAAAAATAATTAAATTAATTTTTATAACCGATAGTTTAAGAAATCATTATAAGAACTATTATGGAGTAAATAACATTAATACCTTAGTTTTGCCCAGCGCTTCATGCAAAAAAAATAATATTTTAAAAAAAAGATCTAAAAAATTTAATATTGGTTATTTTGGTTTAATAAATAAAACTAGAGGTGAAAATTTATTATTTAATTTAGCCAGAATAGATATTAGCAATACTTACTATATTGTAGGAGGGGACGCTGGATATATGCGATCACTCAAAATTAAAAATAACTTACCAAATTTAAAAATCTTTAGTTACACATCGTACAAAAAAACCTTAAAAATAATGAAAAAAATGAATATTGTACTTATGCCATATGAAAAAACAGAAGTAAAATCATCAGGAAATTTTGGTGATATTTCCAAATTTACCTCCCCAATGAAACTTTTTGATTATTTAGCATTAGGTAAAGTTATTTTAAGTACTGATTTAAAAGTTTTAAAAGAAGTTATAGTAGACAAAAAAAATTGTATTTTTATTAAAAATTTAAATCCATTTTTATGGAAAAAAGAAATACAAAAAATTAAAAACAACTTCTTTAAACAAAATATAATATCTAAAAACAATCGGATTTTATCCAGCAATTATACGTACAGTAAAAGAATTAAAAAAATATTTTTTGATAAATTGTATTAATGAATGATATTTTTTTCATATTACTTTGTAATCAAAGATTTTAATCGCGGTAGATAGCCACCTCAATTCTTATTCAAGCTTTAAGCTTGGTTGCGGGGCTTGGATTTGAACCAAGGACCTTCAGGTTATGAGCCTGACGAGCTACCAGACTGCTCCACCCCGCGATTTTAATTTATTATTTAAAGATGTATTTTATATTATATAAATAAGAAATTAAATAGACTATTATGTATCAACTTTTTTTAATTTGTTTGCTGTGCGAATTTATTGGTTTTTCTTGATTTAAACTTTCTTAAAAATTTAAATTACCTAGTTTATAGTTTTGATAAATTAAAAATCATTAATAGTTTAATAAATTGACAATGAAAAAACTTATCATATTTAACCCCTCTATAGAAGATGGTGGTGTTGAAAAAAATTTATTTTTGATTGCTAATTATTTAGCAAAAAAAATTCCCAGTTTAATTTTAATAACATCATCTATAGATAAAAAAAAATTTTTTTCAGATAAAATAATATTTTCCACAGTTTATTTTAAATTTTTTGTTTATTTTAATAGATATCCAAAATATTTATTTTGTATATTGCTACTCATATTCAATATTATTAAATACAAAAGAAAAGTTCTTGTATTTGCTTTCCAAGCAAACATTTATGCAATTATTGTTAGTAAATTATTAGGCGTAAATGTTATTTCAAGATCAAATACGTCACCTTATAGTTGGAATAAAAGTTTGGTAAAGCAATTAATTTTTAAATTTTTTTTAAGAAGGACAAATTTAGTTATAGTTAATTCTTCTGAATTTAAGAAGCAAATTGACAAAAAATATTCGATCAAATCAAAAATAATTTTAAATCCTTTTGATTTTAATTATATAAAAAGAAAATCTTTGGAAAAAATAAAAAAAAATTTTTTTCAAAAAAATAATTTAAAGTTAATCAATGTAGGTCGACTTACAGAGCAAAAAGATCAAATTATAATTTTAAAAGCAATAAAATTAGTATTAAAAAGAAATAAGAATATTCAATTAATTATTATTGGAAAAGGCGAAAAGCAAACTGAGTTAAACGACTTTATATCAAGAAATAATTTAGAGGGATATGTAAAATTATTAGGTTATCAAAATAATCCCTTTAAGTATATTAGGTCTGCAGATTTATTTATATTGTCCTCTAAATTTGAAGGTTCGCCAAATGCTTTAATAGAATCAATGTTTTTAAAAAAATCGGTTATTTCATCAGACTGCCCGACTGGTCCCAAAGAAATACTAAATAATGGGAATTATGGGTCATTATTTAAGGCGGGGGATTATAAGTCTTTAGCTAAATTAATTCTTATTTTTAGGAAAAATAAAGAAAAAATAAAAAATGCTTTTTTAAGCTGTTCTAAATACAGTTATAAAAATAATTGCGAAAAATATTTTAGAACGATCATTACTTATTTAAAGTAAGTATTTTTTTTAGTAAATAAATTAATGCTGATGATAGATGTTTTATGAAAGTATTTTATTGGTCACCACACATAAGCTATGTAGCTACCATTAAAGCAGTGTTAAATTCCGCTATAAGCTTAAATAAATATGGAAATAATAAATATGATGTGCGAATTATTAATGCAAATGGAGAGTGGGATAATTTTAAATTAGAAAAAGTAAATTTTACAAATTTATTTAGTAATATTTATTTTAAAACTTTTCCAATAAATGGCTTCATAAAAAGTAGAATAAGTTATCTGTATATTTTTATTAGATATTTTTCTGCTCTCAAAAAACTTATTAAAAATGAAAAGCCCGATTATTTAATTATACATTTAATTACATCGTTGCCATTAATTTTATTAATATTATTTAATTTTAAAACTAAATTTATACTCAGAGTTTCTGGTTTACCTAAATTTAATTTTTTGAGAAAGTGGTTATGGAAGACAGCATCTAAAAAGTTATATTTAATTACAACTCCAACACAAACAACTTTAGATTATCTTAAAAATATGAATTTAGTTAATAAAAAAAAAATAGTTTTGTTAACAGATCCAGTCTTTAGTATAAGAAAAATAGTTAGTTTTAAAAAAGAAAAATTAACTGAAAATTTTGAACTAAAAAAAAAATATATAGTATCAATCGGAAGACTTACTTATCAAAAAAATTTTAGTTTATTAATAGAAAGTTTTTATTATATAAAAAAAAATTATAGTGATTACAAATTAATTATAATAGGTGATGGTGAGCAAAAATCAGAGTTGGAGTTTTTAATTAATGAATTAAATTTAAAAGAAGATGTATTTATGATAGGATTTAAAAAGAATATATTTCCTTATCTTAATATTGCGGACTGTTTGATTTCAAGTTCACGCTGGGAAGACCCTGGCTTTGCATTAATTGAAGCTGGAATATTAAATAAAATTATAATATCTTCTGATTGTATGAGCGGACCAAAAGAATTATTAAATGAGAATAATGGATATTTATTTTATAACGAAAATAAAAATTCTTTAATAAGTCAATTTGATAATTATAAAAAGAATAGTTACGAAAATAATCAAATAAAAAAAATAGTAACAAAAAATAAATTTAAGATATATTCAATTTACAGACATTATATGCAAATTCAAAAATTATTAAAGTGATATTTGTTATTATAACTATTGCCAATTTAAAAAAGTCAATTTTTTTACTAAATTAGGACCGCTTAAGAACTTAAAAAAATTAAATTTTATTTAAAAGCACTTTACTTTATTTATAAATTATAAATTAAAAACAAATGAATTATATATTTTATAGATTATTTAATTTTATTTCCGGAATTTATTGTTATTTTTTTAGTAAAAAATATCTTAGATATATAAATGATATTTTTTTTAATTTAACTTTGAAAGCAAACGGTTATACTAATTATGGCTCATTTCAAAAGACCGGTGAAAACTATTTCATTAAACTCTTAGCAAAAACTAATCTAAAATTATGCATAGATGTTGGAGCAAATATTGGCAATTATTCAAAAATTTTGCTTACGCAAACTAAATCAAAAATAGTAGCCTTTGAGCCTTTGCCAGAGGCTTTTAAATCATTAAAAGAACTAGAAAAGGATCATAAAGAAAGATTTTTTCCATATAATAAAGGTCTATCAAATAAATTAGGAAATATTAATTTGTTCCATACCCATGGATTATCAGAATTAGCAACTTATGATAAATGTTATAAAGAAGTTACATTTTTTAATTCACAACATGTTGAAAACATAATTACAGAGATAGTTACTTTGGATCACTTTTACCAAGAAAATAAATTAACTTTGTTTAAGGATGGCTTAGATTTTATTAAAATAGATACAGAGGGACATGAGTATGAGGTATTATTGGGAGCCAAAGAAACGATAAAACAATGTAAACCAAATTTTATACAAATAGAAATTAATCAGTATCAGTTACTAAATAATCAAAGCTTATATACAATAAGTAGTTTACTACCAGAATATAGTGTCTTACAAATTTTACCTTTTAATTCTGGTTTAAAGAAAATTAATCCAAAACATCCAAATAGCAATATATTTCATTTATCAAATTTCGTTTTAGTAAAAAAAGATATCACTTTTGAATAATAAATTAAAAAATTTAGTAATATTTTATCCATCAATAGAGAAGGGGGGAGCGACTAATATATTTTATAATTTAGTAAAATTTTTTAGCAAAAAAAAAATAAATTTAATTATCATAACGAATAAAACAAATAATAATAATTTATTTAAAAAAAAATCAAGAATAAGAGTTGTGGGTAGAAATAATTTTTACATTCCTTTTGTAAACAACAGAATAGTTTCAGGTTTTTTGTGTTTTTTTAGTTTATTTAAAATATTAGTAAAATTAGATAGAAAAAATACAAAAATATTGTCAATGCAAAGTAATTTTTTTTCTGTTGTAGCATCATTTTTGTTAAATTTTAAAATCGCTGTAAGAGTTTCCGAAGATCCATGTGGCGCCACTATTTATGCTGATAATAAATTATTTGGGTGGTCAATTTTTTTGACAAAAATTGTTACGTATAATCTTTCTACATTAATAATCACTAATGCTACAAAAAGCAAATCTTGCATTAAAAATATTATTTTTAATAAAAAAAAAGTTATAGTTTTGTTTAATCCATATTTAAAAAAAATTTTTTTTTTAAAAAATAAAAAAAAAAAAGAAAATTATATTTTGAGTGTTGGTAGATTTACGAAGCAAAAGAATTTTTTATGTTTATTAGACGCCTATAGAATAATAAACAAAATTAAGAAATATGAAAGTTACAAACTTATTATATGTGGCTCAGGCCCCGACGAAATAATTTTGAAAAAAAGAATAATTGATTACAATTTAAGTAATAAAGTATTTGTTTATCCATGGTCTAATAATTTAAAAAAATTATATATAAAATGTAAATTTTATGTTTTACCTTCTTTATATGAAGGAATGCCAAATGTTTTAATAGATGCAATTAATCATGAGATTCCAATTATAGCAAATAACGTTAGCGGAGTCAGTGATCTAATTTTAAAACCTGAACATTATCAAATAATAAAAAAAATTGACAAAGTTACTTTAGCTAATTCCTTAATAAAAGCATTCGATAATTATGAAACATTAAAAAAAAATGTTGAAATTTCAAAAAAAAAATTAGTTAAATATACAGTAGAGCATGCGGGGTCCAATTTTTTTAAAGCTATTAGTAAATTTTAATAAAATAAACATCAACAAATAATAAATTTAAGTTATATTTGACCTATAGTCATTTTTTGTAAACTCAAAAATATTAAGATGATACTCGTCACTGTAATAATGCCCTACTTTAAAAAAAAATTTTTTTTTAAAAAGTCGTATTATTCTGCATTAAATCAAAATATAAAAAATTTAGAGATTATAGTCATTTATGATGATGATGACCGTTATGATATTCCTTACATTAAAAGAGTAATTAATAATGATAAAAATACAATTCTGCTTATTAATAAAAAAAATTTAGGAGCTGGTATCTCTAGAAATCTTGCAATAAAAAAAGCCAAAGGCAAGTACATAGCTTTTTTAGATTGTGATGATATTTGGGATAAAAATAAAATAAAATATCAACTTAATTTTATGAAAAAAAATAATTTAGATATTAGCTACACTTTTTACTCAGTTATAGATAAATTTGGACGCCGATTGTATGATGTGAATATTAAAAATAAAATGAATTACAAAGATTTTTTAAAATCATGTGATATTGGGCTTTCAACAGTAATGATGAAAAAATCAATTTTTGATAATTTTAAATTTAATAAAATAAAAACCAAAGAAGATTATTTGCTATGGTTGCAGCTATCGAAGTCTAAATATAAATTTATTGGAATTGAAAAAATACTAAGTTTCTGGAGATACAATAAAGGCTCTCTTTCACATAATATTATCCAGAAAATAAAGGATTCTTTTCGAATTTACTATAAATTTGAAAAACAAAGTTTTTTAAGGACTATTATTAGTATTGTTGTATTATCTTTTTTAGCATTTAAAAAAAATAGATTTTTAAAACTATGAAAAAAACTGCTTTAATAACAGGAATTACAGGCCAAGATGGTTCTTATCTTGCAGAGTTTTTATTAAAAAAAAAATATATAGTGCATGGTATCAAAAGAAAATCTTCATCTTTCAATACACAAAGAATAGATCATATATATATAGATCCACATTATAGAACTAATTTTTTTCTTCATTATGCAGATTTAACAGACTCAAATAGTATCTTTAAAATTGTAAGCGAGACTAAACCAGACGAGATTTATAATTTGGGAGCTCAAAGCCATGTTGGAGTTTCTTTTGAAAACCCAGAATATACAGCTCAAGTTTCAGGTCTTGGAACTTTAAGAATATTAGAGGCAATAAGATTTTTAAAATTAAAAAAAACTAAATTTTATCAGGCTGGAACTTCAGAACTTTTTGGCGAGATAAATAAAAAAAAATTTTTCAATGAAAAATCAGAGTTTCATCCAAAATCTCCTTATGGAGTAGCAAAATTATTTGCCCATCAAATTACTAGAATTTATAGGGAATCCTATAAAATTTTTGCTTCTAATGGAATATTATTTAATCACGAGAGCCCAAGAAGAGGTGAAACCTTTGTTACAAGAAAGATAACAAGATTTTTAACAAGATGGGTATGTAAATTAGAAAAAGTTCTTTATTTAGGAAATATTTATGCAATTAGAGACTGGGGACATGCACAAGATTATGTTGAGATGCAGTGGAGAATATTACAGCAAAAAAAAGCTGATGATTATGTTATTGCTACAGGCTCTATATGTTCGGTAAAAGAATTTATTAATAAATGCTGCAGGTATTTAGGCATTAAAATATATTGGTCTGGAAAAGGCCTAGATGAATATGCTTTTACAATTGAAAAAAAAAAAAAAATTATTTTTATAAAAATTGACAAATTATATTTTAGGCCGCTAGAAGTTGATTTCTTAAGAGGAGATTCAAGAAAGGCACTAAGTATATTAAAATTTAAACCCAACTATAATCTAAACAGTTTAATAAAAGAAATGATCGATAGTGATCTTGTAATAGCAAAAAAAGAAATCAATTAATAAACCTTAATATTTATTTGACTTAGATGAATAAGAGTTCAAAAATTTTTATAGCTGGTCATAATGGCCTGGTTGGTAGTGCAGTTTATAGAAATTTTTTAAAAAAAGGTTATAAAAAATTACATATTATTTCAAAAAAAGAATTAGATCTAAAAGACTCAAATAAGGTTTATGGTTATTTTAAAAAAAAAAACATTGAATATTTAGTAATTTGCGCTGCATTAGCTGGCGGAGTTTTGGCAAATAGTAAGTATCCAGTAGAATTCTTTAATGAAAATATAATGATACAAAACAGTTTATTGAATGCTGCTCTAAAACTTAGATTAAAAAGAACTGTATTTTTAGGAACATCATGCATTTATCCTCATCAAACAAAAATACCAATAAAAGAAGAGCAACTATTAACCGGTAAACTTCATAGTTCAAACGAAGGTTACGCAATTGCAAAGATAGCAGGAATTAAACTATGTGAGTCATTATATAAACAGTACAATTTAGACATTGTTAGTTTAATGCCAACAAATGTTTATGGAATAAACGATAAATATTCCGAGGAGAATAGTCATGTTATTCCTGCTTTAATTTTAAAGTTTTTAAAAGCAAAAAAAAAAAATAAAAAATTTGTAGAAATCTGGGGTAGTGGTACTCCGAAAAGAGAATTTATTTTATCTGATGATTTAGCTGAAGCTATTCATGTTATATTTAAAACTTCTAAAAAAAAACTTTATAAAATATGTAACAATTGTTTTCCAATTATTAACATAGGAACTGGAGATATTTATTCAATCAAACAATTAGCTTATTTAATTAAGAAGAAAACTAATTTTGAAGGAAAAATATACTTTAATAAAAAATTTCCTAATGGTGTATTAAATAAGAATCTAAATTCTTGTAAAATAAAGAAACTAGGCTGGAAACCATTTGTTAAATTAGCAAATGGAATTGATATTGTTTTAGAAAATTTAAAATTAAAGAATATATGAAATATTTAGTGGTGTTTATTTTTTCTTTATCTGTTTTTTTTTTTTTTATTTTTTTTTTTAGAAAATGCAATTTTTTAATTGATAAAAAATTATTACCACATAAATCTTTTACCTCAACTGAAAATGTCTTGGTTATTGGAGGCTTTATAATTATGCTTTATTTAGCTATATTTAATTATAATCTTAAATTTTATTTATTTTGTTCTTTAATCTTTATATTAGGAATTTTATCCGATTTATTTTTTTTAAAAAAACCTTCGATAAAATTAATATTGCAGTCTTTTATTGTAATATCTTTTCTTTTTTTTTTCGAGCTTAGAATCTTATCAACAAAAATATTTTTTTTAGATTATTTTTTAGAAAATAAAATATTTTCAATTTCGTTCACCATGTTTTGTTTATTAATCTTGATGAATGGCTCAAATTTTATTGATGGTGTTAATACTTTATTATGTGGATATTATTTATTAGTATTGGGTGCGATTTCTTATATTTCTTATAATAATAATCTTATTATAAGTAACAATATTATTGAATTAAACGAATTTATAATAGTTTTATTGGTTATATATATATTTAATTTTTTTTCTAAATTATATTTAGGAGATTCAGGAGCTTTTTTATTAAGTTTTGTAATTGGATATTATTTAATTGATATTGTAAATAAAAATATAATTATTTCACCATTTTTTGTAATTTTATTATTGTGGTATCCTGCTTTTGAGAACTTTTTCTCAATTTTGAGAAAGATTTTAGATAAATCTCATCCATCAAAACCAGACAATTTTCATCTCCATCAACTCTTATTTATTTATTTTAAAATTAAAATTAATAAAAAAAATAACCTGATTAATACGCTAACAGGTAATTTTATAAATTTTTATAATTTTTTAATATTTTTTCTGGGGGTCAATTATTTTAACAATTCAAAGTTTTTAATTATTTTAATCTTTTTAAATATTTTCGTTTATTTATTTATTTATTTTTTTCTGAAGAAAAATTTACCAAAAAAATTTTTATTATATTAAAATTTACTAAATATTTTAAAAAGTACTTTATTTTATATTTTATAAAAATTTTTTCAAATAAATTTTTATTAATCCTACAAACGACCTATATATTAAATGTAAGTTTACTGAACTCTCTCCTCGGTTTCTATTTATAAATGTTGTGCAAGTTTCACCGATATTTAATTTATTTAACCACAGCTCCATAAGTATTTCTGATAAAATTATGAAACCATCACCAACCTTTCCACATTTATATATAATAATTTTTACTGATTTTTCTGAATAAATTCTAAAACCATTTGTATAATCTGATACTGGAATTTTAAGTAAAAATTTTGCAAATAAATTAGAAATTCTTGAAAAGATTTTTCTTTTCATTGGCCAATTAATAATTTTACTTTTTTTAAGATATCTACTAGCGATTAATAAGTCTAATTTTCTTTTTTTAAACAGTATAATATTTTTTTTGATTTCATTTGGGCTGTGCGAAAAGTCAGCATCCATTTCAATAAATATATTAATTCCAATTTTTTTTAGAATTTTTAGACCAAATATTATTGCCGAGCCTCTTCCAAGTTTCTTCTTTCTGTTTACATAAATAACATTATTAAATAATAAATTGATATTTTTTATTTTACTTTGTTCAGAGTCATCAATTATTATTATCTTACTAATTAAAATTTTATTATTAATTTCTTTAATAAGTTTTATAACTGTGCGATCTTCATTGTAGGCTGGTATTACAATACCTATCTTTTGCATCGAATTTAAATGTTATTGAAATTTTTTAATTTTATTTTTTATATCTATGTTTATATAAAATATTATTTTATATAATATTTGAATTTATTTAATAAAATTTAAAATACATTAATTATTAATGAATAAAAGTATCTTTTTAAAGAAATTAATTTACGATTCAAAAGAAAGAGTAAAAAAAAAAAACTCGTACAGACTTTTAGATAACGCTTTTTCTACGGAGGATATATTTGCTGGAATCAAAGTATTACTTTCAAGACAAATAACAATGTCATCATATGTCGAAAAATTCGAAAAAGAATTAGCTAGATTTGTTGGTTCAAAGTATGCAGTCATGGTTAATTCAGGTTCTTCTGCAAATTTATTGTCAGTGTTTGCCGCTTGTAATCCATTAAGAAAAAATAGATTTAAAATAGGTGATGAAGCGATTATCCCCGCTTTGTGTTGGTCAACTTCTTTATGGCCTCTTGTGCAAGCAGGTTTAAAACCAGTATTTGTCGATATAAATAGTTCAACTTTAAATGTTGATGTAAGCGAATTAATAAAAAAAATTACTCCTAAAACTAAAGTAATAATGATTGTTCATGTTTTGGGAAATTCATCAGATATAGAAAAAATTAAAAATATATGTGATAAAAAAAATATAATTCTTATAGAAGATACTTGCGAGTCTCTTGGTTCCAAGTTCAAGAATAAAAATTTAGGAACTTATGGTGATTTTGGAACTTTCTCTTTTTATTATTCTCACCAGATTACTTGTGGCGAAGGTGGAGCGATTGTTTGTAATTCACTTGATGATTATAAATTATTATATTCATTAAGAGCACACGGATGGGCAAGAGGTCCAAATGAACCTAAAAAAAAAGACCCTATTCTTAAAAAAAAAGATGGCAAATTTATTTTTATAAATTCTGGTTTTAATCTAAGGCCCACAGATCTTGCGGCGGCAATGGCATCAAGCCAGTTAAAAAGATTAAATAAATTTATAAGAATTAGAAACGATAATAGAGAAAAAATTATTAATAAAATAATTAAGTCAAGAAACTGGGACCACCAATTCTCATTTTTAAATAAATCTGATTTTGTGACGCCGAGTTGGTTTGGACTACCAATACTTATCGATAAAAAATTTATTAAAATTAAAAAAAAATTTATAATTCATTTAGAAAAATCCGGTATTGAAAATAGACCTATTATAAGTGGCAATTTTTTGAATCAACCATGTTCAAAATTATATAATTTAAATCCAAAAAAAATAAAATTTAAAAATTCACAAGAAGTAGAAGACAGAGGTTTTTTTATTGGTATTCATACTCATCCAATTTCAGAAGAACAACTATCTCTTATTGAAAAAGCAATGTTTAGTATAAATAAAATTATTTAAATGCGTTGTGGCATTACTGGGCATAAAGGCGTTTTAGGAGAATATTTTGTAAAAAAATGTAAAAATCTAAAGTTCATTAAATATTTTGGTGATATTAATAATAAAAAAAAAATTACAAATTGGATTCTAAATAATAATTTTGATTATTTATTTCATTTCGCAGCATTAGTTCCAATCAAAAAAGTTAACAATAATTATAAGCTAGCAAGAAAAACTAATTATATAGCAGTAAAATATATAGTCGATGCTTTAAAAAAGAAAAAAAAACCAATTTGGTTTTTTTTTTCGTCTACATCGCATGTGTATGGTTTTTCAAATAAAAAATTAGATGAATTAAGTTATACAAAACCAAATAACAATTATGGAAAATTAAAGCTATTAGCAGAAAAATATATAATATCTAAATTAAGAAATACTAAAGTTAATTTTTGTATAGGTAGAATATTTAGCTATACATACTTTCGTCAGTCAGATAATTTTTTTATTCCAAGTCTTTTTAAAAAAAAAATTAGAGATAACACTTTTATAAAAGAGATTAACACTCAAAGAGATTTTATTGATATAAGAGATATATGTTCTGCATTAAGATTTTTAATGAAAAAAAAATGTTATGGTATATTTAATATTGCTTCAGGAAGAGCAGTTAATTTACAAAAAATTTTTAACATAATTAATAAGATTACTAAAAATAAATATAATAAAGATTTTCCAAAAAATAATATTTATGCCAATATTAATAAAATTAAAAAAATTGGCTGGAAACCAAAATATACAATTTTTGATATTTTAAAAAATTTTAAAAAAAAAAAATAACTTATCTGTGGGGATATTTTTTATTATTATAAAATATTATTATTGAAAAATTTAGCCAGAAAATTTTAGAATCCCAAGAAGTGAAAAAACTACCGCTGGGGATTAGTGGTAAAAATTGAGAAAAAACAAAAAGTATAGACGCTAAGTGAATTGAATTTTTAGTTTTTGAATAAATTTTTATGCCTTTGAATATAATATAAAATATAACAAACAAAATTATAGTAGCTCCAATTAAACCGTGTTCGGAAATAAGCTCGTAATATATTTGATGGGGATGAGTAGAACATCTTTCCTCAGTTCTTCTATAACTTTCATTTTTATACTCATCTTTTAAACATTCTTCTCTAAAATTCTTGTTTCCTACTCCAAAGAATGGATACTTCTCAAAGATTTTGAAAGCAGTATAGTAGTGAGATCCATGCTGCGTTTCTTTAAAAGCCTCAATTAAACCAATATTGTAAATTGGGATAAAAATAATATTAAATCTATTTCTTATTTTTTCAAAAATTGCAAAACTACAAATCAAAATTAGCAAAAAAGAAATAAAAAAAATTTTTTTATATTTAATAACTCCTGTTTTTAAAAATAGTATAAATAATAATATAGCAAAAATAGCCTTTAAAGAGTTAGATCTTTCACCAGTTAGTAAAATTGAAATAAAAAAAAAAGCCATTAATAGAAAACCAAAAAATTTATAATTAATAGATTTATTTAAAAATTTTTCAAAATAATAACTTATTGAAATAAAAGAAAATCCAAAAACGTATGCTCCAATTTTTAGTTCTTCTCTTAGAAAACTCACTATTCTGCCATCATAACTTGACTGAAAACCCAATATGTTTTGCTTATTAAAATATTCAAAAAAAATATCAAAGGAAACAATTGTACTAATTATTAAAAAAAAAATGAAAATTAAATTAAAATTTTTTTCTTTTTTAAAAATATAATTCAAGGCAAAAATAAATATTATATTTTTAAAGAAAGTTGCATTTCTAAAAAAAGATAAATTAAAATTTTGCGAAAATAATAAATTTAATAATAAACTTATCCAAATTAACATTAATAAAATAAAATATTTATTTTTAAACCATGCAAAGTCTTTTTTAGAAAATGATATTATTAAAAAACTTATTATTATTAGAATTTGTACGATTTCTGAAATACCGCTACTTATCAATAGACTTACTGGAAGAAATATAACTAAAAATAAATAAATTTTATTCAAGTAAAGACTATTTTTTTCCATGTAAAATAAAATATTTTTTAATAATCTCGAATAAAATTAGAAAACCATCCCTAAACTCTTTTACTTTCTTTATTCCTCCTAATCTTTTTCTTTCAAAAGATGGTATAGAAGTATATTTGAATTTATTTATCTTGATTTTTAAGGGTATCTCTACGCAGATTCGAAAATCTGAATTATTTAACTGCAGTTTTTTAAATTTATTTGTTTCACCCATTATGTACGTAAATAAAATATCTGAAATTTTTAATTTAAAAAAAAATTTTCCTATAAAAGAAAATATTTTATTTCCAATCAAAGTTAGTAAAGAATCGTCGTCGCTTCCACCACCTTCAATATATCTTGAGCAAAATACAAAGCTGTTCTTGGCAGTAATTTTTTTCAGCATTAGATTAAGATATTTCGGATCAAATGATCCGTCGGCATTAAATATGCACAAGTACCGAGTAGAGATTTTATTTATACCTTCAATAATTGCATTTCCATATCCATATTTATTTTGTTTAATAATTCTACATTTATAATTTTTGATTGATTGTATTGTCTTTTTATCATTTTTTTCTAATATAACAAATTTTTTGCAATTAATATTTTTAATTTCTTCAAGAACTTTTGGGAGAGAATAATCTTCGCTTTTTGCAGGTATTAAAAGGGTTAAATTTTTTATATTTAAACTCATATTTATAAATCTCTAATTAAGGTCTTTAAATTTATGATTTAAATATTTAAATTTTTAATTTTATATCTATCAAAATCAATATTAGATACAGTAAAAATTATTATCTAAACCAAAAAATAATTTTAATTAAACTTTTAAAATAAAATATTAACAGAAGAATTTATTTCATTAATTTATATTACTATTTTTTAGTAATGAAATTATTAAGAATAAACTAAAATATAAATAAATAAAAATAAATTTTTTAGTAAAATTTTCATTAAGTAGCGAGTTAATAATATGACTTTTTGATATAGTAAAAATTGTTATTAAAAATAAAGGATCAAAGTACTTTTGATATATGTGTAAGTAATTAAAACTAATAAAAAAAAATAATATTAAAAAATAATTTTCTATTTTATTATTTATAAAATAATAAATACTCAATAACCCTAAAAAAGATACTAAAAAAAATAAATAATGTGGAAGATAGGATCTTATTATTTGAAAAAATATACCTCCCCCATAACTTGAGTTAAAATAATTAAAGTTTGTAAATAATAAAAAGAGTATTAGAAAAAAAGTAGAAATTTTTAAATTATTTTTTTTTGTAAATTTGTAAAATTTTATAATATCTTTCTCAGAGCATATTATAAATGGAATTAAGTAAAAAAATATTATAGATAAATTGATATAAAGATTATTAAATATATTGTCTGTTAAAAAATTGTATAATATTTTTTTTGTAAAAATATAATGAAAAAAATTTGGAATAAAAATTATTATAGAATAGATACAATTAATTATTATGTACTTTAATGACAAAATCTCTTTCTTTAGTGAAAATAAAAAACAAATTATGAATATAAGATAATATGATCTTGCCATACTAGCTAAACCTAAAAAAAAAATAACCAGGAATGTATAAAAATAGCGATTACTCTTTTCTATTTTTAAAAAAAAAAAAATGGATAATATAAAAAAAAGTAAAGCTGTATTATCCGTCGTAGGCCATATTGCTGAGGATCTAAAATAAGGTGAAAGAAATATTAAGCTTGACAATAACAAAGCATTTTTTTTTTTTACCAATATAATTTTTAATGATTTATAAAAAAATATTGGTATCAAAATACATAAATTTAAAAAAAAAAATCTTAGTATTTCAGTATTTTCTAAGTATTTATAAATTGACCCAATAATAAAGTAATGAAAAAAAGAATGAGGTATGTTTGAATTTATCAGAAATTTTATTCCGTTTAAGTAATTATCTGAAAAAGTTTCAATTAAAAAAAAAGTAGCAAAAAAATCTTTTTTTGCACCACCTGATGAGTTCTCATTCAAAAAAAAACCAAATATTAATGATAAATACATTAAGAAAAAAAATATTTTATGAAAATTTTTTTTAATGTTTTTCTCGACTAAATATTTAATTTTTTTAGTCATAATTTTTATATAGTTATGAAAAATAATTTTTAATTATTGTAGATTTAATATAATCTTAATTAAATGATTTTAAATACTATAGTTTTTTTAGGATATTTTTTTCTTATTTTATTTTCTATACTAGGTTTTGGTATTGCTTATTCTAGATTTGTTAATTTAGAGTATGAAAATTTAAGTTTAGGAATAAAAGGTATTTTAGGTTGTTTTTTATATACCTTGATTGCATTTTTTACCCATCTATTCTTTGCTCATAATTTTACACATAATATTATTGTTAATCTTATAGGTTTTTGTTTTTTTTTATATTTTTTTATTAAACACTTTAATATTTATAAAAAAAAAATAAGAAGATTATTATTTTTGGCTATATCGTTAATTATCTTATTATTTATATCTAAAAATAACGAAGATTTTCCATATTATCATTTACCATTTATGATTAATCTTATTGAAAATAAGATTCAATTTGGAATAGGACATTTTAACTATTCCTACAGAACACCATCCTCATTATTTTATTTACAATCATTATTTTATTTGCCCGGAGTTCAATATTACTTGTTACACGCATCTGGATTGATCATTTTAATATTCGCAAATTTATTTTTTTTAGATAAATTTTTATTTGCAAAATCTGAAAATAATCACTTTTTAAAATTATTTTCATTATTATCTTTTTCATTTATCAATTTTTTTTTTATTAGTTTAGCTAAATACGGTACCGATAGAGGTGGTCATATTTTAGCTTTTATAATTTTTATAATATTTCTCGATTCAATTAATAATAAAAAAAATTTGTTGTCGAAATATAAGATTATATTTATTTTATTAATATATTTAATATCAATTAAGAATTATTTTTTAACATATTTGTTATTTTTTATTTTATTATTATATTTAATTATTAGAAATAATAAATTAAGGGATTTTTTAAATAGCAAAAAGTTATTTTTTTCTACTTTTTATTTTATATTTTTATATTTATTTATTAATTTTTCAATTTCAGGGTGTTTTTTAACACTTATAAAATTTACTTGTCTAGATAAATTATTTTGGTCCACACCTCTTGATACTATTCAACATTATAATCAATGGTATGAATTATGGGCAAAAGCTGGAGCGACGCCACTTTATAGGGTTACCAATACGGTTGAATATATTAGATTTTTTAATTGGGTTCCTAATTGGCTTGATAATTATTTTTTTACTAAGGGTTCTGATGTTTTGTTAGGAGTTATTGGAATAAGTATTTTTTTTTTTTTTATTATTAGTAATTTTAAAAAAAAAAAACCATATAAAACTAAAAATAATTTTTTTTATTTATATATCCTTATAATTATTTTATTTGTTATATGGTTTTATAAACATCCAGATCTTAGGTATGGGGGTTATGTCCTTCTCGCATCGATATTTTTTATACCTTTGAGTGCTTATCTTTCTAAGTATCATTTTATAAGTGATAAAATGTTAACATTAATTGTTATTATAATATTTTGTTCAACCAATATTAGAAATATTATTAGACTAGATAATGAATTTAAAAGAAATGATCATTTTATTTATAAAAACTTTCCATTTTTTTATATAAAAAATGTTGAATACAAAATAAAAAAAATTACAAATGATGTAAAAATTTATATAGTTAATGAAGCATGCTGGGCAACTCCATCCCCATGCTTATCAAGTAGTATTAATGTAAAAAAAATAAATAGTTATAATTTCTTTTACCCACAAAATTAAATACATTGATAAATAAAAGATTTTTAGTCTCGGTACTAGTAATTAACTTCAATAAAGAAATATATATTTCGCGATGCCTAGATTCACTATTGGATCAAGATTTTAAAAAATTTGAAGTTATTTTTTCAGATGACAAATCTGAAGATAATTCAATTTCTATAGCTAAAAAATATATCACAAAATTAAATCTTCAAATAGTCAAAGGAAATAAAAAAACAAAGTATGGTGCTTATAATCAAATGAATTCTATTTTAAGAGCTTTTAAAAAATCATCTGGAGAAATAATTATTTTTCTTGATTCTGATGATTTTTTTCATAAAAAAAAAATATCAAATATTGTTAAGTTCTTTAATGAATCTAAAGATAATCAAAAAATTATCTTTGATTTACCTTATATTTATTATTCAGATTCTAATATTGAAAAACTCATGATAAAAAAAAAATTTTCAAACAAAATATGGCCACATTTTCCACCACAAAGTTGTATTTCCATGAAAAGAGATTTTTTTGTGAAAATTTTTCCTCAAATATCAATTAAAAAATTTTATAATATCTGGTTTGATTTTAGAGTTGCATTTTATTCTTATTTTATCGCGAAAAATTTTCAAATTTTTAAAAAAAGATTAACATATTATTTTATAGATCCCTCAGGTGTTTCTTCAAAATTTAAATATTTAACTTTTAATTGGTGGTTAAGAAGATTTGAAGCATTTGAGTTTTATAAATATTTATTTAAAAAATTTTTACTAAAATTTCCTATTACAATTGATTATATTATAACAAGGACTGTATTTAAATTCTTGATATTATTAAAAAAATAATGAAAAAAAAAATAAAATTATTAATAGTAGGAAAAAATAGTTTTATTTCTTCAAATATTTTTTTTCTTTTAAAAGATAATATTCATATAAAAAAAGTAAAATATTTAGAGTTTATTAGACAGAGTAGAAAATTTATATCTAGATTTAACTATATTATGAATTGCTCTTATCATAAAAATTATTTTATAAAAAAATACAATAAAAAGTTTGATTTTGATTATAATATTTTGAATAAGATTAAAAATTTAAATATAAATTATATTTATTTAAGTTCTCGAAAGATTTATAAGCCACAATTAAATACTCATGAGTATAGTAAAATTGTACCACAGGATAACTATGCTTCTAATAAATTTATTACCGAAAATTATGTTAAAAAATTTTTTCCGAAAAATTATCTTATTTTAAGAATTTCAAATATTATTGGCCTTAGATTAGTAAATAATAAGAGGTCGCATGATCTTTTTTTAGATAACTTTATTTCTAGTGTAAAAAAAAATTTCTTAATTAGTCATAAAAATGAATTTAAAGATTTTATTTCAATTGATCAATTTGCTAAGATTTTTCTAAAAATAATTAAAAATAACTTAAAAGGTACGTATAATGTATCTTTGGGAAAAAAAGTTTATATTAAAGAACTTTTAAAATGGTTAACTTCATCGTCTAAAAAATTATTTGAAATAAGAGATTATCCTAATTCAAAAGTATCAAATTGTTATAATTTTACTTTAAATAATAAAAAATTAAGGAAAGCTCTTAATATCTCAATAAAAAAAAAAGATTTAAAAATACATTGTCTAAAAATATCAAAAATAATTTTTACTAAAATTAGCTAAAGATATATTTACAATCTTGATTTATTTATATATAAAATGTTGCCTGGTGATTATTGCAAAGGAGTAACACCCGATCCCATTCCGAACTCGGTAGTTAAGCCCTTTAGCGCCAATGGTACTTTGTCTTAAGGCACGGAAGAGTAGGTCGTTGCCAGGCTTTATATAAATCCTTCTTAAATTTTAATGAAAAATTTTTTAGTGATTACTGGTGGAGCTGGGTTTATAGGCTCAAATTTAATAATTGAACTTTTAAAATTTAAAAAATTTCGCATTTTAAGTATTGATAATTACTCCTCAGGTTTTGTTAAGAATCATATCAAGAATAAACGAGTTAGGTATTTAAAGGGTAGTACTAAACATATTGAAAATTTGTTAAAAAGTTATAACGGCAAAATTCATAGTATTTTTCATTTTGGAGAATTTGCAAGAATTTATCAAAGCTTTAAAAAGATTAATGAGTGCTTTAGTTCAAATATTGAAGGAAGCTCAAGTGTGTTTAATTTTGCATTAAAAAATAAAATTAGATTAATTTATTCCGCAACTTCTGCAAGTTTAGGAAATAAAGGTCAAGATATGAATTTATCCCCTTATGCTTTTTCAAAGGCAAAGAATTTAGAATTATTAGAGAATTTAAAAAAGTGGTTTAATTTTAAATATGAGGTGATTTACTTTTATAATGTATATGGTGAGAGACAAATTTGTAAAGGAGATATGGCAACAGTTCTTGGAATATTTGAAGATCATTTTAAATTAGGTAAAAAATTACCAGTGGTAAGACCTGGAACTCAGGAAAGAAGATTTACTCATGTATTTGATACCGTCAAGGCTTGCGTTTTTGCTTGGAGAAAAAATAAAAGTAAACATTATTCAATTGTAAGCAAACAATCCTATAGGATAATTGAGCTTGCAGAGATGTTTGAAAGTAAGATTAGGTATTTACCAATTAGAAAAGGAGAAAGATTTGCATCAGCCTTAACTAAGATGAATCTGAATAATGATATTATAAGATTAAACGCTAAAATTAAATTAAGGGAATATATCAAGAATTTTTTAATGAATAATCGTTAACTTTTCTTTACAAAGTGTTGTTTAATATATATTTAAAGTATCTATGAAAGTAGTCAGTTCATTAAAATCTCTTAAAAAAAGAGATATAAATTGTAAAGTGGTGCGAAGACGAGGCAAACTTTACGTTATTAATAAAAAAAACCCAAAATTTAAAGCAAGACAAGGTTAGTTTATGGACATTAATCCACAAAGAAAAACTTGGTCTAATTTTATAAAATTAACTACCTATACTTCTGTTACGATAGTGGTTGTTTTGGTTTTAATGGCTATTTTTTTACTTTAGACCTTGTCTAGTTTAGTAACGAGCTTTTAATTTCTTAGATTTCTTAACTCTTCTTGTGTTTTCGTCTTTTTCTCTCTTCTTTCGTTCAGATGGTTTTTCAAAGTGACTTTTAATTTTAAGTAAGCGGAATACTCCTTCTCTTTGTAATTTTTTTTTAAGAGCTCGAAGAGCTTGCTCTAAATTGTCATTTTTAACTTCAATTTTAATATTTGCTTACCTCCAAAAAGTGTGCTGAATTAACATTTTGGTG